>Ga0182030_10016987_pt1 | contig 14093 bp, 13 predicted proteins | sample 812S3MmetaG_FD_121299 | JGI IMG/M metagenome (GOLD analysis project Ga0182030, IMG submission 121299) | Permafrost microbial communities from Stordalen Mire, Sweden - 812S3M metaG (Illumina Assembly) | ecosystem: Environmental > Terrestrial > Soil > Wetlands > Permafrost | place: Sweden...
CCGTTTTGGCCGACGATTTCGAGGCCGATCGGGATCTCGTGCTCGAAGGGGACGAGCTGCATTACGGCGACCACCGGTACCCGCTGGCGCCCGGCAGCGCGCGGCGCGGAGACACGCCGGCCGCGGTGCACCGGCGCCAGCACTATGAGCTCATCAGTGCGCGCCGGGCGGACACCGATCAGAACTACCGTCGCTTCTTCGCCATCACCGACTTGGCCGGCCTGCGTGTCGAGGACGCGGCCGTCCACGACGCCACGCACCACCAGATCCTTCGGTGGGTCCGCGAGCTCGGGGTGGCCGGTCTCCGTGTGGATCATCCCGACGGCCTGGCGGAACCGGGGGAGTACCTGGACCGCCTGGTCGCCTCGGCCCCCGAGGTGTGGGTCGCCGTCGAGAAGATCCTGCAGGTCGACGAGGAGCTGCCCGCCAGCTGGCCTGTAGCGGGGACCACCGGGTACGACGCCCTGGGGCAGGTCAATGCCCTCCTTGTCGATCCGAAGGCGGAACCGGACATCGACCGCATCTATCGTGAGCTGACCGGTGACGAGGCCGACTGGAGCGAGCACGCCGCCGCCGGCAAGCGCCACGTGGCCACCACCATCTTGCAGGCGGAGTTTCGCCGCCTGGCCCGGCTGGTCCCCGCCGTCCCCGACGCCATGGTGGCGCTGACCGAACTCGCCGTGGTGTTTCCCACCTATCGCTCGTATCTGCCCGAGGGCGCGGCGTACCTGGCGCACGCGGTGGACACCGTCGGGCGCCGGCGACCGGACCTGAAGACCTCCATCGAGCTGTTGCTGCCCCGGTTGTCCGATCCGGACGACGAGGTGTGCGTGCGCTTCCAACAGCTCACCGGGTCGGTGATGGCGAAGGGGGTGGAGGACACGGCCTTCTACCGCTACACGCGGTTCATCGGGCTCAACGAAGTGGGGGCGGACCCGGGGCAGTTCGGGCTCGATGTCCCCGCGTTCCACGCCGTGACGGCGCGCCGCCAGGAGGTGGCGCCATGGGGGATGACCACGCTCTCGACCCACGATACGAAGCGGGGCGAGGACCTGCGGGCCCGCCTCGCCGTCCTGGCCGAGTTGCCGAACGAGTGGGCCGAGACGGCGCGCCAGCTTCAGCAACTCGCTCCGATCCCCAACCGGGCCTTCGGCTACCTGCTCTGGCAGTCCTTCGTGGCCACCGGACTGATCGAGCGCGAACGCGTGCATGCCTTCGCGGAGAAGGCGATGCGCGAGGCTTCCGACGGGACCAGTTGGGCCGATCCGGTCCCGGCCTTCGAACAGGCGGTCCATGCCGCGGTGGATGCGGCGTACGACCGGCCCGAGGTCGGAGGACTCATCGACTCCTTGGCCCGCCGCATCGACCCCTACGGATGGTCGAACGCCCTGACGCAGAAGCTGGTGCAGATCACGATGCCCGGCGTGCCCGACGTGTACCAGGGCAGCGAGTTGTGCGAGGCGTCGCTGGTGGACCCCGACAACCGGCGCCCGGTGGACTTCGACCGGCTGGAGACCGCCCTCGGTGGCCTCGACCATCCCGGGGCCGCACCGCCCCCCGACGCGACGCCCTCGGCCAAACTGTGGGTGACCCGGCAGGCCCTCCACGCGCGGCGGGAACATCCCGAGTGCTTCACCGCGTACCGGCCCTTGACCGGTCGTCCCGTGGACGCCCACCTGGTCGCCTTCGACCGGGGTGGCGCCATCACCGTGGCCACCCGCCTCCCCGTCGGCCTGGATCGGCGGGGCGGGTGGGGAGAAGCCCAACTGCCCCTCCCCGACGGGGTCTACCGCGACGCACTGAGCGACACGCGGCACGAGGGGTGCGTCCCTCTGTCCGATCTGTTGGCCCGGTATCCGGTCGCCTTGCTGATGCCCGAGCGGTCCTGATGCCCGAGCGGTCCTGATGCCCGAGCGGTCCCGATGATCGTCCAAGTCTGGGCCCCCCGGGCAGAACGCGTGTCCGTCCGCATCAGCGAGCCCGGGCGGATGGGAGAGGGTGCCGGATGGACGGTGCCCCTCGACCCCCGCGAGGACGGATGGTTCGCGGCCGAGGTCCCCGAAGCGCGCCCCGGACGCGACTACGGCTTCCTCCTCAATGACGCGGAGCCGTTGCTACCCGACCCCCGCTCCCGCCGGCAGCCCTACGGCGTGCACGGCCCCAGCCGTTTCTACGACACGGCCTGGGATTGGATGGATGCCGGCTGGGAGGGAGAGGGACTGCCCGACTCGGTGCTCTACGAGCTGCACGTCGGGACGTTCACGTCGGAGGGCACCTTCGCCGCCGCCATTGCGAAGTTGGACACGCTCGTCGAGCTCGGCGTCAGCCACGTCGAGCTGCTCCCGGTCAACGACTTCAACGGGGAGTGGAACTGGGGCTACGACGGCGTGCTGTGGTACGCCGTCCACGAGGCCTACGGCGGCCCCGACGGTCTCAAGCGTTTCGTCGACGCCTGCCATGCCCGCGGGCTGGCCGCCACCTTGGACGTGGTCTACAACCATCTCGGCCCGAGCGGCAATTGCCTTCCTGAGTTCGGGCCCTATCTCAAGTCCGGACACAACACGTGGGGTGACCTGATCAATCTGGACGGTCCGTCGTCCGGCCCCGTACGCGAGTACATCTTGCAGAACGCAGAGATGTGGTTCAGCGAGTTCCACTTCGATGCGCTGCGCCTGGACGCCGTCCATGCGCTGCGCGATGGTTCCGAGAAACACATTCTCAGCGAGCTGTCCGAACGCGTCGAGCTCCTGTCGGACGCCCTGGGGCGGCCGCTGTTGCTCATCGCCGAATCCGATCTGAACGACCCGGTCATCATCACGCCTCGCGCCGAAGGCGGGTTCGGGCTTGATGCGCAGTGGGACGACGACGTGCACCACGCCCTCCACGCGCTCGTGACCGGTGAGCGTCAGGCCTACTACGTCGACTTCGGTTCATTGTCCGTCCTGGCCAAGGTGCTCACCAGCGCCTTCTCCCACGACGGCACCTTCTCCACCTTCCGGGGCGAGAATCACGGCAAACCGGTGGACCGCCGGTCGATCCGGGGCTACCGGTTCGTGGCGTTCCTGCAGAATCATGACCAGGTCGGTAACCGGGCCGCCGGCGATCGGCTCTCCGAGCTCACCACGCCCGGACTGCTCAAGGTCGGCGCGGTCCTCCTTCTCACATCGCCCTTCACGCCGATGCTGTGGATGGGGGAAGAGTGGGCGGCCTCGACTCGTTGGCCATTCTTCACCTCGCATCCCGAACCCGAACTTGCCGAGGCGACCGGCCGGGGCCGGTTGGCCGAGTTCAGCCGGTACGGCTGGGACACCTCGGAGATGATCGATCCGCAGGATCCGCAGGCTTTCTTCGGCGCCAAGCTGCGCTGGGACGAGAGGACCGAAGCCGGCCACCGCGAGATCCTGTCGTTCTACCGCGAGCTCCTGGCCCTGCGCCGGAGCCACCCTGACCTCACGGACGGCCACCTCGACCGTGTGGAGGTCGAGTTCGACGAGGAGCAACGATGGATCGTCGTCCGAAGAGGCGCCCTCGTGGTGATCGCCAACGTGGGCGAGCACGATCAGGTGGTTTCCGCCGCCTGTACGGAAATTCTTCTGGCCAGCGATCCGGGGTGCGGCATCGTTGCCGGTGGGGTCCGCCTACCGGGGCAGTCCGCAGTCGTCGCGCGCGAGTTGCCCCGTCCCCGGTCGACGCGCCTGTCCTGATCCACCGATCGAAGAGACGTCGCGGGGGCTGGGTGTGAGGCCTAGGAGGCCTCGGCCGAGGGCTCAATGGGGAGCACGTTGTCCGGGCGCCCCGGCTGCCCTCTGGTCAAGAACCGGTCGTACGCACCCATCCGCCGCTTGTACTCGTCGAATCCCCGGCTCTCGTACCCCTTGGCCCGTTCGAGTGCCTCTTGCAGCTCCGCCTCGTCGTTGAGGAGACGCACGGTCTTCACCGGAGGGGAGGCGATGGGGGAGTGAGAGCCATCTTTGTCGTGTCGATGGTGAAACATGACATCCTCCTTTGGGTCTCGGGGAATGCAGCCTGGTCGCTACGCCGTGTCGTCACCCGGTGGCTCAGGTACCCCGGCGCGATCCCAGCAAACGTCCGCCACCATTGTGTACCCCGCGGCGGTTGTCGCGCGGTCAGCCCGGCGCAAAGTCGCGGGAAATTTCGCGGGTGCTATCCGGGTTGAATTCCTTTCGTCCCGCGTTGCACCGTGCGGGTCACGACTTCCGCCGCGATGTCACGCACCTTGCGATTCTCCCGCTGGGAGGCGCTCGCCAGAATCTGGAAGGCGTCGTCAGGGGTACGCGCGCTGGTGACCATCAAAATGCCCACGGCCTGACTGATGACCTCTCTGGTCTTGATGGCCTCGCTCAGGTTCTCACTCAGTTCCCGGGCGTCCCAATAGACCTGCGCGTTGGCCAGGGCGATGGAGGCCTGCTCGGCGAAGACCAGGACAGCCTTCTCGTGGGCGTCGGTGAACGCGCCGGCATTGCCGGCATAGAGGTTCAATGCGCCGATGCCGGCGCCACGGGCGGCCAGGGGGATCGAAAGGGTGGCACGGATGCCGTGGCTCAGTGCGGCCGCCGCGAACTCGGGCCATCGGATGTCCGACGCGGTGTCATCGATCCGGTACGTCTTCTGGTGGTGGAACGCATACATGCAAGGTCCCTCGCCCGAGCGGTACTGCGCCTCGTCAATTTCGGGAGCGTCGGGATGGGTGAACACCCCGGTGCGGGCCACGCCATCCACCAGCAGCGTGATGCCGGCGTAGGTGGCGGGGGTGATCGAACAGGCCATTTCGCTCACCCGCAGCAGCGTGTCGCCCAGGGTGCCGTCGTTCACGAAGAACTGTGTGAGCGCGCGCAAGCTCTCACGGATGGCCTCGTCCTCGTTCTCCATGGGGCTCGCCTCAGGTCCTGAGAACTCGACGCGCCCCGTTTTTGGAGGAGGTTTTCAACTCAGCTGGGCCCAGCCTATCTGGGAGGACCACCCGGTAGGGCGCCGGCACGTTTCCCGCCGGCGGCGCCGGGGTACCGAAGGCCCGAGGAGGTTGCATCATGACGAACGAGCTGGAAGGCGTACGGGTGGCCTTTGTCGTGGCCAACGAAGGAATCGAAGAGGTCGAATTGACGGAGCCGTGGACGGCCGTGCTCGACGCGGGCGGGTCCCCGCAACTGGTCGCGCCCAAGCCTGGTGAGGCCCAGGCCATGAACCACCTGGACAAGGCGGGCAAGTACTCGGTGGACGGCACCACCAAAGAAGTGCGGGTGGACGACTTCGACGCCGTCGTGCTGCCCGGCGGGGTGGCCAATCCCGACCAGCTGCGGCTCGACGAGCCCGCCGTGACCTTCCTCAAGGCGATGGCCGCCGCGGGCAAACCGATCGCCGCCATCTGCCACGGCCCCTGGACGTTGGTCGAGGCGGACGTCGTGCGCGGCCGCACGCTGACATCGTGGCCGAGCCTGCGCACCGACATCACCAACGCAGGTGGTCACTGGGTGGACGAGGAGGTCGCGGTGTGCACCCACGGGCCCAACGCGCTGATCACCAGCCGCAAGCCCGACGACCTCAAGGCGTTCTGCGACGCACTGACCACCGCCTTCGCCGCCACGCGGCCGTCGCTGTAGGGGAGAGGGAGTAGTTTCGGAGGCACCCGGTCCGAACGGGAAGATCGAGAAGCGGCGAGAAGGAGGAGGAGGCCCATGGCGGCGGCAACGTTGGTGGTCATCAGCGAGACGTTCAAGGAGGGCGAGCTGATCCCGTCCTCGGCGGCGCACGGCGCCGCGGGCGGCGACAACCGGAGCCCCCAGCTCTCATGGACGGCCGGCCCCGAGGGCACCAAGTCCTACGCCGTCTCCTGCTGGGATCCCGACGCGCCGACCACGGTGGGCTTCACGCACTGGATCCGCTTCGACATCCCGGCCGACCAGACCTCGCTCGAGGAGGGGGCCGGCTCCGAACCCGGCACGCACGGCTTCTCGGACTGGGGCGAGAGCGCGTACGGAGGGATGGCGCCCCCGGCGGGCGACTCGCCCCATCACTACCAGTTCACCGTCTATGCACTGGACGAGGAGAAGGTCGGCCTGGACGACCACACCACCTACGCCAAGTTCCGCTTCCTCATCCGGGATCACATCCTCGCGTCGGGCACCCTGGTGGGGCTCTACGCCGTGCCGGGCGACGGCCAGTAGCGTGTCGCCCGCGGGCGAAGAGGAGACAGGCGCCGAGCGGCACCAGGGTGGTCCGACCGAGTCCGAGCTCGACGAGAGCCTCGAGGAGTCGTTTCCCTCCAGTGATCCGCCTTCTTCGTGGGCCGGCCCCGAGGCTGACGAGTAGGCGACGACGTCGGGTTCACGCCGGCGGCAGGAGGACGTTCGGATTCAGGATCCCCGCCGGGTCGAGCGCCCGCTTGATGCTGCGAAACGCCGCGATCTCGGCATCGCTTCGATTGAGGTGGAGCCACGGTCGCTTGGCGGTGCCGATGCCGTGCTCCGCACTGATGCTGCCCCCCAGTTCGGCGGCGTAGGTGAGGACTCGCCCGTCCACCGCGAGGTCGTCGGCCGCCACCCCAGTGATGTTCACGTGGACATTGCCGTCCGCGGCGTGCCCGAAGAGCCAGGTGGTGGCACGGGGGTCGACATCGGCGACCACGCCCGGCACCCGGTCGATGAACGCGGCCAGTGCGCCTGCGGGCAGGGTGACGTCGAGCTTGTGCGGCGCGCCGAGTGTGTTGATGGCTTCGGTGTGCCCCTCGCGGTAGCGCCACAGCTGGGCCCGCCGGGTCGGGTCGGTGGCAACCGCCACGTCGGCGAGGGACGGAACCGAGTCGAGAGCGGCGGCCATCGCCGGCAGGGGATCGGTCGGGCCGGCCACCTCGGCCAACAGAAAGGCCGGGTGGGGGTCGGCGAACGGGCGCGGGGCGCCGGCCACCCGGCAGACCAGGTTCAAACCGGCGGCCAGGAACAGCTCGAGCGACTGCAGGTCACGCAGGGCACGTCGGAGGAGGAAGGCCGCCTCCACCGCAGCGGAGGTGGAGGAGAACGCCAGGAGGGCCACGACCCGCTCGGGGTTTGGCGGCACCAGGCGCAGCCGGGCAGCCGTGACCACGCCGAGGGTGCCCTCGCTGCCGCAGAGCAGCCCGGCCAGGTCGTAGCCCGTGTTGTCCTTCAACAGCCCACCCAGGTGCGAGACGACCGCCCCCGTGCCCAAGACGGCCTCCATGCCGGTCAGCTGGGACCGGGTCGCGCCGTGGCGGAGCACCTGCAGCCCGCCGGCATTGGTGGCCACGGTCCCGCCGACCGTCGCGCTGTCGCGGCTCCCGAGGTCGACCCCGTAGGCCCACCCCGCGGCCGCCGCAGCCCCCTGCACGTCCCTCACCGAGGTCCCCGCGCCGGCGGTCAGCTGCCCGGCGCGCTCGTCGACGTCGGTGATCCCCGAGAGGCGCCGCAGGCTCAGGACCGCCTCCCCGGCCAAGGGGACCCCGCCCCCGACGAGGCCGGTGTTGCCACCCTGGGGCACGAGGGCGATCGCGGCGGCCCGGCACAGACCGATGACCTCGGCCACCTCCGCCGCAGTGCCCGGGCGGATGACGAAGCTGGGCATGCCGACGAAGCGCCCGGTCCAGTCCGTAGCGTAGGAAGCAACCAGATCCGGGTCCACCATCACGTGATCCGCCCCCACGACGCCGCGCAGGCCCTTCACCACCCGTGGATCGGGTGACTTGGGAGCTTCGGGCGCAGCTTCGGGCGCAACGGTCATGGGGGTCCCCGGGCTGCACTCCGCAACGTGACCTGTGTTGCATCGAAGGCAGCCGGCGACCATTATCGCAACGCCAGGACGCCGCGCGCGCCGCTCCGTGCGGTTTCGCGTGCGACTCCGGGGGGTAAACCGAGCCAGTGAGACGACCGGGAGGACGGTGGGGGTGACGATGGGCGACGTCTCGACCACCGTCACCGGTGCCGTGCCCGGCATGGAGATCAGGGAGGGTGGCCTGGGGTCCCGGGCCCAGTCGGCGGCCCTGGCCACGCTCTGCCTGGTCCTGTTCCTGACCTTCTTGGACAACACCGTGGTGAGCGTCGGGCTGGCCGACGTCCAGAGCACTCTGCATGCCGGCATCACCTCGCTGCAGTGGGTCGTCAACGGCTACGCCCTGACCTTCGCCGCCTTCATGTTGGCCGGGGGGACGCTGGGCGACATCCTCGGCCGCAAGAAGGTCATGCTGGCCGGCGTCGCCGTCTTCTGCGCCGGATCGGTGATGGCCGCGCTGGCTCCCAACGTCGACGTCCTCATCGGGGGTCGCATCGTCATGGGCCTCGGCGCGGCCGCCTCGGAGCCCGGAACCCTCTCCATCATCCGCCACGTCTACCCGGACCGCAGGACCCGGGCCGACGCCCTGGGGGTCTGGGCGGCCGTCTCCGGCCTCGCCCTGGCCCTCGGTCCCGTCCTCGGCGGCGTGCTGGTCGGGCTGTGGAGCTGGCGCGCCATCTTCTGGTTCAACCTGCTCTTCGGTGCCGTGGCCTTCCTCATGGCGCTGCTCTTCGTACCCGAGACGTCAGATCGCGGGAGCGGGCGGATCGACTGGATCGGCATTGCCGTGGGCGCGCTCGCGTTGGCCACCGCATCCTTCGGGATCATTCAAGGGGAGGAGTCGGGCTACCTCACCTGGTGGATCGACCTGTGCTTCGCGGCCGCCGTCGTGCTGGGTGCCGCCTTCTTCTACGCCGAGCGCCGTGTCCGACGTCCCATCCTCGACTTCTCGCTGTTCCGCAAGATGCCCTTCTCCGGCTCGGTCTTCGTCGCCTTCGCCGCCTACTTCGGGACCTTCTCCATCTTCTTCTTCACCGCCCTGTACATCGACGTGGTTGTCAACGCATCCGCATACCAGACCGCGGTCACCTTCCTCCCGATGGCCGCCGGGCTGATCGTGGCCTCCATCGTGACCGGGCCGTGGGTGGCGCGCCAGGGCGCGCGCATCCCGATGACCATCGGTTGCGTGCTTGCCGCCGTGGGCATCGTCATCTCCAGCCACCTGATCGGTCCGCACGTCTACCTGCCCACGCTCGGTTGGGCTCTGACCATCGCCGGCGTCGGGTTCGGCATCATTCTGGTCCCGGTCACCTCCACGCCCCTCACCGTCGTGCGGCCCGAGCACTCGGGCATGGCGGCGTCGGTCACCAACACCAGCCGGGAGATGGGCGCGGTCTTCGGGGTGGCCGTGCTGGGCTCCATCGTCAATTCGAAGCTGACCGGCCAGCTGGCGGCCCGGCTCAAGGCCCTCGGCATACCGCCCAGCTTCCAGACCCTGGTCATCCATGCCGTCGACGGGGGTGGGGGTGGGCTGAATGGAGGAGCGGCCAGCAAGGCCGAGCACTCGAAGGCCCCGTCAGTGGCCGCACTTGCCAACAAGGTCGTCGACGCGGCCTATGACGCCTTCGGGTCCGGGCTCCATGTCGCCCTCGATATTTCGGCGGTGCTGCTCGTCGTAGGCGCCGTGGTGGCCGTGACGATGGTCCACACACCCCGCGGCGCGCGCTACGACCTCTGAGGAACCGCTTCCTTGCGCTCGCGCCACCAGGTGGTGAGCACAACCCGTCCGTAGCGCAGTCCGAAGAGGTAGTTCTTGCCCTTCTTGGTCACGCCCGAGGAGCGGGGGAGCCAGCGCGTCGGCCGCTCGGTCACCCGCCAACCCCGCTTGAGGCACACCATGAGCAACTCGGCCGTCTGGTATTGCGACTGGGTCAGCCGGTGGACCACGTCGTCGAGCATCAGCACCCGTAAGCCGCGGTAGCCGTTCGAGGTGTCGGTCAGCCTGGTCCCGCCCAAGGCGCTCATGACCCACGAGAAGACTCGCACGCCCGCCTTGCGGATGCGGTCCGTCGTCGTGTCCTGCCCGAGGCGGCGGGAGGCCACCACGAAGTCGGCCTCGTCGTCGATCAGGGGCTGCAGCATGACCGGGATCTCCGCCGGGTCGTTCTGGCCGTCGGCGTCGAGCGTCACCACGAACTGCGCGCCGAACTCGATGGCCAACGCATACCCCACCCGGAGCGCGTAGCCGTGGCCGAGGTTTTCCGAGAGCACGAAGGTGGTGGCGCCGGCCTCGGTGGCGACGCGGGCCGTGCGGTCGTTGCCGCCGTCGACGATCACCAGGGTCGACACGGGCAGGCCGCACGCTTCGGCGGGCATGGCAGAGAGGACGGCGCCGATGTTGTCCTCCTCCTCGTAGGCGCAGATGAGGCCCACGACGGCGGAGAACTTGAGGTCGGGATAACGCGCCACGAAGTCCCGGCGCGACTGCGCGATGACCTGGCGGGCCCGGCCGGGGTCAGTGCGGACGTTGGCGCTGGGCGCGGTGGCCCCCGCCGTCCCGGCGCGGCTCAAAACGCGCGGAGCGAACCAAAGACCTCACGGACCATCGGCTCGAAGTGCGCCAACGGCTTGGTCGGGTAGTCGGGGTCGAAACTGGTCTGGTCCCACTCGTCGGCGAACTGCTCGGCCAAGGCGTACCAGGACTGGCCCACGTACTTCTCCCGGGCGTTGGGATCCTGACCGATGTACTCGTAGTAGTGGCGTCCCTGGAAGTCCTGGTGGGCCAGGATCATCTGGTAGGTGTCGTCGCTCACGTAGGGCCGCAGGATCTCGGCCGCCACGCGGGGGTGGTTCATGACCGAGACCGTCTTGCCGATGTCGTGGCAGAGCGAGGCCACGACCACTTCGGCGGAGGCACCCGACTCCTCGGCTCGGGTCGCCGTCTGCAGCGAGTGCACCAACTGGTTCACCGCGAACCCGACCGTCAGATCCTCGAGCGCGGCCAGCATGGCCAGTATGCGGTCGGCCGTGCCCTGTTCGAAATCAATGGTCTCGACCAGGATCTGCTGCCATTGGGCCGTCGTCGACTCGTCCATCCGGGTAAAGGTCACGAGACAATCATCGCGCCGATTCCCCTCAAGAGGCCAGCATGTCCAGCACGTCGGCCGCCGAGACCCTCCGGTCCTCGGCTACCGGATCGACGCGCCGGGCCTCGGGGCGGCCGGCGAGGAAACCGAGCGTGGTGCCCACGGCGCGCAGGAGTTCCCGTAACTCGGGTGGCGGGGGGAAGTACTCGTCCTCCGTCGTCACCGTCACCTCGGTCACCCCCTGACGGGGAGCGAGTGCCGCAACCACCGCTTCCACGAGTGCCTCGGGGGCGGATGCACCGGCCGTGACGCCGACGGTCCCGCCCAGGTCACCGGGGAGCTCGTCGACGTCGTTGATGCGCAGCACCCGCGCGCATCCAGAGGCCCGGGCCACGGTCTCCAGTGCGACCGTGTTGGACGAATTGTCCGAGCCGATCACCACAATGGCGTCGGCCTCGTGGGCCATGGCTTTGAGGGAGGCCTGCCGGTTGGTCGTGGCAAAGCACAGATCGCCCCGACTGGGCATCCACAGGTCGGGGAAGCGGTCCCGGGCCGACTCCATCAGGCCGCGCCATTCGTCATGGCTCAGGGTCGTCTGGGCCAGGAGCGCCACCGGGGCGCCCTCGAGATCGCCGAGCGCCTCGAGATCCGACTCGTGCTCGATCAGGCGCACCGACTGGGGCGCCACGGCCATCGTCCCGACGGCCTCTTCGTGGCCGGCGTGCCCGACGTAGAGGACGGTGTAGCCCTTGGCGCTGCGCACCTTGAGCTCGTGATGGACTTTCGTCACCAGGGGGCAGACGGCATCGATGACCACGCCACCGTGGGCCCGGGCGGCCCGCACCACCTCGGGTGCCGACCCGTGGGCACTGAGCATCAGAGGAGCGCCCCGCGGGACCTCGCCCACATCGTCGACGAAGATCACTCCCCGATCGCGGAAGGCGTCCACGACAATCCGGTTGTGCACGATCTCGTGGTAGCAGTAGATGGGCGGGTCGAAGACCCTGACCATCCACGCCAGGGCCTTGACGGCCTTCTCCACGCCGGCGCAGAACCCTCGGGGCGCAGCCAGGAGCACTCGGTCGACCTCGGACACCTGCTCAACGCTAATGGCTGCACCGTGCCCGACTCTCCGGGCCACCGCCGGCCTCCGTGTGCGCACTGGGTCGCACCCAGGGACGACACGCCCCCTTCGTCCAATTCGGTGTCGTACGAGAAGTGGTACGAGTCGAAAAACCATGCACGGGGCGCGGGCCCGAGCACGGGCGCCCGGCCCCAGACGCCGGGCTCCAGACGCCCGGCTCCAGACGCCGGACTCCAGACGCCGGGCAACCCAACCCCACTCCGGGGCCTCGTGGTACCATATGTCGTACCACTCGAGAGGGGGATCTGGATGGCGTTGACGGCGAGCGAGGCCAGGAAGCGCCTGTTCCCGCTGATCGAGCAGGTGAACCAGGACCGCAAGCCGGTGGAGATCACCTCCCGCGGCGGTGACGCCGTGCTGCTGTCGAAAGCCGACTACGACGAACTGCAGGAGACCGCATTCCTGCTCCGTGCGCCCGCCAACGCTCGGCGACTGCTCGAAAGCCTCGACGAAGCCCGCCGGGGGAACCGTGACGAGCACGACCTCCACGCCTGACGCAGCGCTGCACCGCTGATGCGTCTGGTCTTCACCCCTCACGGCTGGGATGACCACCGGTACTGGCAGATGCACGACCAATGGCGACTGCGCCGGCTCAACTATCTCCTGGAGAGCACCAAACGGGAGCCGTGGAGCGGTGCGGGCGATCCGCTTCCGCTGCACCATGGGCTCGAGGGCTTGTGGTCGCGCCGGATCGACGGCGAGCACCGTCTGGTGTATCTGGTCGAGGGCGACCAGGTCGTGGTCCTGCAGGCGCGCCACCACTACGAGAACGGCGCCTGAGAGATGCCGACGTTCTCCCTCGAAGAGCGGGACCTGGCCTGGATGGACCGGGCACCCGTCGTGATCACCAAGAGCTTCACCCTGGCCGCGCCCACCACCGAGGTCTTCGACCGGTTGGCCGACCTTTCGGCCTGGTCCGAGTGGTGCGGGGGCATGAAACGGGTCCGCATCGACGGGGCGGCGTCCGGTGTGGGCGCCCTGCGCACGGTCTGGGTCGGGACCACCCGGGTGCAGGAACGCTTTGTGGTCTGGGACCCCGGACACCGCCTCACATTCACCCTGACCGGCTCGAATACCCCGGGCCTGCACTCAATGGTCGAGGACTGGGCGACGGCCGCCGATCCCGAGGACCCCGCCCGCACCGTCCTCACCGTCAGGGTCGGGATAGAGGCCGCCGGAATCCTGCGGCCATTCCCGGGCCTCGTGCGCGCCATCATGTCCGGACCGCTCAAGGGGGCGGCGGGCATCACCACCCAGTTCTCCCGCCCCTGAACCGCAGGATGCCCAGCCGGCAGTAACCTGGGACGATGTCCGCTCCCACGGTGACTTCGGTCGCCGAGGCGTCGCCGGCAGCCCGGGCCGGTGTGGCCGTGGGCGATGAGCTGCTCTCCCTCAACGGGCACGAGCCGCGCGACGTCATCGATTTCCAGCAGCTCACCGACGCCGACGACCTGAGCGTCATGATCAAGCGCGCCGGCGCCGCCCTGCCCCGGCTGGTCCGCATCGACAAGGAGCCCGGGGAGCCCTTCGGGGTCGAGGTGTCCTCCGCCGTGTTCGACCGCATCCGCACCTGTGACAACCACTGCGCCTTCTGCTTCATCTACCAGCTGCCCAAGGGGATGCGGAAGAGCCTGTACCTCAAGGACGACGACTACCGGCTCTCCTTCCTCTACGGGAATTTCACCACGCTGACCCGGTTCACCGAGCTCGATGCCGAGCGCATCCTGACCGAGCGCCTCGGCCCCCTGTTCGTCTCGATCCACAGCACCGATCCCGAACTGCGGGCGCACATGCTCCGCAACCCCAAGGGGGCGACCAGCCTGCGTTGGCTCGGTGTCCTGCTCGACGGGGGCATCGAGGTGCACGGGCAGGTGGTCGTCTGCCCCGGGGTCAACGACGCCATGGCCCTGGAGGACACCCTCGCCGGCGTGCTGGACCAGTATCCGGCGCTGGCCACGCTCGGCGTCGTCCCACTCGGTATCAGCCAATTCTCCAATGAGGCCGAGATGCGCGCCCACACGACCGAGGAGGCGGCCAACGTCGTCGACACCGTGACCGAGTGGCAG
>Ga0182030_10016988_pt1 | contig 14092 bp, 9 predicted proteins | sample 812S3MmetaG_FD_121299 | JGI IMG/M metagenome (GOLD analysis project Ga0182030, IMG submission 121299) | Permafrost microbial communities from Stordalen Mire, Sweden - 812S3M metaG (Illumina Assembly) | ecosystem: Environmental > Terrestrial > Soil > Wetlands > Permafrost | place: Sweden...
GCTATATGAGCGTATAGCTCATCAATCTCATCGTCTGTAAGTGCTATGCAGCCAAGTGTCCAGTCTTCTTTCACGAATTCATTGGCCAGGTAACCTTTGCCGTTTGGCAGACCATGTATTTTTATATCCCCACCGGTAGATTTGCCATAGCGGTTGGCATAACGAATATCTTCTGCAGAAGGGTAGGATACTCCTAAGCATTTATGATAGTGACTGTTTGGATTTTTGCCATTGACGTAATAGATGCCCTCGGGTGTTTTACCATCATTTCTAAAATGCTTCGGGCCCACAGGTTCCGGACCAAGGCATACATGGTATACCTTTAGTAGTTTTTGGTGGCTATATAACTGCATTTCCCGTTTATTCTTGATGACGACAATGCTATCTACCTGTTCATGAATAGAGGCATTTGTAGTTGCAGGCATGCTGCTTGAATTTTGACTGCAGAGAAATAAAATGCCGGAAAGGCTGAACGAAATGAGTGCGGTGCGCATAAAAATGTGTGTTTACATAAAGATGTAGACACCCATTTTTTCCATAGTTACAACGGAGCAAATTAATGTTAAAGTATTTGTAATGAACTTTTAATTGCTTTAAATCTTAAAGCGTAATAATTTTACCCTGACGAATAGACCATAAAACTATTATTTTATTAAGGGCATTCAGCCATTAATTAATTCTTCCCAAAACTCAGCTCCCCTGCGTGTATGCGGTATGACTATAGTGCCGCCGACAATATTAGCCACTGCAAATATTTCATACATCTCTTCTGTAGAAATGTTTTGTTCATGGCACTTGATCAGGTGATACTTGATACAGTCATCGCAGCGGAGGACCATGCTGGCTACAAGGCCCAGCATCTCCTTAGTGCGAACGGGCAGTGCACCCTCCGCATAGGTATTGGTATCCAGATTATACAACCGGTTGATCACTTTGTTTTGTTTGCTGAGTATTACTTCATTCATTTTTGCCCGGTAGTCGTTAAATTCCTGTAACTGGCTCATGTTAGTTTTTTGGTGGCAAAAGTAGAACACTTTTTGGCTTTTACTTTTAACATCTAACTTAATGTTACTTTTGCCGCCAATGAATAATGACCAAACCAGCCTTAATAAATACATTAGCTCATCGGGTTTTTGCTCCCGCCGGGAAGCCGATAAACTGATAGAACAGGCAAGGGTGACAGTGAATGGCGAACTAGTATTGCCCGGCGCTAAGATCAATGCCGGTGATACAGTGGAGATAGACGGAGAGCCGATCAAAACTTCTAAGAAACGGCCTATTTATATTGCTTTCAACAAACCGGTTGGCGTCACTTCAACTACTGATGTGAAAGACAGGTCGAATATTATTTATTTCATTGGTTTTCCTAAACGCATATTTCCAATTGGCAGGTTAGATAAGGATTCTGATGGGCTGATATTCCTCACTAATGACGGAGATATCGTTAACAAAGTGCTTCGCGCTAGCAATAACCATGAAAAAGAATATATCGTAACCCTAGACAAAGCCATTGATAATGACTTCATACGGAAAATGAGCAATGGCCTACCGGTGCTGGGCACACAGACTAAAAAATGTTTTGTTAGGCAGGAAGGGGGCAGGAGATTTCGCATCATACTCACCCAGGGACTCAACAGGCAGATCAGGCGGATGTGCGAATACCTTGGTTACAAAGTAATGACGTTAACCCGCGTGCGAATAATGAATGTTCGGCTTGACAACTTGCCTGGCGGCAAGTGGCGTTATCTTACCCAACCGGAAGTGGATAAGCTGAACGAAATGGTTGCGGAATCAAGCAAAACAGAAGACATTGCAGAAGTTAGTGAGAAAAAAAAAGTAGTTCAGTATATTCCTAAAAGAAAGAAGAAATAATCTATGGCGCCTGCCAACTAATCACCCATCAGCCTATCAATTCAAGAAATTTATCGAGTCCTTTTTTCTTTTCCTCATCCAGATAGAACTTTATGTTCTCGGTATAATATGTGTGCAGGTTGTAATAAGGAAAGGGGTTCGCCGCCACTATTTCATCTAAATGGTTCAGACCAACTGCATTTGCCTTATTGAAGCTGGTTACAAAATCTCCCTGTAAAGGCTTGTTGGCTACCCATGCGGCAAAAATGAAATCAAGGCTGGTATAGTCTTTCCACGCTTTCGAGAGATCGTATACATATTCAAAGTTAGATAACTGCTTTAATGCCCTGTCGCCAATGATCACTCCGGCATTGGCGCCATTTATGTAGTTTATATAGTTCTCGGTTGCTGATTTATATTCCACTTGCCTATTCCAATATTTTTCCAGCAGCAATTGTGCCAGCCTCACCGATGTGCGGGATTGATAATCAAGGTAAACCGTTTTGATCTCTTCTATCGGCACCTGGCTGAATAAGGCTACCGAAACTACATTACCTTCAGCAGCTATGCCATAATCGCTCACAATGTGCGCGCCACTAATGCCCGGCATCGCCGCCACTGGCAGAAGGGCAAGGTCTATGGTTCCGTTCCGCAGGCTTTCCGCCAATTGGGAGGGGTAGTCAACTATTAGTTCTATATCGTTTACAAGGTCACTACGTTCTATACCATAGAGCAAAGGTTTTGTGTTCAAATAACTAACTGCGGCCACTCTTATTTTGGAACTCAATTCTTTTTTTGTGTGCAAAGATAAGGTTTGAAACACTCAGTGGGTTATTGCCAAAGCGTAAGTCACGCTGGCAATAAGCTGACTGCCAAAATCAGGTTTGAACGATGTTATAACACCTAAATGCAACACACTTATTAATTATGTGTGTCCATAATGTCAGTTTTTACAATTTTCATTCAATATAAAATAAATATATTTATAAGATTAGTTAAAATGCATTTTCATGGCAATAAATAAGTACATAATTTTAAGAACATTTCCGGAATAACTCCCCAAATCTTATTGAATCCATATGTTTCTTTTTTCAAACAGGCTACTGCCTGGCTTTTGCATTATGCTGTTCCTGTTGTTGGCAACTGAGGGAATCGCTGGCGCTCAATATAGTTTTTCAGCAAGGCTTACAGATGAAAACCGCAAAGCCATAAACAACGCTACTGTAGTACTCTTCGAGACAAGCGATTCCTTACTTCAAAGAACGACTGTAAGCGACAGTGATGGCGTAATAAGGTTTGACAGGTTATCGTTAGCGAGCTATTACATCAGCATTATGACCATTGACTATAGCGATACTTCCATTAGTATTAAGCCTGCATTATTATCTGCCGGCAGTGCCATGAAGATAGCGCTTACGACAAGAGTAAAAGATCTGAAAGAAGTGGCGGTTACCTCTGCAAAGCCGCTTGTGGAGCGCAAAATAGACCGCACCGTGTTTAATGTGGAGAACAGTGTTTCTGTGATAGGCGGAGATGCAATAGATGCATTGCAAAAGGCGCCGGGCGTTATGGTGCATGAAGACAATGTAGCATCGCCGGCAAAAGCGCAGTGAAGATAATGCTGAATGACCAGCTCGTGCAAATATCTGGGGAAGACCTTATAGTATTTCTTAAAACCATATCAGCGGATGATATTTCCCGGATAGAGGTGATCACCAATCCTTCAGCAGCATATGATGCGGAAGGCAATTCAGGTATAATAAATATAGTGCTAAAGAAAAGTCAGAGCAGAGGCCTGAACGGAAATGTTAAAGCAGGGTACACGCAGAACAACTACGGCACCACAGACGCAGGTGGAAGCATCAATTATTCAAATGAGCGGTTGAATTTCTACTCATCATATAATGCGGCATTAGGAGTTGAGGCGGCTATGGAGCGTATGGAAATTGACTATGCAGATCAGAAATGGACAAAGTATAATACCCGGAATGTGCAGATAGCCAACGTTAATGGTATAGTAGGTGCAGATTACAAGCTCACTAAAAAAACCACTCTTGGGGTTCTGTATAACGGTTCATATAATGAGCCGGATTTCAATGGTCATATCACCAACCCTATCTATAACAATAATGGCGGTCTTGATTCTGTGATAAAAACCCATACCCATACTATACAAAGCACTGCGCTGAATTGTGTAAATCTTAACTTACAATATCTTCCCGGTTCGACAGGAAAAAAACTAACTGTGGATGTTGACTACTTTTCAGACGTGGACAATAAAAACAGGGATGTTTACAGCAGTACATTTCCGGGAGACTCTTCATCGCCCTCTTCCTTCAGCCAGACGAAGAGTTACGCAACACAGCAAATAAACGTGTACACACTGAAAAGCGACCTGAAGCTCCCGTATAAGTTTGCCTTGCTGATGTTGGGTGCTAAGCTTTCTTTTATAGACAATAATACGCCCGCCAACTATTATAATGTCATCAGCAATATTTTGTATCCTGATTCAAGCAATACAGATCATTTCATTTACAGAGAAAATACACAGGCAGTATATGTGAATGCCGCCAGGGAAATGGCAAAATGGAGCTTCCAGGCCGGGCTGAGAGGAGAGTACACAGAGACCTCGGGCGATTCTAAAACCTACAGCCAAACCAATACCAGCAATTATTTCAGATTATTCCCTACATCTTACATCAGCTACAAAAAGAACGTAGACAATGTTTTTTTATTCACCTACGGCAGGCGTATAGACCGACCTGAATACTGGCGCACCAATCCGTTTAAGTATTACAGCACTCCTTATTATTACCAGGAAGGCAATCCTTTTTTACTGCCATCTTATAGCAACAATATAGAACTGTCTCATGCCTGGAAGGATTTACTAAACACTACACTCTTTTTCAGCAATACAAATAACGGAATCGACAAAGTAATGGAAGTATCAAACAACAGTAACCTCATTGTAATTGATTATCTGAACTATCTTACTATTTATACCTACGGCTTTACGGAGACAATTACCTTCAGTAAGTTGAAATGGCTGGAAAGCAACAGCCAGGTTACGGTTTATCATACAAATGCTTATTCCAGTTATCAGGGTACAGCGGCAGATACCAAATCCTTCAGCTGTACACTCAGTACTGACAATACTTTCATTTTCAATAAAGCAAGGACTATTATGGCTGATGTCAGTTTCTTCTATCAGTTCCCGGAGGTGGAAGGAATATTAATAAACAGTACCCACTACAGGCTGGATGCAGGCATTAAATTAATGACACGAAATAAAAAATGGCTATTGGCGGTAAATGCCACTGATCTCTTTCGTTCCGAACAATTCATATCAAATACTACAATAGGCGGCATTCATCAATACAGCTACGGGTACTATGATACGCAAGGTGGTCGGATAAGCATTTTTTATAAGTTTGGGAAGACGAGGGCGCAGCAACCTGTTCACGCTTCCGGCAATGAAGAAGAAAGAAGGAGGGCACAGTGATGCAACGCTACGCTACAATGCGCTATTATTCCAGGTGTTTATTGTACACGCCTACCACCTCACCTTTGCCAAGTATGTGGCCTTTCATAACGCTTTCTAAACCCTCTTTTGTCGTGGTTTTTGGCATTATTAATTTAGTATCCAATGCATAGACTATGAAGTGATATTTGTGGTTACCTGATTTGGCGCATACAGGGGTATAACCATATTGCTTGGCAGCATTCATACCCTCGTGATTATTTACAAAGTTTTCCGGGATGTTAGTAGTGTCCAGGTTCCAGATGAGCCAATAGGTAAAGCTGCCCTGTGGAGTAGCTTCATAATCATGAACGATCATTGCAAGAGACCGTGATCCTGGTGGTATGTTACCTACATTAATCGGTGGGGTAGCACCCTGTCCGTCGCAGGTATATTTTATTGGGATCACGTTACCAGATCCGAATGCAGGGCTGGATACACTTAGTATCGACGGGCCTGTTGGTTCCATTGATTGCTCCGTTGGCTTGCCTGTACCGGTTTTCATTCTGTCGCTTTCACGGCCGCTGTGCTCCTTATCGGCATTTGCATTTGTCATTGTGCCGGTATTACTTGTTGAGTTGTTAGTATCAGTTGCCCTAGCGGATGTCGACGTTGCGCTCGCTGTAGAATCTGCACACCTGGTACCTGAGGCCGTTTCGTTTCCATGGCAGGAATAAAGACCTGATAGCAACAGGCAGCTTGTAATGCTCAAGCCAAAGCTCTTTAGAATATTTTTCATTTGGAAGTTGTTTGAGTTGTTGATGAGTATATTACACATGATGCTCTAAAAACTATGCCGCCAAAACATTCGGTTATCCGAATAGGGGGCAGGGCCATTACGTGGCATCTCCTGGTTAGAATTTTTCAAGTAATCCACAAAAACATCTTCGATAATGCTATTTGTAATAAAACCTTAAAACGCTATTGCGAAAGGTGCGGTGGCATAGTATTTCCAAACAGTACAAAAACGAAATGTATGAAAACACAAAACGGAGATCCGGATACCATGTTTACAGTGATAATGATTGTATTTTTTTTAATTCCTGTCGTTTTCGCAATACTTCGCTAAGCGACGGAATTTAGCGTCACATTTCAGCGGATCAATTTATTGACATTAATCCCCTTTTTCATTGTTCTGGAAGCGGGTGAAGCCTCGGGTGATCCACAAACCTGGCACTTAGTCATCTTGACTGCGCGTGTAATCCAATTGAAGACATTGCTGTGCAAATGCGTTTTGCAACTTTTTGATATCCTCCGGCTGTAGTCCAGTGCTTGCGTCGGTTAACACATTTTTAGATCTTCAAGTTACAATGGGACTTCCTCAGGCGGGATGTCACCCATTTTCATTTCCTTTGCATTAAAATATAATTTAGAAAAATAATTGCTGTAAATTTTATAATTTACAAATAATTATATTAAGTTTGATAACATAGTTACTCCGCTCTTTTCAATCTTTAAACTGCACCCTATGAAGTTAGCTATATTATCTTCAGTCAAGTGGCCTGTCCGGGTAATTTTTATATTTTTCCTGTTCCTGGATATGCATGGAGTTTTGAGAGCGCAGAACGGATTTACAGTGCCATACGGGCACTCAACTCCCGGGGGCTACTTCGATACGGTTTTTGACCGTTTTGGGAAAAAATATTCGCGCGATCAAATAACCTATCATGACAAATCCACGTCCTTTAGTGCACTGAGTGCAGCAGGCAGTGCAGTTGGTACAGCCCCTGCTCCGCACACTACCCATGGTGCTCTCTCTTCCCCCGTGGTATATACTGCATGTAGTCCGGGATACTTTAGAATTTTCCTGGATGACAGTTGTGGTATGGATCTGTACGCCACGAATCCAACTGAAATGGCCCGACTTAACGTCCTCTGCCAGGTGCTTACAGATATTTCCAATTTTATTCCGTCGCCTTGCACCACTACCGGGCAAAAGGTAAACATAGTGGTTGGTGGTGGGCTCACTACGGGGTTGGGAGTAGCTACGCCATTTTTTAATGTTCCCTATTCCCTGCCAGGTCAGAAGTGGTGGACAATGCCGTATGGCTAACGGTTAATTCCGGCGCCGATGCGTTTTCTTCAAGTATAGTTTCACCTTTAAGCGTGTCAGGCGGGGGCAGCACCGGGTCTGCCAGCACCGGCACTATTTATTTTCACGGGTCCATCGCGATTAATTTTTCTACAAGCATAACCTGGCATACTGACCTGACTACAGCACCTGCAGCCGGTGAATGTGATCTATATACCGTAGCCCTGCATGAGATGATGCATGTAATGGGCTTTTGCTCACTGCTTGATTACGAGGGTACTTCTTTGTTTGGGTCTAACTGGCAAGACTTTAGCAGGTATGACACACACCTGGAAAATAATGCTGCAACTGACCACTTGTTCACGACCACTTCGGCATGTCCTTTATATCAAAATACCTTTAACCCTGGCCTCACGCCGCCCACCTCCATTTTGTCACCGGGTGGTTGCGGCAGCTTTGTTTCAGGTGAGACAGATTATACGGATTGCTCTACTGCTATAAAATATGCCGGCGGATGGTCGTCGCCGGTGCCGGTTTATACGCCGATATGTTTCGAGCCGGGCGCGAGCCTGAGTCATTTTGAAGATGAATGTTATGTGCCTTCTTATTTTATTTTAGGCGCCACCGCAGGCGCTGCCACCAATAACCAATACTTTGTACTCAGCAATGAAGCTCCCGGTCTTTCCCTGGGTGCCTATACCGCAACAACTAATCCCGGTATAATGAAGCGGTACCTGACGCCTGAAGAAAGAAGTGTGCTGTGCGATATAGGCTACGAAGTAAATACTACATTCGGCGTGGCAGGAACGGGAGGGCCTTATCCGTATCCCGCAGGGCCTAACCTTAACTATTATGATTATGGTGGCACGGCTTGCCCCGGCCTGCAGGTAGTAGGCTTTAACGATGGCATCAGCGGCAGCTCTTATACGTTCAGCACCACAGGCACTACGCCCATAGATATTAACGCAGGCACTTCTGGTACCAGTATCCTGGCTAACGACAGAGTAGGAGGCATACCTATGACCGCCGTCAGCGGAGGCTTTTTCGCCTATCTTGAAGTAATGACGGGCACTGGTACGGTAACCGCAACTACGGGCGGCTTCAGCACCACAGTAACCTATACCGCGGGCGCGGGTGATTTTGGTGTGCAACTATTGCGGTATATACCCGTGAGCCCTTCCGGCGTGCAAGGCAACGTTACCTTTATCTATGTGTTTGTAGGCGATGACAGTTGCGTGCCTACCGCTTGTGACTTGGTTTCCAATGGCGGTTTTGAAAATGTTGCTGCCGGTTCTTATGGCACTGATATTCCCGGAGAGCAATGCTGGTTACCGATAAAGTATTGGTCTAGTTTATTGGCCACTGATGCGTCAACGGTGCCGACAGGTGTATTTGTTATACCAAATGATTATTGGTTTCAAAATGGCATTCTCCATCCTTTAAGCTCACCATCAAATAAACATTTTGTAAACTTGTATGCACACTTTGCAGGTAGTACCGGTGGAGACACAACCTGGGGAAGTTCGAGTATACAAGAACAATTATCTTCCAGCCTTATTGCCGGGCAACAATATACGCTCGGTTTTTGGGCATTAATAGGTGGAGGAAGTACATTGGGTTGCTGCTTTAGTAACCAACCCACTCACCTTCAGTTTGCCGTAGGAAATACTTATCCATTGATCGGGCCTACCCCCCCATGGGTTTCTGCCGGATACATGCCTTCTGGCTTTACTGCCTTTGCAGAATTTGAGATATACCAGGACAGTTTTCCTGATGTGCTTTGGCATTACTATTCGCTTACGTTTACTTCGCCTGTTACAGCAAGCTCCCTTTATATTCAGAATGCTCCCTGGGATGATACCGGGGCCGCATCATTTTTATATACAACTGTTGCTAGTGGGTTAGGTAAACCCGTGGGCATCGACGACCTGAGCATAGTGCCTTTAGCAGCAGCCTGCCCATTTTCTGTACCTGGCCGTATACTCTCGTGTGGTGTGCCTTTTGATCTTTCCACCAGGGCCAGTGTGTGCGTAGCTGGGGGCACCTTTAGCTGGGGTACGCTGCCAGTGACCGCCGGCGTAACCACTATTACCACCTCCAGCATATTTAATCCGTCTGCTGCTTACGCGGCTTCCGTTGCAGCAGGACGTAGTGGTTCAGTGCCCGTCGCTTACACTTATACTGTTTCGGGGTGCCCGAGGACCGTTTATACCGAAATCCGGATCATGCGGGATTCTTTACCGGCTATTGCTGGTCTTGATGCTGTGTGTGCCGGTGATAGTATTCCCCTCAGTGACGCTCTGACTGGTGGCACTTGGAGCAGTAGCAGTACGACAATGGCTACCGTTGGTTCCATATCTGGAGTTGTATCAGGCGTCGCTACAGGTGGGCTAACGGTCACCTATACGGATAGTGCCAATTGTTATACCACTGATTCAATAACAATAAATGCAATTCCCGGAACTATCACGGGTGTCAGCACGGTATGTACCGGCGATAGTATCATACTCAGTGATATTATTGCGGGCGGCACCTGGAGCAGTAGCAATACTGCTATAGCAGTCATTGGTTCGTCGGGTGTTGTATCTGGTATTACTGCTGGTATTCCAACGATTACTTATACTGACAGTTTAGGATGCTCCATCACCCGGAATGTAACTGTAAACGCTCTGCCCGGGCCTGTTGCCGGTGTGGCGCCTGTTTGTGCAGGGGACAGCCTGGTACTCAGCGATTCTCTGCCTGCGGGCGGTACATGGACCAGCGGTGATACTGCATTGGCGAAAGTGGGTTCATCATCAGGTATTTTAGCTGGTATCGCCTCTGGTACTCCAACTATTACCTATACGGACGCAGCAGGTTGTATTGCGGTCGGCTTGGTGACAATAAATTCGATTTCAGGCACTATCACGGGCACCACAAGCTTCTCGATAGGGACCACTTCTACACTTATCGATCTGGTCACAGGGGGTACGTGGAGTAGCAGCCATACTACAATTGCTACTATTAACTCCGCTACTGGTACGGTAACAGGCCGCACTTTGGGTACTGCAACAATCTCCTATACCTCGCCGGAGGGTTGTATGGACACTATATTGGTAACTGTGAGGCCACGTGTGGGAATAACGCCAGTAACAACAGTGAGTGCAAACATCACTTTGGTGCCCAACCCTAATAATGGTACATTCATACTATCCGGCTTTTTCCCCGGAGCAAACATCGGTAGCGAGGTGAAGATACAGGTGCTCGATGTCTTGGGTAAAGCTGTTTATTCAGATGCAGCAGATATTGTACAGGGAATGATCCATAAAAATATTGTCTTACCAGGCAATGTACCTAATGGCTTTTATCTACTTCGTGTCATCAGTAACAATACGAGCCAGGTACTGCGATTTACGATGGAGCGATAACGTTTCAGCCCGGCACCATAGTTACCCTTATGCAAAGGATTTTTTCGGGTAATCCGGCAAAAACTATTTTAATTCTTGCTCCATTCTTCCACTGTAATCACATCTGCTTGGCGTGGAAAAACCTTTGTTGTCAGCACCCTGTGCACTTCTTCGTCTGCATCTGCGCAGCAATCGGCAATTACCGATAATTGATAATCTTTATCAGCAGCCTCACGGATAGTGGATAGCACTACACCACTTGTAGCAATCCCAGTAAGGACCATGTGCCTAATACCGAACGCCCGTAAAACTACTTCCAGGTCGCTGCCGGTAAAAGCACTTACCCGGCGTTTCATAACACTCACTTCGCCAGCCAGTGGCGCAAGTTGCTGATGAACTTTAGTAAACTCATCCATATTTACGTTGGCAAATCTTTCCCTGCCGCCAGCGAAAGTCTTATTATTTGTATTTATCTCGGGTGCGCCTTGCCTAAAGCCTACTGTTACGTAAATCACAGGGATATTCTTATGGCGGGCGCTGGCTATGGCCTTGGCTACATTGCCAATAAGAGTCTCGGTACCGGGAAACCTGCTCAGTATTCCCTCCTGCATATCCATTACCAGCAGTGCAGTGTTTGTTATGTTTTGTTCCATTTTTTTATGATAAAAGTGACTTACTAAAGTTGGCTAAGTGAAATAAAAAATGCAAAGTTATTTCCTTTTTTCAACCTTGCCCCGATTTTGTTACGCAATACATTTCCTTCTCTTTTTGTTTTTTTATCCGCAGCCATTACATATAATAATCATCGTGTTTATTTTCCCATTTTAAACGTTCACCACAAAAAATGATTCGTTCACACCACCAGGCCTCACATTCACACCATTTTTAGAAATGACATTCGGTGAATACATAGTTTAGCAGAACCATATTATTTATTCTTAAAACATTAATTCTGCCAAATGAAACGTATCTATACTATTATTTGTTTTTTTTATAGTTTTATTGTGTAATCATACTCAAAAGTTTTTTTTGCAATCCAATTAGACCCCTGTCGCCCAATCGTATATAGTGCTGGGTCCTGAAAAGCTCTATCAAATATTTGATTCTTGTATTTAAATGATGATAAACGCTTTTTTTATTAAACAAATTAGAGGTTACAAATATTTATGAAAATTTAAAATGAAAAATATTATGAAATTCAGATCGGTTACATTCTTATTGATAGTGTTAGCTAGTAGCATCATAGCAGGCAATACTAACGCGCAAACGCCAGCGATAACTGGAAGATTATCTATTTGTTACGTAGCGCCGAACATAACTACTACCACACTAATTGGAACCCCGGGTACCGGCACCTGGACCAGCAGTAACACGGGCGTTGCGTCAGTAAACGGATCGGGTGTTGTAAGAGGCATATCTGGCTCGCCGAGCACAGCTGTCATTACTTATTACCCCAGCACCGGGGGCTCCGCAAGTGTGACTGTAACCGTTAACCCAAATCCTAATGGAATATCAGTCCCTTATCCAGGCCTGGCATGTGCCGGCACATTTATAACTTTGTTTGACACCGGTGCATCAGGGGCAAGCTCCGGAGGAACATGGAGTTGCGGGAACACCGCTTTAGCTACCATTAATGAAAGTACGGGTGTTATGCTCGGAATATCGTCCGGAAACGTGAATATTACTTATACGGATCCAAGTACTTGTTTTATCCTCTTTCCTCGTGGCGTAAACATCATTGGGCCGGGGGCCATTGTTGGCACCACGGCCTTTTGTGCTGGGTCAACGATTTCTTTGACGGATCCAACAACAGGCGGTGGTACGTGGAGCAGTGGCAATGTAGCTGTAGCAACAATAAGTCCTTCAGGAGTAGTAACCAGTGTAGCTGCGGGAACAGCCACAATATCCTACTCCATAAACAGCGGATCGCCGTGTGATATAACATCAGCACTTGCAGTTGTAACAGTGAATGCAGCGCCATCCGCAGGTACCATAACAGGCGCGACCACTGTATGCCCGGGCGTCAATATTCCCTTGAGTGATTCAGTGGGCGGCGGCGTGTGGAGCAGCAGCAATGCTGCAGTTGCCACTGTAGGGGTATCGGGAATAGTAACCGGTGTAGCTCTGGGAACCGCCGCAATAACGTATACGGTTACCAATGGATGCGGAACTGCGAGAACAAGCCGGATAATTACAGTTAATCCACCGCCGGTTTCTGGTACCATCACAGGGGCTTCGTCCGTATGTGCGGGGGCTGCCATTTCTTTGATCGAATCAGTGACAGGAGGTGTTTGGAGCAGCGGCAGCACAGCTATAGCGACAGTGGGAGCGACCGGAATTGTAACCGGTGTGTCGGGCGGCGGCGCTACAATAACATATCTGGTTTCCAATGCTTGCGGGTCAGTGATGGCAACACAACCCATTACTGTTATGCCCTTACCCATAGCAGGCACAATCTCAGGTGCAGCAGGTGTGTGTATGGCAGCTACCACAGGTTTGACCGATCCGGCCACCGGGGGTAGCTGGAGCAGCAGCAACACTTTAGTAGCCATTGTGGCCCCCACCGGGATAGTAACTGGGGTGAGTCCCGGCGGCGCAAACATATTTTATTCAGTAACCAATAGCTGCACTACAGCCACGGCAACAAAATCGATTACTGTTAGTACACCGCCGACTGTCGGCAGTATCTCCGGCTCATCAAGCCTCTGCACAGGCACATCTGTTGTTTTCATTGATGCTGCCGGTGGCGGAGTGTGGAGTAGTAGCAACACAGCTATTGCGACAGTGAGCAGCAGCGGTGTTGTGACAGCCGAAGCAGGAGGGAGTGCTACCATTTTCTATACGGTTACCAATTCATGTGCCACAGCTACAGCATCACAATCAATTGTTGTGACCCCATCGGCAACAGCAGGTACAATCGCAGGCGCCTCAGGTGTCTGTGTGGGATCTACTATCACCCTGGCCGATCCGGTATCTGGTGGTGCGTGGACCAGCTCTGGTACCGCTGCTTCTGTTTCAGGCGGCATAGTTTCCGGAATCATCACCGGAAGCGCAGTCATATCATATTCCGTAACCAATTCATGCGGCACTGCTGTGGCCACCAAACTAATAACTGTCAGTACACCACCGGATGCCGGTGTTATCAGCGGAGCATCAATTGTTTGCGCAGGCAATACTATTGCTTTAACCGATGCGGCTGCAGGGGGCGTGTGGAGCAGCAGCAGCCCCGCCATAGCTATGGCAGGTGGCACAGGGATAATAACCGGTGTGTCCGCCGGAAGCGCTACAATCATCTATTCCGTA
>Ga0182030_10016989_pt1 | contig 14092 bp, 11 predicted proteins | sample 812S3MmetaG_FD_121299 | JGI IMG/M metagenome (GOLD analysis project Ga0182030, IMG submission 121299) | Permafrost microbial communities from Stordalen Mire, Sweden - 812S3M metaG (Illumina Assembly) | ecosystem: Environmental > Terrestrial > Soil > Wetlands > Permafrost | place: Sweden...
AACCTACTCCGGGGGTCGGGCGGGTCAAATCGTAGGGCAGCAGCACCGGGTTAAAGTTCGGATTCGCCGTCAGCGGGCCCACGCACTGCGCGGTGCTCGTCACCGCAGGATTCGTATTGGGACTCCCATCGGCATTCAGACACACAGGGTTCAACGTTGGATTGACGATGCCAAGGCTGTCGTGCTCGTCGAGGAACGTTTGTTCATAGTTGACACCGACCTTGAGGTTGTGGATGCCCTTCACGTAGGAGAGGCTGGAACGGAGGCCGGCGTTGGTCAAGCTTCGACTCTGTCCCACCGTTTCCGACTGCAGGTTGGGTGCAAGATCGGCGAAGGGATTGCCGCTCGGATAATAGTTGTACTGATCGTGACGCACGAAGGCACCCAAGGTGAATAAGGTTGTGCCGCTGAGCAGGCGGGTCCAGGAAGGCGCAACATTCAAGGTCTTGATCTGCGAGCGCTGGTCCGCGGGGCCGACGGCTAAACCGTCAGGACCGAGTCCGCCATTGTTCACCACCACGCCGGACCAGGCCGTGGCGTTCTGCTGATCGAAGGAATTCGGTGTCTGGAACCAGGAGCGCGTGAATTGCAGATTGAGATGGAGGGAGTCTGCGGGAGAAAGCTGAAAGTCCACGCGGTCGAAGAGATTCTCTTCGTTTCCTTTGTCATGCATCACGGCGAATTCAGAAGAATCGAGGAAGCGGCCGGTGTTCATGCCATTGGCGGCAATGAAGTTTCCCCAGTTCTTGCCGCCATAGCCCAGGTTGAAGGCTACATTTGAGGTACCAAAGCTGCCGTACTCACTGGTCAAGCTGCCGTGCGGTGTGGTCATGCCCTGGCCGGAACGCGTGGTGACGTCGATGACCAGGCTGGTCTTGCCGCCGTACTCGGCCGGCGGCGCGCCTGAAATCACCTCCATCGACTGAATCGAATCGATGGGAATCTGATTGGAAAAAACCTTGCTCTGCTGATCCGTGATCGGCTGTCCATCCACCGAAAATGAGTTCTCGGCGTGATCGCCGAGACCGTGGAAGAGGCCGTTGGAATCGGCTGAGACGCCCGGTGAGGCGAGCGTTACCAGCGAACTCACCGACGACGAAGCGCTCTCCAATGGAATTTTGCTGATCAGGTCACGATCCACGTCGGTGTGAAAGGTGGGAGTATTTTCCAGCAGATCTTCGGCGGTCGCCTCCACGGTGACCGACTGGGAGGAGTTGGGAATCTTCATATTGACGGTCAGATTGATGGGAACCGCCGACCTGACATCGACGTCATGCACATACGGTGCGAAACCCTCTCCGCTCACCGTCAGGTGGTATGGATTGAAAGGAACATTTGCGAAGGTGAACTTTCCGGCATTATCGGTCAGCGTGGAGCGAACAAAACCGCTCACCGGATTCCGAACTTCGACCGTGGCATTGGCCACTACCGCACCGGTAGGGTCCACCACTGTGCCGGTAATCGATGTTGAAGTTCCTGATTGCGCGGCGTAAACGCTCAGACTGAGCGCCATACAAAGAATAGCGAGAAAGGCCGCGGCAAGCGGTCTCCTGCGGAAAGCCCGCATGAATTGCCTCCAGAAATCGAACGGTTGCAGAGCGAATGCAAAATAAAAAGTCGACTCTTGCGAAAGCTAGACCTGTGGAGGCGGACGGACCGTGAGCGCGAAGGCGATCAGGCGCTGCTTGGCGGAAGCAACCGGCTCTGCCCGGAATGTGGCGAGAGCCAGGAAGGTGGTTTGCAGAGAGAGCGTCAGGAGCGCGGGAGATGCTGAATGAGCAGCAACACAGACAGTACACTTTACAGATTCGCAGGCGTCCGAATGGTGGTGCGTAACTACGGCTATTGCCGAGCACAGGATCAGCAATAGACAGAGAGACGCTACCCACTTCGAGATCGAACGCATGACGGCAACCCCACGAACACCAGCTTTCCCCTTATACCACAAGAGAAAACCCGGAGTCTGTTCCCCCGCTATCTACCTTTAGATGCAGATACGAAGATGAATAGCGGCCCATGGCCGGTACTTAGTCCAGAACTCACCGCCGGCACGAGGATTGGCACCAGAAAACTGCGTTTCCCTTTATCATTCAATCAGGTGACCATGTCCTCTCCGGCTCAACCCGCACGCAGTTGGCGCTTTCTCCTGAGGGCACTCGGACGTCGCAATTATCGGCTCTTCTTCAGCGGGCAGAGCCTCTCGCTGATCGGCACCTGGATGACACGCATCGCCACCAGTTGGCTGGTCTACCGCCTCACCGGTTCGGCGTGGATGCTCGGCTTGATCGGCTTTCTGGGACAGATTCCCACGTTCCTGCTCGGCCCCTTCGCCGGAGTCTGGATCGACCGCTGGAGCCGTCATCGTATCCTGGTCTGGACCCAGGTTCTTTCGATGGTGCAGTCGTTTACGCTGGCTGCCCTGGCGTTCAGCGGACGCATCACGGTATGGCACATCGCCCTGCTCAGCGTAATGCAGGGGGTCATCAATGCCTTTGACACTCCCGCCCGTCAAGCGTTCCTGATCGAAATGGTGGAAGAGCGCTCCGTCCTCTCCAACGCGATTGCGCTCAACTCGACGATGGTCAACTCCGCCCGCCTGCTCGGCCCCGCCATCGGAGGCCTGATCATCGCGGGCTTCGGAGAAGCATGGTGCTTTACCATCGACGGCATCAGCTACTGCGCCGTCATCCTCAGCCTGCTGCTGATGACGCTCCCGGCGGCTGCACCGCGCCGCCGGGAGGAGGAAAACCTCTGGCGCGAGCTTGGCGAAGGATTCGGTTACGTTTCCAGATCGGTGCCCATCCGGAGCATCCTGCTCCTGCTTGCGATCGTCAGCCTGGTTGGCATGCCTTACTCTGTCCTGCTGCCGATCTTCGCCCGGCAGATTTTCCACGGCGGGGCGCACACTCTCGGATTGCTGATGGGTTCCACTGGAGTCGGCGCGCTTATCGCCGCCCTGATCATGGCCGCGCGCAGCTCCATCCTCGGACTGGGACGTCGCATCGGCCTCGCCGCGCTGTTGTTCGGCGGCGGAATCTTCGTGTTCGCACTCTCCCGCAACCTCGCTCTCTCGGTCGTTATGCTGCTGGTTACGGGATTTGCCATGATGACACACATGGCCTCCAGCAACACCATTCTGCAGACTATCGCCGACCCCTCCAAGCGCGGCCGGGTGATGAGCTACTACACGATGGCTTTTATGGGCATGACGCCCTTCGGTTCGCTCTTCGGCGGAGCTATCGCCTCACGCTTCGGAGCTCCCCGGGCGCTGGCCATCAGTGGACTGATCTGCGTCGCCGCCGCGGGAGCGTACTTCTTCTTTCTTCCGTCCATCCGCCGCGCTCTCCGACCGATCTATATCGAACTCGGCATCCTGCCGCAGATGACCCAGGCCATCGACACGGCCGCCACACTCGCCTCCGACAGCGCTCCTCAATAAGCTGTCTGACCGTCGCCGTTCAGCGGCGGGCATACTTGCGTCCTACTCATCGGCGATATCGTTATAGGAGCGGCGCGAGCGGAATTGAAGCTTGGGATCACTGGTGGGAAGAATGCGCACCGAATGTTGACCGGTGGAATGCCCGGGCAGTTCGTAGGTCAGCACATATCCGCCGTGCAGATCATCGAGAATCATGTGGAGAATTGCGCCGACGTTCTGTCCCGTTCCAAAGCTGAGTCCGCCGGTGCTGGCGGCGAGGTAGTCCAGCACGATATCTCCCTTGCCAGGGTAGGATTTCACCGGGCGGGAGTTGACCGAGTAGATAGGCGACTGCAGGTTCTGAGCCGCTTGCAATACGTCCGTCATGGAATGCCTGCTGATCGTGTCCGCGCCATCGGAGAGCATAATCATGGCCGGACGGGTCTCTGAATCACGACTTTGCTTCAGTATCTCCGAGGCCTCGAAGAGCGCATCGTAGAGCGGAGTTGCGCCATTGGCGCGCAGGGCGTTGAGCTTTTCACCGCCGGTTTCCTCACGGCAATTGCGCTCGCATAGCAGTTGCGGCCGCAATCCTCCAAAGGCAAGAATCGACACCCTGTCCAGCTCTCCCCAAGCCGAATCTGCGATGAAGCTCTTTACCCGGTCGATCTCTTCCGGTATCTGCGACGCTACGGAGTCGCTGGCATCGAGCAGGATCACCAGGTCCAGAGGACTCTGCGACACGGTGTGGAAGCTGCGGAATTGCCGGATGATCGATCCGTTGTCGTCCACGGCAACGTCGTTCGAGCGCAGTGACCTCACAACATGACCCTGACGGTCCGAGGCGGCGAAGACGAGCCGCACTTCATTGGCATTGGCCCGGATTGTGTATTCAGCTTCGTCGGCGGCATAAAGCGGAAGGGAAGAAAGCGCGACTGCCATAAACAACGCGATCAGGAAAAGTGCGATTCGGCTCTGCATGGAAAGCTGCATTTGCTGACTCCTTCGTACATCGAGGTGATCGGCTCTTTGGAGGCGCGGATACAGTCTGGCGGAGCTTTCCCGGCAGCGTTCTTCAAGCCAGGGGAAGGTTTTCCATTTCGGGTTTCCTGAAAAGCGTTTTTTTCACTCAGATGGCGAATCCGCTTCAGTAGACGATGGAGAAATTCAGCATGGGAGTTGTAGTCGTCATCATCCTCGCGGAAGTTCCAGTGATCGGCAGCTCCCTCGATGGCGCGCGGCGGCTCGGCGAAGTCAGGCTACTGCTGCCACTCGCCGTCACTGTTGGGCTCGCAGCCAAGCGTGCTGCCGGGGGTGCCGTCAACCCACATGGAACCGTCAGGGCTGGTGTAGAAGGAAGGGCGTGGGGAAGTTCCGCGCAAACCACGCCCTTGCAACAATTATCTTCCGCTGGTAGGGGGCATGGACGTTCGAGGGGGATTTCTGGCCTCGTAGTTCACACTGCGTTCCATTATTGCGGCCGCAAGTTCCTTTCGCTCCTCCTCGCGATCCCAGTCGGCGCGCAGCATCATCCGTTGAATCGAGAAGCGTGATTTCGTTTTTTCATCATCGGAGAAGAGGACGATTTCGTTCTTGCGGATCAGAAATACCATATTTTCCGCCAGTGGGATGAACTCTTCGGTGCGGCGACCCACCACTACGTACACAACTTTGTCGCTCATCAGCGTGTACTCTGGACAGGTGATCCCGGCTGGCGCGGGAACCCCGGACATGGTAGCCATGAAACCCGTATGCATGACGCAGTCGGTCATTCGCATCCTGGTCACTGTGCCTTTGAAGGACCAGTTTCCCTGCGCCTGCGCGGCCGACGCGACGCTCCATGCGAAGATAAATATCAAGGCAATGCGCTTCATTTCACTCTCCCGAAATTACGGGTTCAACACGTTCCGGCAGTGCGTCGGCAACTCACGCCTAAGAGCTGCCGGTGCGAAGAACCTGCTTTCCCTATCGGCCGTCGAGCTGCGGTGCAACTGGGAGTGAAGGAGCAAACGAGCGCGATGATTCCCGCATCGGCACGAGCTGGTTTGGGTTCGATTTGGGACGGTAATGGTCTGCGCAGGATTACGGCGGCGGAGCGGGAGCGAAACGAGAGCGACAAAGCAAATGAGGCGGACTAGACGCTGGCGTTCGGGTCGGTCTTCAAGCTCATCTCTTCCAACTGAAAGAGCTGTTGAATGGCGCTGGCCAGTTCAGAGTTCCCGGGCAACTGCTTCATCTGCCTTCCGAGGGTAGCCGAGATGCGCTGGGTAATGTGCGCCGAGAGCGCCTCCAGAGCGACTTCCTGATCCACGGTGAAGGGCCCGAATTGCTCCTTCAACTGATCCATTTCCTGCTTACAGATGAGATCCAGCCGTTCGCGTATGGCTGAAATGGTTGGCAGGATCGACTCCGAAAGAAGTTTCTTGCGGAATGGCGCCGCCTCTTCAGCGACGATGCGCTCCGCCGCCGGCAACGTGCTGCGGCGTTCCTCACGCTTGTCCATTGCGCTGCACAGGTCATCAAGATCGTGGGCGGTAACTCCATCCAGAGTGCGAACATTGGAATCCACGGTGCGGGGGACGGCCAGATCCACAATGACGAGGTGCTTGTTCTTACGCTCGTGCAGCACGACTTCGAGTTCCGCTCGCGTCACCAACACCCGCTGCGAGGCGGCGGAGATCACGACATCGGCTTTCAAAACCTGCTCCCAGATGCTTTCGGCGTGAACGGCCTTGATCTTACATTGCTGGGCCAGTTGCTGCGCGTGATCCCAACTGCGATTCACGACCGTAATCTCACCGGCTCCGGCGCCGCGGAATTCGCGCACCGCAGCCAAAGCCATCTGTCCGGCACCGAGGACAACGATGTGTTTCTGGCGCAGATCGCCAAGAGATTCGTGGCACACCACAACGGCCGCTTCCGCCGCGGTTGCCATGTTCGCGGCAACCCCAAGTTCCTGGCGCACCCGGCCCGCTACGCTAAGCGCCTTGGTCATCAGCGAATCCAGAAAGCGCCCCGTGGTGCTTGCGCGCTGTGCCAACTGCCAGGCGGCAAGCATGGAATTTGTCGCCTCCGCTTCACCAAATACGGCGGAATCCGCGCCTGCAGCCACGCGCAGCACATGGGCTACAGCGGCATCGCCCACCAAGCGGTAAAAATTCGACCATTCCACCAGTTTCAGATTGCTTGATCGGGTCAAAAAGCGGAGAACCGAGTTGGCGGCTTCCGAGGCGTCCTGAGTCCAGACAAGAAATTCCGTGCGGGTGCAAGTGGAGAGAACGATGACTTCATCGATGCCATCCGAGCGGACCAGCGCCGTCAGCGCCTCAGACTTCTGATCGGAGTTCAGCAGGAAGCGCTCCCGCACGACCAACTTGGCGCTGCGGAGGCTGATACCAATCACGACCAGAGTCGGTTCCACGGAGATCTCCCTTACGCTGAGTAAGAAGGCAAACGAAGGGCCAAAGCGCGATGCAAGTGGGAGAGATTAATCGTCTGTTTTTTCAATTAGTTAGAGAGTTACCTTCGTAATGCTTGTGCAAGATTCACGCTAAGGCCTGTGGCAATTGACCCAACTCTGCGAATGATTGCGCTACTCTGGATGCACTTCGCACGGAGCGGCACAGGAATCGCATGGCTGAAAGCGGGCAATGAAGAATCGACCGAAGAGACCGCTCTTGAAAACACCTTGGATATGCACTCCAGATTCTATCCAACTTTCTCTAGCGCGGGGGAGAGTTCGCTTCATCCTCTTCGGAGTGAATCAGTCCGAATTTCTTTAGCTTGTAACGGAGCGCATCGCGGCTGATATCGAGCAAGCGGGCTGCCTGGGTCTGGTTGCGGTTGGCCTGATGCATAGCCATTTCGACAAATGTACGCTCAATCTCCTCCAGGCTGGTGCCACCTTCCGGAATCGAAAGTCTGGGCAGATTCTTGCCATTGACTACCTGAACTTCCGACTGCGGACTGAAGGCGGAGCCAGCAGCAACATTGCCTCCCGACGAGACTTCAAAGGCGGTCAGGCTGCTGAGCGGCGAACCGACGGAAAACGGGAGGTAGACCGGACGCAACATATCATCGTCTTCGAGGATCATGGCGCGTTCGATTGCATTTTTCAGCTCGCGCACATTGCCGGGCCAATCATAGGTGATGAGCAACTCACGGGTTTCAGGGGTAATTCCGCGCACTGACTTGCGGAAGCTTTTGTTGTAACGCTCGATAAAGAAATGCACCAGTGGCAGTACGTCTTCGCGGCGATCACGCAGAGGCGGCAGGAAGAGAGAGATGATCGCCAGACGGTAGTAAAGATCCTGACGGAATTGTCCTTCGCGCACCGCCCGTTCCAAATCGCGGTTGCTGGCGGCAATCACGCGCACATCCACCTCTTGATCCTTCACGCCGCCGACCCTGCGAATCACCTGTTCTTCCAGGACGCGCAGCAGTTTTGCCTGCAACAGGCCGGAGAGTTCGCCAATTTCATCGAGGAAGAGAGTTCCGCCGTCTGCCTGTTCGAACAAGCCTTTCTTCATCGCCTTGGCGTCGGTAAATGCGCCCTTCTCGTGTCCGAAAAGCTCAGCCTCCATCAGGGTTTCCGGAATCGCGGAGCAATTGATGACGATCAGGGGCTTGTCTTTCCTTCGGCTTTCAAAATGAATCGCGCGCGAGATCAGGTCCTTGCCCGTGCCGCTCTCGCCCTGGATGAGGATGGTTTTGGCTTCGCTGGAGGCAACCTTGTTGACGAACGACATCAGGCTCTGCATGCGGAGCGACTCACCGACAACATCGTGGTAGGCGGCTCGACGGCGCTGCAGAACTTCCTTCTTCAGCGTCTCGTTTTCCGAGCGAAGCTGGGTCGCCTCAAGCGCATTTTTCACCGCGACGCGCAGTTCGTCGTAGTCAAACGGCTTTCCGATGAAATCGTACGCGCCCTGCTTCAGAGCCTGTTTGACGTCTTCCAGCTGGGGATCGGCGGTGATCATGATGACAGCGCGAGCGTCACCGGCCTGCTTGAGGCGTTGCAGCACCTGTAAGCCGTTCATGTCCGGCAGGCGCACGTCCAGCAGCACGAGATCGGGAGATTCATTGCGGGCGAGGCGCAGCCCATCCGAACCATTTTCTGCCTCAGAGACGTGATATCCCCACTCTTCGCACTTCTGGCGCAAAGACCAACGCACTAATTTTTCGTCATCAACGATCAGGATTTTTTCGCTTGGCATCTATATCATTTACTCTATATCGGTTATTGAGAGTATAACGGACGCCTGCATCCGGTGGAGCGCATTTGTGACCTCCGCGGGCAGATTCACTCCGTTGATCTAATCTTTGGCAGGACCAATGCGAACCGGCTGCCCTTGCCCAACTCGCTGGTGGCCTCAAGGCGTCCTCCGTGATCTTCCACGAGGCGGCGCGCCAGAGAGAGGCCCAGTCCAGTACCGTTCCCCTTGGTGGTAAAGAATGGCCGAAAGATATTGGGCAGCACATCCGGGGGAATGCCATTCCCGTTATCGGTCACGGTTGCGGTAACGGTTGACTCGCCGGAAGAGAACTCGACGAGAACACTGCCACCCTTGTTGCAAGCCTGCACCGCATTCAGCACTAAATTCAATATCACCTGGTGGATCTGCCCAGCATCGAACTCCAGCGCCGGGAGCGGGTCGCCTTTGCGCACTTCCAAAGTCACCTGCCTGACCGATGCCTGATCGCGTGCGAAGATGCAGGCGTGCTGGGCAACGGCCGCCAGGTCTCCGGGCCGGAAGACCGGAGGCTTGGGACGGGCTATCTCCAGCAATTCAGTCACTATTTTGTTAATGTGAACGACTTCGTGCCGCACCTCTCCCAGTACGGATACGGCCGGAGAATTGGAGGGCAAATCGCGCCCAACGATCTCCATGACCCCGGCAATGCCAGCCAGCGGGTTACGAATCTCATGCGCCAGTCCCGCGGCCATTTCGCCCAGCGTCGCCAGATGTTCGGCGCGGGAGATCTGAGTGCGATGCAGGCGCTCGATCTCTTGCCGGCTCTCACGCAGTTGCTGCACCATTGAGTTGAAATGCCGGCCGAGATCGCCGATTTCGTCGTTGCGGTCGGCAAAGTCCACATGCACGAAGAGATCGCCTTCACGCACCTGCGCAATCTTCCTTTGCAACTCCAGCACGGGACGATGAATCACGACCGCCAAAGCTACGAAGAGAACCGCACAGATACACACGGCTCCGGCAACGGCCACGGCCAGAACCCGGTTGCGTATTGGATCCTGCAAGGTAAGCGTAACCAGTACGAATAGCAGCAGCCCGTTCAGCAGCACGAGCGCTACGGGCAGCAACGTCTTCATTTGCCAGTTCAGGCGAACTTGTCTCACCCGCCATCCTCCACAAGGACGAAGAATGATAACTCAATTATCCGGGGAGGCGAAAATCAAGTCTGTGCCAGCGCACAGCACCCGCAGCAGGGGAGCACAAACGGGAAATAGCCCACCAGGAGCCGGGTCAATACAGCGCCCTTTCTGCGCGCTGTTTCCGATGGCTTTCCTGCCTGGCACCAAGAAAAAGGCCGACGCGATGGAGCGCGGCAGCCTTCTCTATATAAATAACAACTCAGCCGGTTAGCCAGCAGCGTAGGCGTGCAGACCGGGAAGCAGATAGGTGACGCCGAAGAAAGTGAAAATGACTACGGCAAAACCCAGGATGGCAAACCAGGCGGCGCGACGTCCGCGCCAGCCCCGGGTGACGCGCATATGCAGATAGCCGGCGTAGACCAGCCAGGTGATGGCCGCCCAGGTCTCCTTCGGATCCCAGCTCCAGTAGCTTCCCCAAGCCTGATTGGCCCAGTAAGCTCCGGCGGCAATCATCAGGGTCAGCAAGGGGAAGGCAATGCAGATGATCTTGTACGTCACGCGGTCCAGGTCGTCGGCTGAGGGCATCATTCTTTGCAGCCCCGGACGTCTCCATAACAACAGGAGGTAGAGCAGACCGGCTACGATTCCGCCTACCATGCCCGCCAGCAAGAATGGATTTGCCGGAAGCGCGGTCGAGTAGAGACCCTCGGCGTCTGGCGCGCCGTACTGGCCGTTCTTCACCCGTGCGATAAAGATGGCCAGCCCGACGGCTTGCAGCATGAGGGTGATGAACATTCCTTTGCTGGCAGCGTCGAAGAGCGAAGCGTCCTTCTTGAGGAGTCCGGCGATATAAAGGACGAGGGGCGCCAGCGCCGAGAGCAAAACCAGCAGGTAAAGCCAGCCCAGGTCCGGAATCTGAATGAAGAGAGGACGGCCACGCGAAACCATCACCTCCGACTTTGCTTCCAGATCGTAGGCGGTCACGCCGAGCGCGCCCGCATGGAAACGCGTGATCAGGATCGATGCGTAGATCGCAATCATCCCTGCCGAGGTCAGCGCCTGGAAGGATTCGGTCTTCATATTGTCCTGGATCAGGAACATCATCGCCAGGGCAAAGCTGAGCGCACAGGCCGCGTAAGAGAGCATGGCCAGCGTCACATGCACCTGCAGCCAGGTGGATTGCAGGGCGGGGACGAGCGGCCGCACATCGCTTGGCAATAACTGCATCAGGATCACGGAAACCACGGTGATCGGCATGGTGATCGATCCGATGATCTTCACCTTGTAAGCCCTCTCGGCAATCAACGTCAGCAATGCGAGAGTCCATACAAAGCTCAACAACATCTCATACATGTTGGAGAACGGCGGACGGCCTGCGACGGACCAGCGATGGACTATCGCAGCCGTGTTCGCAACAAATCCCAGCGCGGTCAACAGCGAAGCGGCATTGACGTAGCGCTCGATGCCGGTCACGCCATAGCCCATGTACAGAACCGCCGCGCCAGTATAGAGAACCAGCGCCGCATAGAGCATGTTGGCCTCGCCGTAGATAGGCCCGCCGGAGTGCGTTTTGGCCGCAGCCAGCAGCGCAACCAGCAGCGCAAAGGCAATTCCCAGTCCTACCAGAACCAGCAGGGTGGCTCCGCTGGCCGGCCGCTGCCGTTCTACTCGTGCTTCTGACATAACTTTATGACTCCTGCGTTGACCGTGGGCTTTATGCCTTGGTCAGCGTCTTCACTTCATTCTTATGGTTGTTCCCGGCTGCGCCCGGTCCGCTCAATTCTTCTTGCAGCGCCGTCTTGATCTGCTCAAACTTTGCCTGAAAGCGCTCACGATTCTTGTTGGTTGTGCCGCCCACCCAAAGAAGCTTTCCGCCCTTGCCATCCTCGATGATCATGGCCCAGATGCGGCTATGCTGGGTGTAGAAGGCAATCACCAGGCCGAAGGCCATCAGCACGACGCCGAACCAGACTCCGAACTGCCCAGGTTGATGCGAAACTTCCAGTCCCGTAAACTGCGCCCAGGTTGCGTGCTTCAGGGCAAATTCAAAAGGCGCATCCTGTCCCTTGGTGCTGTTCAATTGCGAATAAAGTATCCAGAGCTTTTTGGTCTCTCCCTTGGCATTGGTCAGGCCAAGCTGGACCGCCGGATTCTCGGGATCATCCGACTTCTTGTAGACCTCGTTGTCCTGAATGTAATAGTCCGGGACCCAGCGCAAAATACTCAGACTCTCGCCGTCAGGCAGCGCCGCCTTGCCGTTCAGAGGAACCTCGACCGTTACCGGATCTCCACCTGCGGTTGGCGTTGCCTCGAATGTGAGTGTCTTTGGCGTGCCGGATTGTCCCATACTCGACTGATAAATTCGTATTCCCTGGTAGACAAAGGGATCATTCACAACGATCGTCTTGGCGGCGACTTCCTTGCCGCCTTCAATCAGCGTCAGCTTGGACCACCACTTCTTTGGGCTGCCATCGGCGTAGGTTTCTTCCCCGGCACCATCGCAGCGAATGAGGAATGGAAGCGTCTTTTTGCTCTGGCCGCCTCGGTTATCGCGCAGCGTGATCTGTCCGAGCGCCTGTCCCTCCGGAACCATGATGTTGCCGCGATAGCCGACGATACCGTCGACGATGTAGCCGGCAAAGATGCATAACAGACTGAGGTGGACGAGGTAGACGGCGAGGACGGAAAAGCGCTGCTTCTCCGCATACAAACCGGTGAAGCCGCTTTCCGTCACCCGCTCCGGTTTGTAGCCAAAGCGGCTCAGAATGCGCTCGGCAATCGAGAGCGCGCCGGCCTCATCAGTGACTGCAATCTTCGCCGTCTGGGGCAGGCTAGCCCGGAAAGACGGAATCGCGAAGCGGACCGGCTTGGCATAGACCTTCCAGGCATTCGGCCAGCGGTCTACCGAGACGAAAATCAGGCAGACGCAGAACATCGTGAGCAACAGCAGAAACCACCAGGCATGGAAGATGTCGGTGAGTCCGAAACGGTCCAGCCAAAGCAGGGTCGCGGGCGAGTACGCGCGCTGCAAATCCTCCGGCTCCGAAGTGGGACGCTGCAAAATAACCGTGCCAATGGCCGAAAAAACACCGACAACAATAATGAGGAAAATGCCCGTTCGCACCGAGGCGAGCGTTTGATACACCTTAGTCCAAACTGACTTCAAACCCATTCCGGGCTCCTACTCTCTGGATAGCACCATACTTGAATTGCAACTGGCGGGCCAATTGCTTTAAATCCACAAGCATTTTGTTTGTAATGACATACGAGTAACGCAAAATTGATGACCCCGGCAAATCATGGGGCATATCGCGCATATTTTGTCATTTATCGAGGCTGTTCACTCAGGATTCCAGCTTCATAGCACAACTCCGCCGCTCGATCTTCCCGCCTTTACCGCTCATGGGAGGGATCCCCGTCGTCGAGCTAGGAGGCCACGGAGCGGAGTTTCCAAGGCTTACCTGAACATTTTACCCGGCGAGAGGCACCCGCGGTGCGATGCAGCTCACCGTGCAGCAGAAATCCGCCTCTGCTTCAACAGCCGTGAGATGCTTCCGAAACGATTTCCGAGCCTATTTTTCCTTGCTCTCGTGGTAATCCTGCTCGGTGTTCACATCCCAGATGTTCTGCTTATCGAGGCGTCCGGCAATGATGTTGTCCACGGCGGTCATAGCGGTCAGCATGGAGTGATCCTGGTTGTTGTACTTGTGCATGCCATTACGTCCTACGAGGAATAGATTCGAGATGGCGTCAACGTGGTCGCGCACGTCCTGGAAGCGGTCATAGACGCCAAAATACGCAGGGTAGGTCTTGGCCATGTGGACCACCACGGCGTCGCGTACATCCTGGCGCTCGATGATGTCGATCTTTGCCAGTTCGTCGGCGGCGAGCTTTGCCATGCTGTCGGCGGAGCGTGTCCACAACTCGTCTCCCTCATAGCAGAAGTACTCGGCGCCCAGCCAGACCTTCGATTTGTCGGCGACCAGGAACGGGCTCCAATTGTTAAAGACCTGGAGGCGGCCGACGAGCACGTCAGGCTCCTGTATGTAGATCCAATTGTCTGAAACCAACTGTCCGGGTTTGCCGCCAGGCTCGCACACCTTCAGTTTATCGACCAGCAGGCCCACGGCGATGAAGTCGCGATACTCGAGTTTGCCGGCCACTTCGCGCACGTTTTCCGGCACGCTGCTGCCACCCTCAACCATGGCGCGCACAAGCTCCTTCACCGAGGTTGTGGAGAAGAAATAGTCGCCCTTAAAGCGAAGCTCGGTACCGTCGGAGTCCTCGCCTTTGACGGCCACCACACGCCCGTCTTTCACTTCCACGGATGTGACTCTGAA
>Ga0182030_10016990_pt1 | contig 14092 bp, 12 predicted proteins | sample 812S3MmetaG_FD_121299 | JGI IMG/M metagenome (GOLD analysis project Ga0182030, IMG submission 121299) | Permafrost microbial communities from Stordalen Mire, Sweden - 812S3M metaG (Illumina Assembly) | ecosystem: Environmental > Terrestrial > Soil > Wetlands > Permafrost | place: Sweden...
GCCGGCCTTTCAGGCCCCGCCTCCGGCGGCTGCGGGCTTGACAGCGGCCGACGAGGACGACCGAACGCGCCGCCATCAGATGAAAGGAAAAAGTCGATGAAACACTAAACTGGCGCTTGACCGAAAATGCCCCATGTGAGCCTCAAATAAATAATTAGATACATTATGGATAACACATATTAAAGATCAGAAAATGGAAACGATACGTTATTATTGTCTGCTTTGAAGCGAAGCTTACTCTGCTTCTGGCTTCAAAAACATCCCCGCCAAAGCGTCGGCGATCAGCGTCCGGCTGTTGTCGACGCCATAAAGCGCCACAAAGGAGCCAAAGCGCGGGCCGCGATCCTCGCCGAGCAGCACTTGGTAGAGCATGTTGAACCAATCGTTCGACACGCCGGGCCTTTCGGGTGTGGCGCCCTTGGCCTGGAGGTTCTGGTAGCGTGAAATCGGACGCGCCACGTCGTAAAGCAGGGTCTGTATCTCCTCGGCGCTTGCGCCCTCCGGCAGTCCCACCAAGGCGGAGGCGAGCTTTTCCAGCGCCTCGCGCTCGACATCGTCGGCGGCGCGGTAGCGCTTTTTCGGTTTCACGAAATCACGGAAATAGGCGACGGCGTAGCCGATCATGGCGTCGAGGCGCGGGAACGTCTCGGGGTTGGCTCCCGGCGCATAGCGTCGCAAAAATCCCCAGAGCACCGCGGGGTCTTCGCTGTTGGCGACTGCTGCGAGATTGAGCAGCATGCCGAAGGAAATCGCCGTGCCTTTGGCGTCGGCCTGGTGGGCGATGAATTCCGGCGCGGGCGGTTCGCCGGCGTGGATATGCCAGGCGGGATTGCCGAGACGCGCCTTCCAGTCCTGGCGCGGATAGGCGTCGAGAAAGGCGAGATACTCATCCACGGCGCGCGGAATAACATCGAAATAGAGTTTTTTGGCCTCGCGCGGCTTCCAGTACATGAAGAAGGACAGGCTTTCGGGACTGGCGTAGCGCAGCCATTCGTCGATCGTCAGGCCATTGCCCTTCGACTTGGAAATCTTCTGGCCGAGGTCGTCGAGGAACAATTCGTAATTGAAGCCTTCCGGGGGCGTCCCGTCGAGCGCCCGGGCGATCTCGCCGGAGAGTTTTACCGAATCGATCAGGTCCTTGCCGGCCATTTCGTAATCGACGCCGAGCGCGCACCAGCGCATCGCCCAGTCGGGCTTCCATTGCAGCTTGCAATGCCCGCCCGTGACTGGCGTTTCGAATTTTTCGCCGGTCTCGGTGTCGGTCCAGGCGACCAGGCCCCTGGCGGAGTCGATCTCGTCGAGCGATACCTGCATGACGACGCCAGTGCGCGGGTGAATCGGCAAGAAGGGCGCATAGGAGGCCGCGCGCTCGGAGCGCAGCGACGGCAGCATGACCTTCTGGATGGCGTCGTAACGCGCCAGCATTTTCAGCAAGGTCGCGTCGAAACGGCCGGATTGGTAATACTCGGTCGAGGAGGCGAATTCGTAATCGAAGCCGAAATGATCGAGGAAGGCGCGCAGCCGCGCATTGTTATGCGCGCCAAAGCTCGGATATTCGCCGAAGGGGTCAGGCACCTGCGTCAACGGCTTGCCGAGGGAAGCTGCGAGCAACTCCTTGTTGGGTATGTTTTCGGGGACCTTGCGCAGCCCGTCGAGATCGTCGGAAAAGGCCAGCAGCCTGGTGGCTATGGTCCCGCCGGTCAGCGTGATGAAGGCGTGGCGCACCATGGTCGTGCGCGCCACTTCGCCGAATGTGCCGATATGGGGAAGGCCCGAGGGGCCGTAACCCGTCTCGAACAGCACCTGTTTCTGGCCGGTGCGCTCGACCCGCGCCACGATCTTCCTGGCTTCCTCGAACGGCCAGGCGTTGGATTGGCGGGCGAAATCGATGAGTTCGGGCGCGATGTCGGTCATTTCAGGCAAAATGCAGGCGAAAGCTTCGCCGCCTCCGGTTGGCTCTTAGGGCTTTGAAAGACGCCCGTCTTTCGACGAGCAATGGGAACGCGCCGGTTTTAGCTGCTGCGACGCAACAAGGCCAGTCTTTCGCACCAAACCGTCGCAAAAAGGACGAATTGAGCGCGCCCGTTCCGTCCAAGGCTGGCGGAGCGCCAGGAAAGATGCTGTAAATCCTTCGGTTGACAGGGGGTTTCAGCTTGGCTCTCATTTACAAGATCATGTCGGAGGCCGCCTGGGATGCGGCCATGGTTCAGGGGCGCTTTGACGGCGCCGAGATCGATCTCGCCGACGGTTTCATCCATTTCTCGACCAGGGCGCAGGTCGAGGAGACCGCAAAGAAACATTTCGCCGGCCAGCCAGGATTGATGCTGGTCGGCGTCGAGGAAGCGGATCTCGGCGACAAACTTGCCTATGAGGTTTCGCGCGGCGGCGCGCTGTTTCCACATCTTTATGGCCCCTTGCCGACGGCGCTCGCGCGCCTCATCCTTCCCCTAAGGCTTGGCGCCGATGGCGCGCATGATTTTTCCGGAACGTTCACATGATGGCGTTTTTCGATTCCGTCGCTCTGCCGCTCTTGCACGCCCTCAAAGCCGAGACCGCGCATAATCTGACCGTCTTCGCCCTGGAGCATCTTCCGCTTCCGGCGGCGCCGCCCGACGACGACAGGCTCGCCACCAATGTGTTCGGCCTCGATTTTTCCAATCCGCTCGGCATGGCCGCGGGTTTCGACAAGGACGCCCGGGTCGCCGACGCGATTCTGCAGCTCGGCTTCGGCTTCACCGAGGCGGGAACATTGACGCCGCGCCCGCAACCGGGCAATTCCCGTCCCCGGCTGTTTCGGCTGCACGAGGATCGCGGCGTCATCAATCGCTTCGGTTTCAACAATCGGGGCCACGCTGCGGCGCGCGGAAAAATTTTGCGGCATGGCGCGCGCAAGGGCGTCGTCGGGATCAATATCGGCGCCAACAAGGACGCGACCGACCGCGTCGCGGATTATGTGGCGGGAATCGAGGCCTTCGCCGATATCGCCGATTATTTCACGATCAATATTTCCTCGCCCAACACGCCGGGGCTGCGCAATCTGCAGCAGCCGGAAGCGCTCGACGATTTGCTCGCTCGCGTGCTCGCAGCGCGCGACTGGCGGGCGGAAAGCTTGCCGCGCCGGCCGGTGCTGCTGAAGATCGCGCCCGACCTGACGCTCGCCGAACTTGACGCTGTCGTCGGCGTCGCTCGCGCGCGGAAAATAGACGGGATCATCGTCGCCAACACCACGACGGCGCGGCCGGACTCCTTGCGCGACGAGGCGCAATCTGAAACGGGCGGACTTTCCGGCGCGCCGCTTTTCGCTCCCTCGACGCATATGCTGGCGCAGACTTATCTTCGGGTCGAAAGGCAATTTCCGCTGATCGGCGTCGGCGGCGTCGACAGCCCGGAGGCGGCCTGGGCCAAGATCGAGGCGGGCGCCAGCCTGATCCAGCTCTATTCGGCGCTGGTTTACGAGGGCATGGGCCTGGTCGAGCGGATCAAGCGCGGACTCGTTGCGCATCTTGAAGCGCGCGGCCTGAGTCAAATCGACCAGGCGGTCGGGACGGGGGTCGAGGATTGGCTATAGTTCCGCTCAAAGCGGCTCACGGAATGTTCGCGAAAGCAAAGCGAAAATAAAGGAAGCCAGAGCAAGCTTCGATTCAACCGTATCGCAAACGATACTGGTCGTCGAAGGGACGAAGCCATGACGCTATTTTCGAAGACGATCCTTCCTGCCCACATTGCAGCGGTGGCTCTCCTTCTGGCGCCTTCGCATGAGGCTGGCGCCCAGACGGGCGGACTTGCGGAAATCGACGTCGTCATTCCGAATGTTCGAAATCTGTCCGGCAAGATCGGCTGCCAGCTTTTTATGAGCGCCGACGGATTCCCGCGCGATGCGACGCGAGCAATCGCCAGGACGGTGAGTCTGGCCGCAGGACCCACCGCGAACTGCGATTTTCGCGGATTGAAGCCCGGAGTCTACGCCGTTGCGGTCATGCACGACGAGAATGATAATGGCGTCGTCGACACCAATTTATTTGGCGCGCCGATAGAGGGCTATGACGTGTCGAACAACCATACATACGCGCTGAAACCGCCGAGCTGGGAAGAATCGCGTTTTTTACTCGCCGACGCCGAACACAAGCGCATTGAAATCGTGCTTCGCTATTGACGGAAGCGTCACCCGCCGGGCGTCATCAGCTCTTTCATCTTGGCGGCATAGCCATAGACATCCCCGAAATGTTCGAGGCGCCCCTCTTCGTCAGCCCTTAGCGTGAAATAGACGATGTGGATCGGCATCGGCGCCGGCAGGTTGACGCGACGTTCGCTCTTGCCGAGCATTTTCTTGAGCTTTTCCTCGCTCCAGCCGTGGTCCTCCCCGAGCAGCGCCACCGCGAGTTGGAAAGGCTGGTCGACGCGCACGCAGCCATGGCTCAAGGCGCGGCGGGAGCTGGCGAAAAGATGGCGGGTCGGCGTGTCGTGCAAATAGACCGAATAATTGTTGGGGAAGATGAACTTGATCCGTCCCAGCGCATTGCGCTCGCCCGGCTCCTGGCGAACATGCAGCTTGCCGTTCACATAGTGGACGGAATAGCCCATGCGGCTCAGTGCGCCGAGCTTGTTCATCATTTCGTTCTTGATGATCGATTCTGGCACATTCCAGGACGGGTTGACGATCAGATATTCCATCTTGCTGGAAAAGAGCGGCGTTTCCTTGGTCGGCTGTCCCACGATGACGCGCGTGCTCAGCGCGAGCGTGTTGTCGCGGTAAAGCCGAGACGTGAACTCGGGAATGTTGACCACGATCCGATCCGCGCCGGGGTCGCGAGGCTGCCAGCGCCAGAATTCCATATTGGCGAGGATTTCGGTTTCGAGCGCCGCGCCGCGCTGCAGGGCGGGCGAGGCGTCGCTGGCCTGTCTGTGCCGGCCATTGTGCGGAGCGGGAGCAAGAAGCGCGATCGTCGAGGGCTCGGTTCGCAGCTGCGCCAGTTTTTCACGCAGGGCGACATAACCCGACGATTGCGGATTGTAGGATTGCAGCTTGTTGTCGGCGTCCGCGGCCTGCGCGACCTCCTGCAAGGCGTGAGCCGGCCGCACGACCTCTGGCTTCGAGCTGATCAGGTCGGAGAGCCGCGCGGGATCGACCCGGCCGCCGCTGGCTTGCGAGGCATAGGCGGCGACCGCTTCGGACAAAGCGACGTCGCCGAGCGCCAGCGACCCCTCCGGCCCCTGGTCCAGCGCATAGACGCGATAGGCGCGCAGGTCGAGGCCGTCTTCCGGCGCATGCTGCAATCTCTGGAAGGCGGCGCGGGCCGCCGGAGTCCATTTTCCATTGTCCAGCCAGATCGGCGCATCGCCCCGGCTGGCGTAAAACCCCGAGACCGCCAGCATCTGGGCGCGAAGCTCCGGCGAGCCGCGAGCGGCCTCGGCGGCGGATCGCAAAAGAGCGGCGCGGATGGCGCGATTGGCCGCGGGTTTTTCCGGCCCGAGCTTTTCGCCCGACCCTCCGGCGGAAGAAGGCGCTGGCTGCGAGGGCGCGAGCTCCCTGCCGGGCTCTTTGGTGGAGTCCTGGGCCCGGGCGGAGCCGGCCAGCGCCAATAGCGCGGCTAGGGCGATCGCCGTCGCCTTCGCGCGCGAGCCTGCAGAGCCGAGCCGAGACATTCGATGACCTTTCGCCGTTCCCCAGGAATCAAAAGGGAGCTGGATGCATCCGCAAGCGAGATGCACAGCAAGGGAGATACAACCGCAAGATGGGCCGCGATCACGTCAACGCCAATCTTTTTCGCAGCCAAATCCGTCAAAAAAAATTCAGGCGTCGGCCTATCCAAACCTTGCGTCGGAGAAAATCAACCTCTGCCTTGAGCTTTACGGCTTTGCGTGGCGAATTTTCGGTTTTGGTGGCCGGCCGGCCACAAATCGCCGCGGGTCAATCAGGCGGCGCTGATGGCGTCGGCGGCCTCGTCCAGGCCGTAGTCCTTCATTTTCCGATAGAGCGTGGACCGGCCAATGCCGAGCTTGCGCGCCATTTCCGACATCTGGCCGCGATAATGCAACAAGGCGAATCGGATGGCTTCCTCTTCCAGCGATTCAAGCTTCCGCACATCGCCGTTCTCATCGAGAACGCGCAGGACGTTGGGATCGCGCATTTCCACGCGGACAATCTCGCGATGGACGTCGCGATGGCCGACGGGCGGCGGCGCCGCGGGAATGCGCACGTCGAAACCCTCGACATGGGCGGCGATCTGCGGAAATTCAGTGACCGTCAATTCGTCGCCGTCCGAGAGGACCACGGCGCGGAAAACCGCATTCTCCAACTGGCGGACATTGCCCGGCCAATCATAAGTCGAGAGCAGCGCCAGCGCCTCCGCGGAGAGGCCGCGCAGCTTCTTGCCTTCCTCGGCGGCGAAGCGCGCCACGAAGCGCCGCGCGAGGTCCGCGACATCGGCGCGCCGCGACCGCAACGGCGGAATGGTGATGGGGAAGACGTTCAGGCGATAATAGAGGTCTTCTCGGAAGGCCCCCTTTTTGACCTGCTCGATCAGGTTCTGATTGGTGGCGGAGATCAGGCGCACATCGACGCGAACGGATTTCCGGGCGCCGACGGGATCGATCTCGCCTTCCTGCAGGGCGCGCAGCAGCTTGACCTGCGTTTCCAGCGGCAATTCGCCGACTTCGTCGAGGAAGAGCGTGCCGCCGCTGGCTTCGACGAATTTGCCGACATGTTTATCGGTGGCGCCAGTGAAGGCGCCTTTCTCATGGCCGAACAGGATGGATTCGACGAGATTCTGCGGCAGGGCGCCGCAATTGACTGTGATGAAGGGTTTTCCCCGGCGGTCGGAGCCGCCCTGGATGGCGCGGGCCATCAATTCCTTGCCGACGCCGGACTCGCCTTCGATCAGCACGGGAATGTTGGACTTTGCCGAGCGTTCTCCGAGCCGGATCGCCCGGAGCATGTCGTCGCTGCGCGAAAAAATGTCCTTGAAGGTCAGCGTGCCCGTGGCCTTGCGGCCGATACGGCGAATCTCGTCCTCGAGCGCGTCGAAACGCAGGGCGTTCTTGATCGAAATCTGGAGGCGCTCGGCGCCGACCGGCTTGACCACGAAATCCAGCGCGCCGGCGCGCATGGCCGAAATCACGGCTTCGATGGAGCCATGCGCTGTCTGCACAATGACCGGCGTGGTGATTTTCCGCTCGCGCATCCGCTCGAGCACCGCCATGCCGTCGAGATCGGGCATGACGAGATCGAGAATGAGCACATCGACATTGCCCCGGTCGACCGACTGCAGGCGCTCCAGCGCCGCCTCGCCACCCTCGACCGTTTCCGTCTCATAGCCGAAACGCCGCACCATGGCTTCGAGCAGACGCCGCTGCACCGGGTCGTCGTCGGCGATCAGAACAGTCGAGATCATCATTCTTCTTTCACGCGCGGCGCCATGCCCGCTTGTTCACATGCTGCGCGATTAGGGTAAATGTGATGTTAATGGCGGGAAATCGGACGGTTCAAAGGAGCGAAATAAGGCCTGCGGCGCCGAATCCCTCGCGGGGCCTCATCCGGGCCGCCTTGCCAGGGGCGGCTTGCGCGCCAATATGCATGATGCCAATCTCCGCCGCCTCTCTTTGCGAAAGCGCCTGATCCCATGACTCCTGTCGCTCATCCTGCGAATCTTCCCCGCCATCCCGACTCTCAGGGCGCCACAGGTTGGGGCGCCGCCAGGGATGCCGCGGCACAGGCGAGCGATGGGAGCGCCGAGGATTTGCCGCGCTGGCGGCTCGACGACCTCTACTCCGGCCTCGACAGCCCCGTGTTCGCCGATGATATGCGGAAAGCGGCCAATGATTGCCGGGAATTCGCCGCCCGCTATCGCGGCGGCCTCGAAAAGCTGGCGTCGGGACCGCAGCCGTCGAAGGACCTGCACGAGGCCATCGCCCAATATGAGGCGATCGACGATCTCATCACCAAAATCATGTCTTTCGCCGGCCTGTCCTACGCCGAGGACACGGTCGATCCCGTGCGGGCCAAATTCTACGGCGACGCGCAGGAAAAGATCACCGCGGCGTCGACGGACCTGCTGTTCTTCCAGCTCGAATTGAATCGGCTCGACGATCAGGCGCTGGAAAAGGCCATGGCGGAGGCGCCGCTGTCTTATTACCGGCCGTGGATCGAGGATCTGCGCAAGGAAAAGGCGTTCCAGCTCGAGGACCGCATCGAGCAATTGTTTCATGAGAAGTCGGTCACTGGCCATGCCGCCTGGAACCGGCTGTTTGATGAAACCATCGCCTCGCTGCGTTTCGATGTCGATGGCGCCGAGCTGACGCTTGAACCGGTGCTGAACCTGTTCCAGGACCGCGACCCCGCGATGCGGGAAAAGGCTTCCAACGCCATCGCCAAGACGTTGAAGGCCAATATGCGGGTGTTCACGCTGATTTCGAACGTCCTGGCCAAGGACAAGGACATTTCCGACACGTGGCGCGGCTTTACGGATGTCGCGCAATCCCGCCATCTCTCCAATCGGGTCGAACCGGAAGTGGTCGAGGCCATGGTCGCCGCGGTGCGCGCCGCCTATCCAAGGCTTTCGCACCGCTATTATAAGCTCAAGGCGCGCTGGTTCGGCCAGGAAAAGCTGAGCCATTGGGACCGCAATGCGCCGCTGCCTGACGCGCCGCTCAGAAATTATGACTGGGCGCAGGCGCGCGCCGCCGTGCTCGGCGCCTATGGCGGTTTTTCGCCGCGCATGGCGGAAATCGCCAAGAAATTCTTCGACGACAAGTGGATCGACGCGCCCGTGCGGCCTGGCAAGGCGCCCGGCGCCTTCGCCCATCCGACCACGCCTTCCGCCCATCCCTATGTCCTGCTCAATTACCAGGGCAAGCCGCGCGACGTGATGACGCTGGCGCATGAGCTCGGCCATGGCGTGCATCAGGTGCTGGCGGCGCCCAATGGCCCCTTGATGGCGCCGACGCCGCTCACTCTGGCCGAAACCGCTTCGGTTTTCGGGGAAATGCTGACCTTCCGCGCCCTTCTCGCGGAGTCAAAGGACCCCGTCGAGCAACGCGCAATGCTCGCCTCGAAGGTCGAGGACATGCTCAATACGGTGGTGCGCCAGATCGCCTTCTATTCCTTCGAGCGCAAGCTGCACGAGGAGCGCAAGACGGGCGAGCTGACCTCGGAAAAAATCTGCGAACTCTGGATGAGCGTCCAGGCAGAGAGCCTCGGCCCCTCGATCGAGCTCGGCGAAGGCTACGAGACCTTCTGGGCCTATATCCCGCACTTCATTCATTCGCCCTTCTACGTCTACGCCTATGCCTTCGGCGATTGCCTGGTGAATTCACTTTACGGCGTCTACCAGAAGGCCGAGCCGGGCTTCGTGGAGAAATATTTCGCTTTGCTGTCGGCCGGCGGCTCAAAACATTACAGCGAGCTTTTGAAACCCTTCGGGCTCGACGCGCGCGATCCCGCCTTTTGGGATATCGGCCTGTCGATGATCTCCGGCCTGATCGACGAATTGGAGAAAGTCTCCGTCTGAACTATCCTTGCGGAAGTCCGCAAGGACAGGAGTTCCGATGGGCCGGCCAATGGACCTACAAAACAGGATCGCGGTCGTCACCGGGGCAGGCGGCGGCATTGGCCGGGCCATCGCGGAGTCGCTGGCGCGCCGCGGTTGTTCGCTGGCGCTTGTCGACATCGACGCCGCCGGGCTGGCGCAAACGCGGGATTTGCTGGCGACAAGCAAACGCGCCATCAGCCTTTATCATCTCGATGTGGCCGACCGCGACGCCGTAGCCGCGCTTCCCCGGGCGGTGACGCAAGCGCTCGGGCCTCCGGACCTGCTCGTCAACAATGCCGGCGTCGCCCTGGCCGGGACATTCGAGCAGGTCAGCGAAGAACAGTTCGACTGGCTGTTCGAGATCAATTTCCACGGACTCGTCCGCATGACCCGCGCCTTCCTGCCGCCGCTGCGCGCGCGGCCCGAGGCGCGAATCGTCAATATCTCCAGCCTTTTCGGGCTGATCGCGGCGCCGGGGCAGGCAGCCTATTGCGCGAGCAAATTCGCAGTGCGCGGCTTTTCCGAGGCGCTGCGCCTGGAGCTTGCGGGAACGTCGGTCGGCGTGACCCTGGTCCATCCCGGCGGCGTCGCGACGTCCATCGCCCGCAACGCCCGGCTTCCGAAAAACGCCTCGCCCGAACAGGCGGCGCAGGAGATTGCGGATTTCGAGAAATTGCTGAAAATGCCGCCTGAAAAGGCCGGCGAAATCATCGTCGCGGCGATCGAGATGCGTTGCCCCCGCGTAATCGTCGGCTCTGACGCGAAACTCCTGGCGCTGCTCGAAAGGCTGGCGCCCGTGTCCTACTGGAAGATTGTGAGCAGATTGATTTGACCTTGTCGATCGACCCGAATGCTGGACAGGAAGCGCGTCGCGAGCAGGCGGCGCCGCTCGAAGTGCTCATCGTCGGGGCTGGACTCGCAGGCATCGGCGCGGCGCAGGCGCTCCGGAAGGGCGCGCCGGGGCTGAAATTCGCCATTGTCGAGGGGAGATCGCGGATTGGCGGCACCTGGGATCTGTTCCGCTATCCCGGCCTGCGCTCGGATTCCGATCTCCAGACGCTGGCCTATGCCGACATGCCCGTGAATAACGGAACCTTGACGGCCAGGGGCGAGGACATTCTCGCCTATATCAAGGACGCCGCGCGGAAAAACGGGATCGACAGGGAAATCCTGTTCGAGCATCGTGTCACCGCGGCGGATTTCGACGGAGACGCGGGCCTTTGGCGCGTCAGTATCGAGCGCGGGGCAGAAAAAAGCCCGATAACGCTTGCCTGCCGGTTTCTCTATCTCTGCTCGGGCTATTATGATTATTCCGCCGGCTATATGCCGGAATTCAAGGGCATGGCGGATTACGCCGGCCGCATTGTCCATCCGCAGGACTGGCCCGGGGATTTCGACGTTTCGGGCAAAACGGTTCTCATCGTCGGCAGCGGTGCGACCGCTGTCACCCTGGTCCCGGCGCTGGCCGAAAAGGCCCGCCACGTCCTGATGATCCAGCGCTCGCCGACCTATATCGCCGCGCTTCCCAATGCCGACGGACTGGCCCGGCTGCTCGCCCGCATCCTGCCGGCGCGGGCCGCCTATGGATTGACGCGCTGGCGCAACATTCTGCTCGGTATGTTTTTCTATCGGATGGCGCGGCAAAAGCCGGAGTGGATGAAAGCGCGGCTGCTCGGCGACGTGCGCAGGCGGCTCGGGCTCGATGACGAGGCGATGCGCAATTTCACGCCGCGCTACAATCCCTGGGACCAGCGCCTCTGCCTTGACCCCGATGGCAGGTTTTTCGACTGCCTGCGCGAGGGGAAGGCGAGCCTCGCCACGGGCGAGATCGAAAGCTTCACGACGGAAGGCGTGCGCTTGCGCGACGGCGAGACCTTCCGCGCCGACGCCGTGGTGCTGGCGACCGGGCTGAACCTCCAGATGTTCGGCGGAGCAAAGCTCAGCGTCGACGGCGTTCCCCTGGAGACCGGCGCGTTGATGACCTACAAGGGCTGCATGTTCGCAGGCGTGCCCAATCTCGTCGCGGCCTTCGGCTACGCCAATGCGAGCTGGACGCTCAAATGCGAGCTGACCTCAGGCTATTTCCTGCGGCTGCTGCGCGTCATGACGGCGAAAAACGCCAAATCGGTCGCTCCATTAGGCGCTCCGGCGGCGGCGGACCCCGTGCTGGCCCTCACCTCCGGCTATGTCCAGCGGGCGGAAAAACTGATGCCGCGCCAGGGCGCCGAGGCTCCCTGGCGTTACAATGTCAATTATTTGCGCGACCTTCAGAACCTCAGGTTCGGCCGTGTCGACGACGGGGTGCTGCATTTCGAGGGGAGACGAATATGATCACGTTGATCTGGCTGTTCCTCTGGGGGCTTGTCGCCGCCGGCGCGCTGCTGCTGTTCAATTATTTGCTGGCCCGTTTCATCGAGGCCCTGATCCCGCCGCAGGGCCGCTTCATCGAAGTCGACGGCTTGCGCCTGCATATCGTCGACAGCGGCGAAAAGCCGGGGCAATCAGGGCCGCCGCTGGTATTCGTGCATGGGCTGCTCGGCCAGCTCAACCATTTCTCCTATGCGCTATCAGGGCTTTTTCCGGAACGGCGGGTGGTGCTGATCGACCGGCCGGGCGCCGGCTATTCGCAGGCCGCGCCGTCGCAGAGCCTTGAAGCGCAGGGCGATCTCATCGCAAAACTCATCGCGGCGCTCAATTTGCAAAAGCCGCTTGTCGTCGGCCATTCGCTTGGCGGGGCCATCGCGCTGGCGCTGACGCTCGACCATCCCGAAACACTCTGCGGCCTCGCGCTGGTTTGTCCGCTCACCCAGAAGGTCGCGGCGACGCCAGGGCCATTCCAGGGCTTGGTCATGCAAAACGCCGCCGCGCGCTGGCTTTGGGCATGGACGCTGGGCCCGGCTATGTCGTTGCTGACCTCCGGCCCGGCGGTCAAGACCGTCTTCGCGCCGGATGCCCCCCCGATCGACTACTGGAATCGCGGCGGCGGGCTTTTCGCCGCGCGGCCCTCAAGCTTGCTCGCTGCGTCGCGCGACATGGCGGGATTGCCTGAGGAACTGGCGGCGCAATCGGCGCGTTACGCCAAGCTCGAGGTTCCCGTCGGCGTGCTTTTCGCCGCGCAGGACCAGATCCTCGACCCGAAATTGCAGGGCGAGACGCTTTGCCGCCAGACGCCGAAGGCCGAGTTGAAAAACGTCGATGGCGGCCACATGCTGCCGCTGACCCAGCCGCAAGTTGTCGAAGCCTTCATCCGTTCCCGTTTGCCGTCAAATCCGTCCTGAGGAAAATTCCATGAAATTGAAATGGCTGTTGTTCGCCGCAAGCCTGCTCGCCGTTGGGCAAGCGGAGGCTTTCGAATTGAAAAGCTCCGATCTCGCCGAAGGCAATTCCATCGCCAACAAGTTCGTGTTCAACGGCTTTGGCTGCGAGGGCGGCAATCTCTCGCCATCCCTCAGCTGGAGCGATCCGCCCGATGGCACGAAGGGCTATGCCCTGCTCGTTCACGATCCCGACGCGCCGACTGGCGGGGCCGGCTTCTGGCACTGGTTCGTCTACAACATTCCCGCTGCGACGACCTCGCTGCCGCAGGGCGTCGGCAAGGACGGCAAAGGCCTGCCGGAAGGGGCAGTGCAGGTCACGACCGATTTCGGCGAGCCCGGCTACGGCGGCCCTTGTCCGCCCAAGGGCGACACGCCGCATCGCTATCGTTTCACCATTTACGCGCTGAAAACCGACAGTTTGGAAATCCCGCCCAAGGCCACGGCGTCGCTGGCGGGGTTTCTGGTCAACGCCAATGCGCTGGGCAAGGCGACGCTGACCGGGGTTTACGGGCGGTGAGCGATTGAGCCTTTGGCTGGGACTCAAAGGCAAAAGGCCGCCTCGCGGCGGCCTTTTCCATGATAGGCAACAGGTTCTATCAGGCGGCGACAGCGGCTTTTTTGTTGCGGCGGTAGCCAGTGAAGCCGAGCGCGGCAAAGCCGGCCAGCATCATCGGCAAGGTCGAGACTTCCGGAACGCCTGACACCGACACTGTTGTCGCCGTAAGCGTTCCGGGCGACGTCTGGCCGCTGTAGGCGCCGTTCGAATTGTATAGGTTGGACTGGTAGCCACTGTCGGCGGTGACGACCATGCTGACAGACGGCGAAGCGAAGCCGATAACAGCTGTAAGCGCAGCCGAGGCCAGGAAAAGGCGCGGCTGGGCCGCCCGACAAAAGTGAAACATCAACACTCCCAAGCATTGTTCGAGAAAATGCCGATTGGCGTATGCCAACGGCATGGGTAGAGCGCCGTCTCACATTTGAAGTGCAACACCCACTGATTTAACGGGTGTTTGATAGGACAGCATTACAAACAACTCGACGCGAGCGAGCGCAATTTCCTGCAATGGAGCTTGAACAAGGGCCACAGCCAAGCAGCAATCGCGCTGGCTTTGCAGCGGTCGCGCTGCGGCTTATCCCGTTGTCCCAGGTGTGTCTAAATGTGGTATTTTGGGCTGATTGAGCCGCCGCGAGGGGCGGCGACGGATCATCCCATGGCCAAGGCGCGGTCGCTTACCCAATTCCAACATA
>Ga0182030_10016991_pt1 | contig 14092 bp, 10 predicted proteins | sample 812S3MmetaG_FD_121299 | JGI IMG/M metagenome (GOLD analysis project Ga0182030, IMG submission 121299) | Permafrost microbial communities from Stordalen Mire, Sweden - 812S3M metaG (Illumina Assembly) | ecosystem: Environmental > Terrestrial > Soil > Wetlands > Permafrost | place: Sweden...
AGTAGGTTGCCCTGTGGGAACTGGCGATCATTAGCAGGTGCGCCAAGTTGTTCGCCGCCTCGATCGCTCTGTTCGTATCTCTTGCCTGTACTGATGCTACAAGACCATTCGCATCCGACGCCAGTCTCAGGAATTCATCGGCAGTTTCGCGCATTCGAACAGATTTTGCTGCTTCTTCGGCGGCTTTCCTGGCGCCGAAGGCCTGTACCCATGCCATCCAGCTGAAGACAACTCCGGCAATGCTGGCGATCGTTCCAACGATGGTCAACAACCAATTCCAGGCGCCCGCCGTCATTCAAGCTTCTTTCGCCCAGTATTAATGAAAGAATTCTACGCCGGTTCCAACCCGACGAATAGATGGAGTTGGGAGCAGGATCGACCTCAACGTGGAACCTCAACGTCTCGCGACGAAGTCCGCGACAAGAGCCGGGTCGGCGCCTATTGTATATTTCATCAACATCTCTTCTTTCTTGACGCGAGCGCGAATCGCGCTATGCTTGCTGTGATTTCCCCGCTCATACCGCACTGCTTTCTGGCGTTCTCGGAACGCCTTGAAACCCGAGTGAACTTTCAATTTCACACAGAGCCGCCACAAAGCCGCTCTGCCGCGTGATCATCGCAAACGCAACAAAGCGACGAGGCATTTGAAGTTCGGGAATCGCATCGGAGGTCGAGATATGTGGAAGAAGCTTCTCGAATTTGCGCGTGCCGCGGCGCGTTGGGTCCGCTACGGATATTTCTTGCGTTTCAGCTTAATTCTGTGGTTCTTTGCTCCCATAATCTGCGGCCTCAATATGAATGACGCGACGCTGACCAGCGGAATCCTGGTTGCGGAATTCTGGGAGCAGTATTTCTGCATTGGATTCTTTCTTGCCTCGGCCGGCCTCGCGGCGTTGTGCCTGGCACGGATCGTTCTGATCAATGGGCCGGAGCGCTGGGACGCAGAGAGCCCGCCACGGTTGAAGCGACTCTTCGTCAACGACGATGGGGAATTCGAGTTTCACGCGCTTTTGCTGTCGCAGGGGCCGAATCTTTTCGTCTTCGCCTACCTGCTTCACTTCGGCGTTTGCCAGGGAGTACATGGGGGCACGATCTTCTGGGGTATTGTCGGCGGTGGCATCGTTGCCTTCTTCGTATGGTGGCTGGCAAATGCCTGGTATTACCTCACGTTCAAGGCGTCTGCGATTAAAGACGATCTGATCGTCTACACGCTCGGCGCGAATGCTGCTCGCACGATCCTGTTTCCACGGGCATGCTTCCGGCTCAATCGGGCGAGAGCGCAATGTCCCGGCCGGCCGACGATTGAGCAAGCCATCACAAAACTTTCCGGACGCGGATTTTCGAGGATCGAACAGTGGATAGGGCTGCGCAGGTTCAGGCTCTTGGCGGTGAAACAGAAGGGCTATGGCTCCCCGCGAAAACGTGGCCCTCATCTTTATGAAGCGCAGAGCTTCGCCGTGATCGCATTGATTGTGCTTGCCGGATTGTATTTCCTCATCTGGCCGCTCACCGCGCCGGTTCACGCCGTCTTTTTCTCCTGGGTTGCAATAGGAATTCTTTGCGCATGCATGGCAGTCGTCTTGTATGTGTTTTGGACGGCGCGGCCGGCGGTAATGGGAAACCTCACGGGAAGCCTCCTTTGGATTCGAATCATCATTTCGGCGGCATGCGCGGTATTTCTTTTGAGTGTAATTTTGCTCTATTCGGAAACTAACGTCGAAAGGTTTCCAATCTTCGCCACCGTTTTGATCCTCGTGATCGCGCTCTGCTGGTTTTTGGGTGGCGCGGCATTTCTTTTGGATCGCTATCGGGTGCCGGTGCTGACGCTGCTTTTGCTGGCTGTGGTTGTGCCGCGCATGCTGCATTTGGATCGCGCCTTCTGGACGTCCCTCGGGGCAGGTCAGGAGGAACACTACCTCTCCATCACAACTTCGACGCAGAGCGCGGAACTTCCCACGCCCATGCAAATCCTGGAAGCGCGTCGCTCGGCAGATGGAAGCCCGCTGATTATTGTGACGGCAACCGGCGGCGGTTTGCATGCCTCCGCGTGGACAGCCGCTGTGCTGGCGCGTCTGGAGAGGCAATTTGGCTATCGTTTCCACGAGCATTTGCTCCTTGCCAGCACGGTCTCCGGAGGCAGCATTGGCCTGCTCACGTACCTGCGTGAGTTGCATGAGGGGATGCTCGATTCGAAACCCGAGCTTGGCTTAGCGCGGATGCAAAGCGCGGCGCAATGCTCCAGTCTCGAAGGCGTGGGGTGGGGACTTATCTATTACGATTTGCCCAAAGCATTCGTGCCTCTTCTGCCTTACCTTGTTTCACCGTCTTCAGGAGACGACGACCTAGCAGTGACGGCCACAATGGGAACGCCGATTGGCAAAGACCGTACCTGGGCCCTGCGCAAGTCCTTCGACCGGAACTTGCGCGATCGCTACTGCAAGGCAATTTGGGAGAACGATAACAACCCCAGCGCCGATTGGGATCCGAGAACGGATGCAAAGAATGCGCAGCCGAACGGGTTGACCATGCGAGATTTCGTGTTGACCGCCTCGCAACCGGCCAATTCTTATCCCGCCATTACGATGAACACCACGGTGGTTGAGAGCGGAGAGCGTTTTCTGCTGGCCAATTACAAGATCCCCGATCTCGAATTAGAGGAGAACGGCCCGAATTATCGCGCGCGTTCTTTTCTTGCGACGTTCCGGCATCCCGCGGGAGAAAGGCAGGCCGATCTGCCGCTGGCCACCGCAGCTCAGATGTCGGCGACGTTTCCTTATGTGTCGTCGGCGGCGCGCGCGCCTTTGTCGGTGGACAAAGCGGTCAACAGCGTACATTTCGCCGACGGCGGCTACTATGACAACGACGGCACAGCATCGGCCATCGAGTTTTTACGTTATGCGCTCGGTGAGCCGCCGACTCAATCGAGTTCGGCCACCGTGCCGAAACCCGCACCGAATGCATCTCAGCAGGCTCCGCCACCGGCCACTTCGGCCCCAGTCCGGATTTTGCTGGTCGAGATACGCAACAGCGGCGACATCGAAGGCAGCGGGTCGGAGTATGAACCGGACCACAACGGAGGAACCACGCCGTGGAACCTGTTCGATCAGGTGGGAGCTCCATTACTCGGCTTTTGGCAAGCGGGCCACGAGAGCGTCACGGCAAGAGACCAGTCGGCGCTCGAGTTGCTGGAACACGCCAATGACGGGAAGCTGGAGGTGCGGGCCGTTACCTTCGCGGATAACTGGTCGAGCGAGAGCGTGGGAACAGACCCGCTCAATTGGTCCCTGACTCCACGCCAGCGTAAGGAAGTGCAGGCCTCGGCCGACCGGAGCGAGTTGAAAGAAAGGTATGAGTGCGCCAAAAGCTGGTTCGATGCGAGCCAGAATGCGTGGAGCGATATCAATGGCAGCGAAGCGCATGCCCTAACTGCAAAGTGCCCCAATCAGTGAAGAAGTCCCATTCGTTTTGCGACGCGCTCCAGGGTTTCGAGGGCACGGTCGAGTTGGGTGCGGGTGTGTTCGCTGGTCAGGATAAGACGAATGCGGGCTTTGCCTTCGGGCACGGTGGGATAAGCGATGCCTGTGCCCATGACGCCTTCATCGAATAGGGCGCGGCTGAAGTCCATGGCGGCGCGGCCTTCGCCCACGATGATGGGAGTAATTGGCGTTTCGGTCGCAGGCGTGCTGACGCCGCCGATGTTGAATCCGGCGCGCTTGAGTTCGCTTTGAAAATAACGTGTGTTTGCCCAGAGGCGCTCGATGCGGTCGGGTTCGTTCTCCAGGATGTCGAATGCCGCGATGCAGGTGGCGGCGACCGATGGCGGATGCGACGTGGAGAAGAGAAACGGTCGGGCACGGTGATAGAGATAGTCGATTAAGTCGCGGCTGCCGCAGACGTAGCCGCCCAGTGCGCCGATGGCCTTAGAAAGCGTGCCGACTTGCACGTCGACACGGCCGTGCATTCCGAAATGATCGATTGACCCACGGCCGTTGCTGCCAAGGACGCCTGAGGCGTGCGCATCGTCGACCATCATGATGGCGCCATATTTCTCGGCTAGTGCGGCGAGCTTGTCGACAGGGCCGATGTCGCCATCCATCGAAAAGACGCCGTCGGTGATGACGAGCTTGTGGCCGGGTTCTTTTTCTATCTCTTGGAGTAATTCCTCGCAATGTGCGACATCTTTGTGGCGAAAGACTTTGATCTTGGCGCGGGAGAGGCGCGCGCCGTCGATGATGCTGGCGTGGTTGAGTTCGTCGGAGAGAATGAAATCCTCTTTTCCGAGGATGGCGCTGACGGTTCCGGCGTTGGCCGCGAAGCCGCTTTGGAAGACGACGCAGGCTTCCACATTCTTGAAGCGGGCAATTTTCTCTTCGAGGTCCATGTGGATGCGCATGGTGCCGGCGATGGTGCGAACTGCACCGGAGCCGACACCGTAGGTGCGCGTAGCGCCGAGGGCGGCCTCAATAAGCTTGGGGTGGTTGGCGAGGCCGAGATAGTTGTTGCTGGCGAGGTTGATGACCTCGCGCCCGTCGTAGTGGCAGACCGGGGCCTGCTGATCGTCGAGGATGCGCAGCTTGAAGTGAGTGCCTTGCGTCCGCATCGCGTCAAGCAGGGTAGTAAGGTAGGAAAGCTGCGGGCGCGCGGCAGTCTCGGTCATGGCGGTATTCCTCAAAGAGCAAGGATAGCGGAAAGTCGGGGACTAGGGACTAGGGACTAGGGACTAGGCACTAGGGAATAGGGAATAGACACGCACTCGCCGCGCTTTGCTTTGCCCTAAAGACCACAACTTGCTTGGGGGGTCGCACGTCTATATCTGTAGGAACGTCGGGGGAGAGTTGTGCGGAGATTTGCTTTCTGTTTTTCGTTAGGATCGGTTGCCTGGGCTCTTGTTGGGGCGTCTTCCGCTGCTTCCGCGCAGGAAGCGAGTTTCACGGTGAGCCAGCACGGCAAGCCGGTGGGTACGGCGAGCTTTCATTTTGCGGCGACGGCTGACGGCTACGATTCTTCGTCGGTGGTGCGCGTGGCGATGCAGGGGCTGGATTATGCGCTTTCGAAGAACGAGGAGCTTTCGTCTGCTAACGAGCTCAAACATGTGCAATTGAGCGCGACTGTAAACGACCAGGCCGTCAATGTGTCGGCAAAGCCCGACTCGGCGCAGCTGCTGATGAACATTTCTGCCAATGGCCGCAGCAGCACGACGCGACTGGATGCTCATGGCAACGCTGTTTTTCTGCCGGATTTCGATCCTGGCGCGCTAGAGACGCTGCTGGCGCTGGCCGTGAGCCATAATAATCGCGACCTGTGGGCGATTGTGCCGAAGCAGGCCGGGTCGGTTGCGCCGATCAGCCTGGCGACCTATGCCGACGAGCAGGGCACGCTAGACGACAAACCGCTCACGGTGCATCACGTGGTGGCGACTATCAGCGGCGCAAATACCGATCTGTTCTTCGGCCCGGAGAGCCAGCTGCTGCAGGCCGAGTTGCCGCAGGCTGGATTTGCGCTGGTACGAAAGGGATTCGTGCTGAAGCCGCCGGCGAAGCCGATTGTGCCGGCGGAATAGATTGCGAGCGAAAATGGTGGGCAGTTCAGAGAGCGCGACCCGCTGCGACTGCGGACGCCCATGCCCACTGAAAGTTGAATCCGCCTAGATGGCCGGTGACGTCGACGGCTTCGCCGATGAAGAACAGGCCGGGCACAGAGCGCGCTTCCATGGTGCGCGAGTTGAGATCGGCAGTGTCGATGCCGCCGGCGGTGACTTCGGCTCTGGCGAACCCTTCGGTGCCGGTGGGATGAAATTCCCAATGGTGCAGGCGGTGTTCGCAGGCTTCGAGAGCGGCATTGGACCAGCCGTTGGGCGTGGCGACGTCGACGAGTCGATCTGCGAGGCGTTGCGGCAACGCTGTGCGCAGAGCCTGCCGCAATGCTGCCACGTCACGTCGCGCACCGGTTGCGAGGAGCGCGCGAAGCATTTCCACCTCGGGTGCGAAATCGACATGGAGTGGCTGGCCGGACTGCCAATACGACGATGCCTGCAACACGGCGGGGCCGCTGAGGCCGCGATGGGTAAGGAGAAGTTTTTCGCGGAACGGCGTTTGGCGGGACTGGGCGATCGCTTCGGTTGAGACTCCGGCGAGCGTTGTCCATCCGGCTTCCGCGCCGCCGAGAATCAGCGGAACCAGGGCGGGACGTGGTTGGACCACGCGCAAACCGAATTGGCGGGCGAGATCGTAGGCCAGACTGGTCGCGCCGAGTTTAGGAATTGAGAGACCGCCAGTGGCAGCGACGAGTGCGGTGGCCTCGAATTCACCCTGCGACGACGCTATACGGAAAGCGCCAGAGGATGCTTCAACGGCGATGTCCTGCGCATTGAGAATCAGCTCGACGCTGCCGTCTGCTTCTTTGGCACGCTCGCATTCGGCGAGCAGCATGTCGAGGATCGCTTGTGCGGAGTGGTCGCAGAATAGTTGGCCCAGAGTTTTCTCGTGCCAGGGAATTTGATAGCGCTCGACGAGCTCAAGGAAGTGTTGCGGCTGATAAAGCGCGAGCGCGGATTTGGCATAGTGCGGATTCGCCGAGAGAAAATTTGCCGGCGTGCAATGGATGTTGGTGAAGTTGCACCGGCCGCCGCCGGAGATGAGGATTTTGCGTCCGGGCTGCGCGTTGCGTTCGAGCAGAACTACGCGGCGGCCCCGCTGGCCCGCGGCTGCGGCGCACATCAAACCGGCGGCACCTGCACCCAATACAACAACGTCGAAAAAGCGCGGAGCGGCTGGCATGGCTTCCGTTCAGAATAGCCGCGATGCGTCTGCTATTACGAGCAATTCATTGAGTGCGCGCAAAACACTGGTTTGTGCTAGCGACGTGTCTCGACGAGTTTTGCCAAAGGCATAGTGCGATCACCGGTGCCAGCGTTGCCGAGGATGCTGACGGCCACGCCGCCCTTCGAGTCGAGGATGCTCATGTTGTAGCCACCTTCGGTCTCGGCATTGCCTGCGGTGCCCACTGCGCTGGTGCCAATGCCCGACAACTGCGTGGCTCCGGATTGCAACTGGGACTGCATTGTGACTTGCATGTGGGATGTGTCTGCCAGGGTGACGACGATCTTGGTGCCGTTGCTGCCTTGCCACGAGCAGTTGGAGAGCGAGCCGGAGATGGGCGGGCCTGGTTTGCCTTTGGCTACTTGAAGGCCGGTTGCTTTGGCGATGGCAGAGCGGGAGAGCAGGCTGCACGCATTGGTGTTGGATTGGGCGGATGCAGCGACTGCAACGGCAAGAAGGGTGACGACGAGGATGATGCGGGGAAGACGGGGCATTTGATTTCTCCAGCAGGGGTGCGCGGCCATGAGGTCAGGCGTAACAGCCAAGTGCCACAAGGAATTGGATGGGCCGCGCCCTCCGCCGGATGTCTTCAGCCCTCGTCGTCTCTGAACATGGGGTGCGGAATGAGGCGGCGGTAGTCCTCCTGATGGGCGCCGTCGAGGCATGCCTCGATGATGCGATGGCCGAGGGGATCGAGGTCGGGCACCTGGAAGGGCTTGAGCTCGCGCGCGAAGAATTCACGCCACTGGCGTGCGCCTTCTTCATAGACGTCGATGCCGCCCTGAATCTGCTCCTCCACGCGAAGAAAGACGCGGGCAATCATGGAGCCCTCAATTTTTAGCTGGCGGGGTATGTAGCCGAGCAGGGGGAACAGTGCCTCATCGACCTGCTCGCGGCCAAAACGGGCGCTGCCCCGGCGGGCAAGGTATTCGCGGGCAATCCACTCGGCCATGTAGCCGACCTTCCACGCGCCGATGTGCTGGTTGGGTAGCAGCACGTAGCGGGTTTCGGGCGTGGCGACGATTTGCTGAAGAAGCAGGTTGGCCTGATCGACGCGGCGGCCCGTTGCGAAGGCCCAATAGGAACCGACGCCTTCGGATTCCATAGGTGTTTCCCCGTTGAGACTTTCCTCCGAAAGACCGCTCCCCGGCGAAGGGTGGATGCTGGGGTTGGCGTGGCCACGCGGTGCGACCAAGCGCCAGAGCCACGCGAGGGCGGGGCTGAGCACGTGCATCATGGCGAGGATGCCGTAAAGGCGGCTCCCGCTATGCGTGGGCGGGCAGCGCACGCCAAAGCTGCGCACGTCGACGGGGCGCGTGCCAGTGGCGATGTCTTCGATCATGCGGCGGGGCAGAATGACGCGCGGATTCGGGCAGAGCTTACCGGGCGCGTCTTCCACGTGCTCCCAAGTGAGGCAGGTGCCACCAGGAACGACGTAGTGGTTGAGAAAAAGCAACGGTTCGGGCGGATCGATGCACAGGCGCTCGAGGTTGGGCGCGGTGCCATAACTGTGAATGTGGTCGACGCGCACGAACCAGGCGTTCTCGGCGTCGGCGACGACGAGGCGCTTGCTTGTGCCCTGGTAGCTGGGATGGGCGCAGGCCATGTCGTCGGCGATCGGGCGCAGGTGGCAGGCTTCGGGCAGGTTGAGGGTGCGTTGCTCGTGCGTGACCACGTTTTCGCCGAGGAGCAGGCGGCCATCTTCCATGCGATGGATGTGCTCGGTCATCTCGCTTTTGCCGCCGCCGCTTGCGCCCTCGTGCATGAGGATGAGCTGGTTCTCATAGGGCGTGACGACGGAGACAGCTGCGCAATGGTTGGTGGTCCAGCCTTCCCGCTCGCCGATGTCGAGGAGCATGGAGTAGACGCCTTTTTTCGCGCTTGGGCCGGGATAGAGGTTGTATGCGAAGACTTCCTGATGCGTGACGGAGCGGTCGTGGACGACAAGCTGGCGGCCGCCGAAGTGGGTGTGGCGAAAAGGCGGCGCGACAAAGAGAACGCCGCCGGTGATTTTGAAATTCTCCGGAACCTGGCTGCGGGGAATCATGCCTTGCAGGTCAGCCAGCGCGGCAGCGAAAAATGCAGCCTGACGCGGCACGATGAGCAGCGAGCCGTAGCCGAGCGCATCGGGTCCGGCGTAGAAGGGCATGGCGACAAGCTCCTGCGTCTTGAGCCAGTCGAGCGTCTGTTGGCGCGTGTTGTCGAATGGCTCTCCGAAGCGCTGCTCGTAGGTCGGCTTGTCGGTGGGCAGGCTGTCGCCGATGACCATGGCATCGGGGTCGCGGCGGCGCATGGCGGGATCGGGGAAGTTGATGGCGAGGCCGTTGCGCGCCTTGGTGATGACGGCTTCGACGATGCGGGACGTGCCGTTGGAATTTCCCTGGAGATGGAAGACGGCCTCGTAGACGCCGTGGTCGTCGCGATTCCCAAGGGTCCAGTCCGTTGTTCCAGTGGACCGGCCCAGAGCCCAGTCGAGGAGCTGCGGGCGATTTTCGGGCGTCTGGACTAACGGAGCGGCGGAGAGGACTTCGCGCACGTGCGCAGGGAGGTCGAGGTTGGCCCAGGCGGCTTGGAAGTCGATGACGGGATCGCTCGCAGCGGTGGTCATGAGGGCTCACTTTCCGGGAAGGGGGATGTTGCGCGACGGGTCTGCTGAAGCCCAAAGAACCCGAAACCCTTTATCGCATCGGCCAATACGCTTGGCAGTGCGCGCCATCACGTTTGGGGAAATCGCTCGCGGACGAGGGTGAGGGCTTCATCGGTCGTTGCGATCGTGCCTTCGAGTTGCGCGTCTTCCACGGTGTGTAGCATCTGCTGGAACTGCGGGCCGGGTGCGTAGCCGGCGGCGATGAGCTCGCGTCCCGTGATCAGCGGCACGGGTCGGACCACTTCTTCGGGCGTGGCTTCGTAGCTCTCGCGCACGAAGTCGAAGATGTCGAGATTGGCGTGAGCGGCGAGGCAATCCATCCGGTGCAGGGCAAGGTGCTGGTCGAAGTTTTCGAGGCGGAAGAAGCGCTTAAGCGTGGATGCTTTCATGCGCGGGGCATCCGCGAAGCGCATGTGGTTTTCGATCAGCGCGAGGATCGTGCGCGTTTCGTCGTTGGAGAAACGGAAGCGGCGGCAGATTTCCGCGCCCATGGCGACGCCGACTTCGACGTGGCCGTCGAAACGGATGCGGTCGGGGGCTACGCGGAATGTGGGCGGCTTGCCTACGTCGTGAAGGAGCGCGCCCCAGGCGAGAGTGAGCGGACAGCCGCGTGGAAGCTGGGCCAGGAGCAAAAGTGTGTGGACCCATACGTCGCCTTCGGGGTGGAATTGCGGGGGCTGCGCTACGCCTTTCATGCGCGCGATCTCGGGTAGAACTTCGGCGAGGAGGCCGGTTTCGTCGAGGAGTTCAAAGGCTGGGCGAGCGTGGCCTTCGGTGAGCATTTTGGTCAGCTCGTCACGGACACGTTCGCGGCTTACGGCATGAATGCGCGGGGAGAGCGCGCGGACGGCGGCGTGGGTGGCGGGGTCGATATCAAAACTGAAACGTGCGGCGAAACGGACGGCGCGCAACAAGCGGAGTTGGTCCTCCTGAAAGCGGCGGCTTGGATCGCCGATGGCGCGGATGACGCCGGCATCGAGGTCGGCGAGGCCGCCGACGTGGTCGACCACTGCGTGGCGCAGACTTTTGGAGGATAACTGTGGCGCCAAACGCGGTTCCGATCTTCCTTCATGGGCTGAAGCCCCTTCTGACGCTGTATCGGCGACGTACGGGCTAAAGCCCGTACCCTTCAGCGGATCGAGGAGGAGGCCATTGATAGTGAAGTCGCGGCGTTGCACGTCTTCGGCGGCGCTGAGGGTGTAGCGAACTTCGTCGGGATGGCGGCCATCAGAGTAGTCGCCGTCGGAGCGGAAAGTGGCGACCTCCGTGCAGATATAGCTGTCGCCCTCGCCTTCCGCTACTAGCACGACGCCGAAGTGTGCGCCCACCGCGAAGGTGCGCGGAAACATTTCGAGTACGACCTCAGGCGTGGCGCTGGTGGCGACGTCGTAGTCGGCGGGCTCGCGGCCGAGGAGCAGGTCGCGCACGCAGCCGCCGGCGAGATACGCTTCACAGCCTGCTGCGCGCAAGGTGGTGAGGATGCGGCATGCGGCGTCGAATTGGGGAGTGGCGGACGGCATTGCTTCTGCAGCTATTGTCGCGCGCTCGACGGCAATGGTTGCGAGACGACCCCGGTAAACTGAGGAGATGAGCGGACGCGGCCTTATTCTGGGCATTGAGAGCTCGTGCGACGAGACGGCGGCGGCGGTGGTGGAGCGCGGGTCGCGTACGCTGTCGTCGGTCGTGGCCTCGCAGATCGCGACGCACGCGAAGTACGGCGGCGTGGTGCCAGAGCTGGCAAGCCGCGAGCATTTGCGCGCGATTGTGCCGGTGGTGCGGGCGTCACTGGCCGAGGCCGGTGTGACGCTGGGCGACCTCGATGCGATTGCGGTGACTAGCGGGCCGGGGTTGGCTGGGGCGTTGCTTGTGGGGCTCACGTATGCGAAGGCGCTGGCGTTTGCGCAGGGCCTGCCGTTGATTGCCGTGAATCATCTTGAAGGGCACATTCATGCGGTGCTTCTGGAGGAGCGGCAGAAGCCAGCGGCTGACGGAAAGCCCGAAACGCAGGTCTTTCGACTCCCCTCCGCTCCGCTGCGGGTCGCTCAAGATGACAAGACGGAAGGACAACCGCAGGTCCTTCGCTCCGCTCAGGATGGCAGCAAAGTTGAGGATTCGGAGACGGAGCCAGCGTTGGCGTTGGTTGTCTCAGGTGGGCACACGCATCTGTATTTGGCGCGGCCGGAGAGTGGAACGTGGAGGTACGCGCTGGTGGGGCGCACGCTGGATGACGCGGCGGGTGAGGCCTTCGACAAGGTCGCGAAGTTGTTGGGGCTGGGTTATCCCGGCGGCCCGTGGATCGATGCGCTGGCGCGCTTTGGCGATCCGCGGACGGTGCCGTTTTCGTTTGCGCAGTTCAAGGCCAAGGTGCATCTTGGCGGCAAGGCTCCTCGGACAAAAGGCGCAACAGCGGCGCCGATTGCCGCGCTCGATCCGCATTTTCTTTTTTCGTTTTCGGGGATCAAGACGGCGGTGCTGCGGTATGTGGAGTTGCATCATTTGCGCCCGGAGGCGGAGGCACGGCGTGAGGCATTGTTTACGGGCCCCGATGCACCGGCGCGACCGACGATCGAGGAGGCTCTCGCAACCTGCGATCCAACGACGCTTGATTTGATTGCCAGCTTTCAGCAGGCGGTGGTGGGCGATTTGATGAAAAAGACTTTCGCTGCGGCAGAGGCGCTGGATGCTGGGCGGATCCTCGTGACGGGGGGCGTAGCTGCCAATCGGGAGCTGCGCGAGCGGTTCACGGCAGAGGCTGTGCGGCGCGGGATTGGGGTCGCGTTTCCTACGCTGGCGCTGTCAACGGACAATGCCGCGATGATTGCGGCGGCGGCGTGGCCTCGGTTTGTGGCCGGGGAGTTTGCACCGCCCGATCTGACGGCCGATCCATCGTTGGTGCTGGGCCGGTGAGAGCGCCAACATGAAGGCGACCGATTTCGAGCGCCGCCACCCGACATGGATTCGTCATGGATTGATCGCGGCTGCGGTTGCCAGCTATCTATTCGATCCCGACGATGTGGTTTGGAGATTCATTAAGGCGAGCCCGGATCGGCAAGCGCTGGAACATGGGGCCTTTCTTGTCGCCACAATATTGATTGGCACGGGTGCGGTGTTGTGCACGCAGGCTGACGCGCTCGATCGACGCGAAGAAACTGCCGACAGCAATCAACGGATTCTTCGCGAGTCAGGCTCAGGACGGATTCGGCGGCGATCCCTCGGCGAGTTTCTCTATGCGGTTGGATTTGCTTCTCTCATGCCGCTTGCGGGATTTGTTCTGCTGGTATGCGGCGAGTTGCTGCGTATTGTTCGCCTCGTGCGGCGCGAAAATGCGGAGATGCGGCTTGGACAAGCTTCGAATGCACGACCTGCGGAAGTTCAGCCGAACTGGGAAGCGGCAAAATGGCGCGTAGCCATTCGCCAGCAGGCAGCAAAGTGGGGAATATTTGTGAGCATGATCGTGTTCACGATTACCCTCAGGGACCGGCTGGTGGAGATTCTGGCCTGTGCAAGTGGAGCAGTGTGGGCGATCTTGAACTTGCCCACAAACTGGAAGAAAAGAGCCTGATGGCCAGCGCCTATCGGACGGGGACGGGTGGTTTGCGGAAGGTGAGGCAGTAGAGCTTGCCGTCGGCGATTTCGCGGGCTTTGATTTCCTGCATTTCTTCGGGCACGAGATCGATGGGGCAGCGGACGGCTTCGGTGCCTGGCGGGAAATAGGCCTTGGTGGCCGGGTTCTTCTGGTAGTGGTCGCGGACGACCTTTTCGGTTTCGTCGACGATCACGATCTTGGTTCCTGGTTTGGCGACCCAGATCATTTCGCGGATGGAGCGGGCGGGATCGGAGAAGAAGTTGATGCCGCCAACGTGGAAGACGCAGTCGAAGACCTCGGCGCGGAAAGGCAAGCGGGAGGCCTCTCCCTGGAAAAGCTGGGCATTGCGACGCCATTTCTTGAGCTTCTTGCGAAACTTGTGCAACATGCCCCAGGATAAATCGAGGCCATAAAAGTCAATGTCTTCAGAGAGATAGCGGAGGTTCGCGCCGGTGCCGACACCGACTTCAAGCACACGCGCACCGGGAGCGATTTCGAGTTCGGCGACGACCTCGTGGCGGTAATTCGGTTTGCGCTTGATCCAGTAGTAGAGCGTTTCGGCCAGGTCGTAGCCAGGGGCGATGCGATCGTACAAAGACTGATACTTCAGGTTCGATCCAGTTAACGTACTGACAAACAAAGGAATGCCATCGCGGATAGGATAGACGCGGCCCGTTGCAGTGTTGCGGAGAGTACTCCCTTCCAACTCGAACTCGTAGCGCGTATCGGGATCACAGAGCAGAGACAGAACTTCGCTTTCCATATCCTCCTTTCAGGTGGAGAGACAATAATGGGGGGAGTCTCAACCCATCTATACACCAGGCAGGCTGTGTAATTGCAGGAATTGAATGGAAATCGCGCAATATTTTACGCTGCTACAATCGGAGTGAGTATTGCACCAAATTACCGTGAATTCGAGCGCCAGTAAGACGTAATGACTCTCCGCCTCTTCAACACCCTCTCGGGACAACTGGATGAACTGGCGCCCTCGGATGGCAAAACGCTGCGCATGTATGCCTGCGGGCCGACGGTCTACGACTA
>Ga0182030_10016992_pt1 | contig 14092 bp, 10 predicted proteins | sample 812S3MmetaG_FD_121299 | JGI IMG/M metagenome (GOLD analysis project Ga0182030, IMG submission 121299) | Permafrost microbial communities from Stordalen Mire, Sweden - 812S3M metaG (Illumina Assembly) | ecosystem: Environmental > Terrestrial > Soil > Wetlands > Permafrost | place: Sweden...
GTCGATTCTTCCTCGCACCGCCGCAGCAGCCTGCCGGTCTTAGTGGGTCGACCTTGAGCCCCATTCTGCCGACTGCTTGTATGCTTTGTCTGCGTGCTTCTTACTATCGAACACTTCAGTATGCTGCGCCGAAAATCAGTACTCCCGGCGTCTCCACCGTACGTTTTTCCTCGGTGAGTGGATCGATCGTGACAGCGGTAACAGTGCCTCGCAAACCGGACGCAGTGGTGGCAGGGATTGTTGTAACTCTTGCGTTTAAGCGTTCCAGCTCTTCTACAAAAGCTTGATCATATGAACCTTTGGGAATAATTATGCCACGATTATAAGCAGATCTGCCAGGCTCCGCCATCATGAAATTGTACATCACCGGTGGTGCTGCTTGAAGCGTTTCGAGATCGACTTTCTTGCCGATCAGTCCAACTATGATTCTAAGAGTTTCTGGAATCATCGATGCACCAATGGCTGCTGTGGCCAGAATCGGTTTCTTTTCTTTAAAGACAATGGTTTGCACCATTTCGTTAGGCAAGCGATCTCCAGGCTTAAGTAAAGCAAGCCGTGCTTGTTGAAAGCCCGCCGAATCAGGAATTGGGATTCCATCTACAACTATGCCTGTGTCTCCCCAAGTCACCGAATTAATGGTATGGGTGATTGCTGCAATGTTGCCGTCCCTGTCCATTACGACAATTGAATTGGAGTGATGAGGCTCGTTTTTCGGTGACACATAGAGTTTATTGAGGAGGGGCATCAGGGCACTCGCGTACTGTTTCGTAAGCTGGAACTGAGGTGAGCAGTCAATTCCTTTGATCTTCAAGAGAGTCAAGAGTTGCGCGTCAAGCACCGGAGCCTGGTCGGTTGCATCGCTGATTCTCTGAAGATCACGAAGCACTGTCGGATCCTTCCAGTAATTACCACGTTCTTCGAGCTTTAGTGATTCTGCCAAATTGAGTGCTGTCAGAACATGGTAAGCAGCTTGGCTGGGCGCTCCAGCCGTAAAAACTTCCTGACCGAGATATGTCGTGCTCAACGGCTCGCTCCAGGTCACTTGGTAGCCAGTCATGTCCTCAGAACAGACCTTACCACCTTCTCTTCGAATCATCTTTACGAAATGCTGTCCCCAAGCGCCTGTGTACATGTAATTAGCGCCATGCCGCGCTACAGCGCGTAGAGTGGCGGCGAGCTGAGGCTGAACAAAACGATCGCCCTGTTTAGGAATGTTGGTTCCAGCTTGACGAATGAACTGTTGCCCTTCTGGAGTACGAGCCAGAAACTTTTGCCTCATGGTGAAGTAATGCTGCAGATGCGAGTTTATTATGGTGCCACGCTCCGCATACCAGATTGCTGGTTGAAACAAGTCTGAAAATGGCAGTTTGCCAAAGCGCTTATGCAGTGCTTCGATGCCTGCCATGAAACCGGGCACCAATGTTTCCCGTCCTTTGTCCCCTCCGATAGCAGGTGGGCGCGACAACATGTTGCCACCGCCATCGGTACCGGTCCGATCAGTAGCATTGAGTGGACCCAAATCACATACGGGAATGCTCATCGGATCTGTCTCGCGAGAGTACGAGTTATACCCGGCATCCATTGAGTAAACTTTGCTGGTCTTCGCATCGTAATAGACAAGTGCCATGACACCTGCAAATGACACCACGGAGCCCAGTTCGGTCGTCACTTGCGTTAGGGCCACTGTTGCCGCCGCATCGGCAGCGTTTCCACCATTTTTCATACACTGAATTCCGGACTGCACGGCAATAGGCGATGCAATGGCGGCGATTACGCCGTTCTTCCCGCACAATGAACGCGCTTCTTTAGGCTCCCAACCGGCTGATTCTCGTTGCTCGACGTCTTCGCGTATCGCTGTCGGCCAGCCTGGCGGCGACATGCCGGCGCCAAAACACGTTTGTCCCAGAGTCATGATGATGCTTGATGCCGCAGTTAAAGCTAGTCGATGAGCCTTCATAGATGACCTATTAGAGTTAGTTGAATATCATTGGAACGAAAATGGCGTTAAGCTCGAAACCTCTGACAGCACAGCGTTTACAGAAGCTGCTCGAACAGTGAATCTTAGATCGAGCGCGATGACCGGTACTCACCTCTCATAACCTGGTCAGGCAGCGAGAATTGGTAGCGGCCGAGGAAATTGAAGTTTTTGTGTTGCAAAGGAGAGAGTCGTGCAACATCTTCCGGTTCGATGCGTCGACCCTCTAAGCGAAGGTGTTCTGGCTGGCCCATTTTCATGTACACCAGTCCCATGTGATCCCTGACCTTAGGCAGATGGGAGAGAGCCTGTCGCCAGCTTTCAAGCGACTTTTGGTAATTGCCCTGGTTTGAGTAAATGCTGCCTCGATCGCCGTAGGCGGCACCGTTTTTAGGATCAAGCTCCAACGCCTCATTGATATCGACCAGGGCTTTATCGTACTGGCCCATTGCGTTGTAGGCTTCGCTACGCATCCAATAACCCCAGCCCAGTTGTTGACCTGCAGCAATCCAAGAGTTGGATGTAGCCAGCGCATTTGCATAGTTGTGGTTTCTTATATCTGCACGGATGCTATCGTCGAGCCTATTATAATATTCGTCAGACTCAGAAAATACAGGCTGAATCAAAATGCTGAACAAAACAAGAATGACTGCCAAAAACCTGCTGTTCATGAGTTCTCCTGTTTTATGTCTAAGAGCCTCGCGTGGGAACGACGCAGGACAATTAAAACCGGCATCATAAGCCCAAAACTGCAATTGATTAGTGGTCACGCTAACGAAAGGAATTTGGCCATCTACCGAGATCTGGCTCTGGTAGACGTGGCAGACGAATATGAATCTGCCATGAAGGATTTTCCACTCAAATAGGAAGGCCTATAAGCAATTTCGAAAACCCTATTGCCCCTTCCGTGTCCAGATTTCAACCCTTCTAACTGCGGAGTCCATGAATGACCAAAGGTAAACTTCATCATATTGAACTTTACGTTCATGATCTAAACCAATCTATCGAGTTCTGGAACTGGCTTCTGACTGAGAAATTTGGGTACAAGCTGCTTTCGCATACTTTAAAAAATAGGAGTTGGACGTTGGATGGATGCGAGATAAGCCTTATTCAAACCCTAATGAATTATTTAGAACCCTCGTATAACCGCAGACGAACTGGACTAAACCATATTGCGTTTGATGGCGGCAGTAAAGCGCAAGTCGACGAATTAGCAGCAGAACTAAAGGAGCGGCGAATACCGCTACTTTATTAAGACAAATACCCTTATGCTGGTGGCACCCAGCACTATGCAGTGTTTTTTGAAGATCCAAACAGAATCAAAGTGGAGGTGGTGGCAGTCGACTGATTGAACTACCTTCTCCAATCAGGCGGCTATTGCCCCTCATCGCCGATCACAGTGCCGAAACGGTGTTATTTATGCAGGATTTGGTTACGCTGCTAAAATCCGAACATCGCGACGCGGACGCGGCTCGAATTGATAAAGAGGCGGATAAAATCGTCGAGAAGTATCCACGCTCAAATTCTATCGGAACGGCAGAGATTACCAGCGCTGGATTAATCGCGGAGTATTTGCAGGCAAGGGGAAAGGGCGGTGAAGGGCACTCTTTTCCGACGGTCGAGCCCGATAGCATTCTCTACAAATATGAAATGCTGCATTTAGGTCCGATGAAAATTGGCGAGCAAAAGTATGTTCTGCCGTATAAAAGAAATGATCGGGATGCACCAGTTCTCCCCAAGGGTCCGCCTCCGCCGCCGCCTGAGCCAACAGATCCTTAAACAGCATAGGCTCATTCCGCAGCCGTCCAAAAGACTAATATCTGTCTTGACTTACTGCAGTAGATTGATCGATACGATCTGGGACTGAAACTTGAGATGGCTCGAATCGACCAGGCTTGTTGATGTGAACGAAAGGAACATCAATATGCACGCCTCCGTTATCACGATCTACATTTACATGTACCAACGGCATGTTTACTCTTACGTGGCGGTCGCCTTGATTTCTATAATCATCAGGACTTCCAGCATTGCCGTAACCGCCACTTCCATATTGTGCATTGCCACCAGGCATCGCACTATTAGCCCGGGCATCGTTGTATGGAACAGATGATTGATTCGCTGATCCATCGGCCGACTGGTAACCAAATTGATTGATAGATTGATTGCTAGATTGACCCCCAGAGGGTGATTGTCCGTATGTAGCACCCTGTTGACTATGATTCATTCGAGTAGTTGGTGTTGTCGTTGCTCGAGTAGGAAATGCTGTAGTCGTGACAGGGGCAGCAGCTGCTCCGGAAGTTAAATGTGCGGTGGCAGGGTTTAGTGGCGCAGATGGCGATTCTGCATGACCAGCAGAGAAAGAGTCATTTCCTTGAGGAGCCATTGATTGTGAACTGTCACTTTTAGAAGAGCACGCTGTGGTCCCGGAAAGAGCCACCACTGTTGCAATAACTGATAATAAGTCGCGACTTCGCATTATTTCCCCGCTTTACTAGTAGACACAAAAATCCCAAGCCTGCTTATGAGAAGAAGCGAACATGGAGCTTTAGTTCCTTCGATCCATTTACATTTTCAACTGTCTTTGGTCCAAGCTCTCAAACGTGGAAAATTATTGAGCACTTAGTCTGTGTCCTTGCCGTTGGCATCGGGCAATCCGGCGAATGTCTCTGCGAATGCTTCCTTGCGCCAAGTATAGCTCGGTTTTGTGTACTGCCAGAGCGTTCTGCTTATCGAGCGGCATGACCGCTAGAACGGCACTAAACTGAGCGCTGTTGAGCATGTGTCGGTTCTCGTACGCTTCTCTCCAGAGTCAAAGATAGAGTTAGCATAAGGAAGCAATTACCTCGGCTTTAGGGGGAATTGCACCGTGAGGAGAATCAGTTTTACGGTCATGTCATTCGACCGAGTCACGGGTTTGATCAAATTTTATGCAAAACAAGCTAAAAACTACTACGGTCGCGCTTGCTTATCTGACTTCTCATGATTGAATGGTAATGCGAACGAACAACAGACGTTGCTCGCTCGCGTTTGAGTATCGGTCCACTGGCGGCTGATGCTGCGCTCGTTTGTGTCGTTTACGAAGGAAGATTGAATGATAAAAAAGTCAACGCCAAATTGGAATAGAGCCGTCAAAGTTATGCTCATCCCAATTGTCACCACGTTGCTATCAGTAAATTGCGCGGCTCAGGCAAACTTCAACATAGAACAATCAAAGTCCGTTCCACCAGGGCAGCAAGTACAAACAGCATTCAAAAACAATGCAAGTCTAACGTCGAGCCAACCCGCCAACATGGGCTCTAACAAAGGCAAATACGTGCAACACAGCGCCACAATACCGCGCGGTGCGAATACTGTGTTGAAAGATTTGAATTTGAAGATGCCACCAGCCGACTATCTATCGGAAATGAAGGAAGACGGTTATTATTGCTGGCCCGCAGAAAAGCTTCCAATCAAAGTCTATTTTCAGTCAGGCAAAAAGATTTCTGGCTATAAATCAAAATTTCGCCGGTGCATGGAGAGTTGTTTTGATGAATGGAGTAATGCCTCAGGCGGTAAGCTAGCGTGGGTTGAAGTTTCAGACCCATCTCAGGCGAACATAAACGTCCGCTGGACGAAAACAGTCACTGAACGGGCTGAGGGAACAGAGGCCGGGAGAACGAAAACATACGCTACCATCGACACCCGCACAAATCTTGGCACCATCAGAGCTGCTGAAATGTTATTGCTTACCCGCTTACCTAATCGAGAATTTTCATCTGATGAGGTGAGACGTGCATACCTGCACGAGGTGGGTCATGCCTTCGGCATAGCCGGACACTCACACAATCCTGCAGATATCATGTATTACGCCGTGACCCAACACGCCAGTCCTCATTTGGATGACCGAGACAAAGCGACCCTGGTTCATCTGTACAACGGTTAACTCGATTTGGGTCTTGCGCTCACCTGTTGCTGTTCAAAAAGTCTTCAAACCCTTTACGAAGGTTCAGCCCGTTGAGAGTGTCAAGCCGGGAAAAATCTGCGGTGCGCTTTTCAAAAGAGCGATCTACTGATGTGCTCAGGAGCTTTCCTTCGGGCGTATAACTACCTGTGGTGCTATCTACCTGAACAATTCCATCTTGAATGACATTTCTCGTCACGACTTGCACGCTGCGCTGAACTCTGGCTATTAGTCCGGTCCTCAAATCGACGTCGACGAGAGTGACTTCACCGAAATCCCTGAGTGAATCAGGACCGGTTACGAGCATTTGTCTTCCACCTGTAATGATGATGTATTCCGCAGAGCGGCCATCATCGCTCGTTTCAAAACGCTGCCTCCGACCTCTTGGGCAGTCCCAAATGTTGCCGCCTGCATCCATCTGAAAACCGCGAGTAAATGCGCCATGGGGGAAACTTTGAGAGTTGGGAAAGGTTTGCCTGTGCGTTAATTCGTCGCGAACGCTGAGCAGTATTGTTCCGTTGCGGCTCCATGTGCCAGCTAGTGATTTTGGAATCATCACCCATTCTTGCAAATTGTCTGGCTGACCCAGCATATCGTCGCTGAATGGACGTGACACCTGGAACCGATCAGGCAGAGCTGGCAGCGTATCCGTCTGCTGCAAAGCTCCCTGAAGAAGTTTGCTATCAGCTGGATTAAACACAGCAGCAGCGAGATAGAGAAATACAATAGTGATCGACAAACTACACTTAATTACGGTCATGTGTTCACAGCTCAGTCACCGTTCACCGCTTAGAGCTTACCGCTCATCACTCATTCTCGTTTCGCTTTATCTTCGGTCGTTTCGTTGCCTATTTGAACAGGATCACCTTCCTGCAGATCATCTGAAGGACTTACAACCACTTTTTCGCCACCTGCAAGTCCAACACGAATCTCGACCTCATCACCGTAGTCTCTACCAAGCGAGACCAGCTGGTAATGAGCCTTGCCGTCTCTAACGACGACAACAAACAGACCATCTGTTTTTGTCACTATTGTAGTACCAGGCACACGAATCCATGGCGACTCTCGGACTCCGGTCATCTGAACTTCAGCATACATACCAGGCAGCATCAAGTGCTCAGCATTAGTGATGCGAATTTCGGTCTGTCTGGTGCGCGTATTGGGGTCAAGTCCGCCGCTTACATTTGTGACTTTGCCGATGAACTTGCGTTCTGGAAACTCAGGCACATTTACCACTGCTTCCAGCCCCGGATGCAAATAACGAGCGACTCGCTGCGGCGCATTCACGTATATTCGCAGGTTATCTATGGATGCCATCTGATACAACTCGAGACTCGTACTCTGGCTGCCCTGGGTAATCAAAGCGCCAGCATCTACTTTTCGCAAAGTGATAATGCCATCAAAAGGTGCGAGCACTCTTTTGAATCCCTGATCCGCAAGCAATCGTTGCAAATTGGCTGACTTGGCAGTGATATTTGCCTTCGCAACTTCGATTTGAGATTTGGTTACCGCGACCTGGCTCTTCGCGGCCTTCAAGTCTGCCTCAGCCACCTGCACATCAGCAGTAGTGGCATCGAATGAGCGCGATTTTTCATCGCGACTTTGCAAACTGACGGCCCCGCGCACAGCCATATTTTTCCAGCGGTTAGCGGTGACATCGGCAAAAGTGTTATTAGCCTTTGCTCTGATGACTTCGGCGGCAGCCTGATCTTGCTTCGCTTCCGCCTCTTTGACCGAGGCTTGATCTTTTATGAGAGTAGCTTTGGCTTCCAAAAGGTCTGCGCGTCCTTGTGCCACTTTTTCATCTACCGTAGGCGTGTCGATCTCGGCGAGCAACTGTCCCTTCTTCACATGATCGCCAATATCAACCAGCCGACTCTTCAAATAACCATCAACGCGAGCATAAATCGTTGTGTATTGGATAGCTCCAATATTTCCAGGCAGAACAACAGATTCTTGATTAGCGGCAGGTTCAGCCGTTATCACCTGCACCACCGGAATCGCATCCACTGTTTCTTTATGAGCTTTCGTCAAATCACGAGCTTGTTCAATGCGAGGGAAAAAACCAAGTGCGAAGAGTCCACCGATAATCAAGACGAGGACAACCAGGGTGCCTATAACAAATATGCCACCATTATTTTTCGCAGGTTGTTTAGGTGCAAATTCTTGAGTCATCTGCTAAACGAATTCCTCTGTTCTGGTTGACGTTTCACCATTCTTTTTGCTTTTACCTTCTCTCTTATTTTTCCTGGCATGCAACACGCTAAAAATCATGGGAACGAAAAACAATGTCGAAAATGTCGCTACAGTCAAACCACCAATAACGGCTCTGCCGATCGGAGCATTCTGTGAACCGCCCTGACCCGACCCGATGGCCATCGGGATCATACCAATAATCATGGCAGTGGCTGTCATCATGACTGGGCGAAAGCGTTGATAGCCGGCATTAAGAGAAGCTTCTAATGAATTGGCGCCTTCGCTCAATTGCTCGTTAGCAAACGTCACCATGAGAATACTGTTGGCGGAAGCAACACCGACAGTCATGATTGCCCCCATCAGAGCTGGAACACTCAAAGTTGTCTGGGTGACATACAGTGCCCAGATGATTCCAGAAAAAGCGCCCGGCGTAGCCATGAGGATAATAAGTGGATCTTTCCATGACTGAAAGTTGACCACAAGCAAAAGATAGACCAGCAAGAGTGCGAAGGCAAGCCCGATAATCAAACCGGCAAAAGCTGACCTCATACTCTTAACCTGACCAGCGATTTCGATGAAACTTCCGCGAGGCAATTCGGGCTCGTACTTTTTGACAATGGCTCCGATATCTCTGGACACGCCACCGAGGTCGCGCCCCTGGCATGCAGCGAAAACGTCGAAAGCGGGCTGCACATTATAGTGATTGACTACCGAGGGGGTGCCAATTCGGCTGTAATCTGCTACGTTTGTCAGCAATACAGGCTGTTGTTGCATAGGCTCTCCTGTTAAGGCAGCAACTGAGGTTTGAGTCGGCGGCTTCCCAGACTGGCTACCAGTTACAGCCATCAAACGCATATCATCAAGTGAACTTATACGGTACTGAGGAGTCGCCGCAGCAAGGTTATAGTTGACACCGTTTTTGGTGCTCAGCCAAAAGTTCGGTGCCACCTGAAAACTTGTGCTCAGGCTGATAAGGAATGAATTCGAAACGTCGCGCTGCGTAATACCCATCTGCTGCGCTCTCGTGCGATTCACATTAAAAACAAATTGTGGTGCGTCTACGACCTGGTGCAAACAAACATCCACAGCTCCCGCGACTTTGCTCACAGCCCGTTTGATCTTCTGAGCGATCGCATAGTTGCCGACAGGATCGATACCTGTGATACGCACGTCAATTGGCGCAGGCAACCCAGCGTTCAGAATTTGAGTAACTATATCGGCGGGTTGAAAATAATAAGTGCACTCAGGAAAGTCGCGGGTCATCATTGCCCGAATTTCTTTCTGATATTCGCCGGTTGAATGGCTTCGCTTTTCCTTTAATGATACGAGCACTTCGCCATCGGCTTCACTGATCGTCTGGCTATCGGAAAAGGCATAGTTAACGCCACTTACAGGCTCACCGATGTTATCGGAGACGATTTCAATTTCGTCTGCCGGTATCAGTTTGTGAATAGCATTTTCGACTCGATGAAAAATTCTCTCAGTCTGTTCAACTCTGGTTCCTGGGCGAGCACTAACGTGCAGTCTCAATTGACCAGCATCTATATAAGGAAAGAAGTCCTCACCGATCTGCGGAAGCAAACAGAACGAAAGCGCATAGAAACCGATAAACAAGGAAGCAGAGAGGAAGTTATTGGCAAGAACCCAGGTGAGAGCGGCACGATAGTGCTCACGCGAGAATTCAAAACCACCATCAATAGCAGTGTGAATTCCTCCCAGAAAAATCATTATTGGGTTTCTGTGTTCTTGAGATGGCACAGATTGGGTATGCGCAGGAGCCTTATGCTCATTGCCAAGCAGCGCCTTAGACAGAAGCGGCACAATAGTTCGAGACAACCCGTAAGATGCGAGCATGGCGAATATAACCGCCATTCCCAACGGCACAAATAAGGAACGCGAGGGTTCGCTCAAAAATACGAGCGGTACAAAAACGATGCATATAGCCAGCGTCGAAACCAGTGCGGGCAGAGCAACTTGTTGTGCGCCATCAAGAATTGCGCGCTCGATGTTTTTGCCCGCGCTCAAGTTACGATGAACGTTCTCGATTTCCACCGTGGCATCATCAACCAGCATGCCTACCGCGAGCGCCAGTCCACCAAGGGTCATTGAATTGATCGTTTGACCGGTTATCGACAGGCAAATTATCGAAGCCAACATAGCCAAAGGAATTGAAGTAGCAACGATCAAAGTGCTGCGCCAGCTACCAAGCAGCGCAAGAATCATGAGTGCGGTCAACCCTGCGGCAGTTAGCGCTTCTCTTAAAACGTCACTTATACACTCCTGAACAAAAAGCGATTGATCAGTTAGTACCTCAATGTTGCAAGCTGGTGGCACGATCGCCTTCAGTCTGGGCATCGCCGCCTTCACCTGATTTACGACGGACATCGTTGAAGATGTACCGTTCTTCAGGATATTGAAAAGAACAGCCCTGCGACCATTTTGGTTGACGATGTTAAGTTGCGGCTGGTAACCATCATGCACGTTCGCCACATCGCGCACAAAAACAACGGAAGCTTTTTGGGATTTGATCGGAATGTTATTTAATTGATCGATAATGCGCGGAGTGTTATTCAAGGTCATTATGTATTCATACGGACCCATCTTGGCCGTGCCACTGGGGGCAATGATGCTCTGTGAATTTACAGCAGTGACCACGTCATTTGCAGACAACCCTGTTGCTATCAGCGCCTTGGGATCGAGATCGATCATGACCTGACGATACTTGCCACCATAAGGGAATGGGATGGTGGCACCCTGTACCGTGGCCAGCTGAATACGCACGAAGTTGTTGGCAATATCGAACAGCTCCGCTTCAGATAAGGTCTTGCTGTTGATTCCGAGTTGCAAAACGGGCACGTCGGTTGCACTGCTGATAGTAATGAAGGGAGGCGTGATACCGGGAGGCAACCAGTCGAGCACTGCATTTCCAACTGACGTTACCATTGCAACGGATTGCCCAATATCTGTGCCCTTATGAAGGAACACTTTGATTACACTGATACCATTTACCGACATTGACTCCATGTGTTCAATGCCGTTAACCGTTGAGGTGAGCCAAGTTTCAGTAACACTTGTAACTAGTTTTTCAATGTTATATGGCGACATTCCGGTGTAGGTCCAGACACAACTCACGATCGGAATGTCAATCGCAGGGAAAATATCCACCGCGATCGATTTTATGGTGATCGCACCAAATAGTGCGATCGCCATCGCCATTACTACGAAGGTATGAGGTTTACGTAAAGCGAGTTCAACTATCCACATGGTCAACGCTCACTTTTTTTCGGCTCAAGCTAAAAACAAGCGGCACCAGCAGCAAGGTTGAAAAAGTCGCGAACGTTAGACCACCTATGACCGCGCGACCGATTGGAGCATTCTGAGAACCACCCTGACCGGAACCAATTGCCATTGGAATCATCCCGATGATCATCGCTGTGGCTGTCATGACCACCGGGCGGAAACGCTCGAACCCAGCTTTCAGCGCAGCCGCTCTTGAATCTAAACCTTCAGCCAATTGTTCGTTGGCAAAAGTAATCATAAGTATGCTGTTTGCCGATGCGACACCAACCGTCATGATTGCACCCATGAGCGCAGGTATGCTCAAAGTAGTTTGTGTAATGTACAAGCTCCACACTATACCAGCAAGCGCGCCGGGAACTGCCATAAGAATGATAAGAGGATCTGTCCACGACTGAAAATTGATTACAAGCAACAAATAAACAAGCAAAAGCGCAAAACAAAGCCCCCCGATCAAAGCTACGAATGCAGCTTTCATACTCATCGCCTGCCCACCCATTCTCAAAAAAGTACTATCAGGCACTAACTTCTTTTCGGCTTTGATTATTCTCTCAATGTCTTCCGAAATGCCACCAAGATCTCGTCCATCACAAGCCGCGCAAATATCGTAAACAGGTTGCACGTTTACGTGCATGCTCGCGACCGGCAAAATAGATCGAACAGGTTGGGCCAGGTTCAAAAGCAATTGATTCGGTGCAGTCTCGCTGCTGGTTGGCGCGGAGCTCGCGGTGACAGGCATGCTGCCAAGCTCATTGAGGCGACCGATGGTTCGTTGTGGCGACTGAGCGGCGAGATTGTAATTCACTCCTGTTGCTTTGTTGAGCCAGAAATTTGGTTGTGTCTGGAAACTCGAACTCAAAGAGATCAAGAACGAATTGGATATATCTTCCTGTGTCACGCCGACTTCACGAGACCGAGTTCTGTCGACTACCCAATTGAAGTTCGGTCCATTCACCATTTGCGCTACCAGCGCGTCTACAACTCCCGGAACATTCTGGATCTTCCTCTTCAACTCACAGGCAATCTTATAGTTCAATGCCCTTTGCTGTCCTATTACTTTTACATCTATAGCGGCAGGCAAACCAGCATCCAATATTTGCGTGACGATATCGGCCGGCTGAAAGAAGAAAGTGCATTCAGGATAATCAGATTTCATCAAACGACGAATCAAGCGCTCGTAGAAAACAGTTTTGTGTTGCCGCTTTTCAGCCAGCGCGACAAGTATTTCGCCATCAGCGGAACTTAAAGTACGACTATCTGAATACGCATAATTGATTCCATGAATCGGCAAACCTATATTATCTGTGATGTTTTCTATTTCTTGAGCAGGAATGGAGCGTCGGATCGCAGCCTCGATTTGCCCAAACTTGCGCTCCGTTTCTTCCAGACGCATGCCTGCGTGCATATTCACATGCAACCTAACTTGCCCACCATCAATAATCGGAAAATAATCTGAGCCGATTTGAGGTAACAAGCAAAACGAAAGTGCATAAACAATTACAAAGAGAGTCAAAGAGAACGCGCTATGGTCGAGAACCCACAACAGACAATGACTGTGAGCCCCTCGAGCTCTCTCGAAATTGTCATCAATGAAGTGGTGAATCTGCATGAACACGTTCTTCGAACGCGCAGTCGCGGCATGTGGTTGCCCCGTAAACAGAAACTTCGACATTACTGGTACAACAGTTCTAGACAATCCGTAGGATGCCATCATCGCGAGAGCAACAGCAAGTCCGAGCGGCATAAAGAGCGAGCGAGAGGGTTCCGTCAACAGAAGCACCGGTACGAACACTATGCAAATAGACATCGTTGAAACCAACGCAGGCAAGGCAACCTGCGAAGCACCATCGAGAATTGCAGTCTCTACATTTTTCCCCATGGACATGTTTCGATGCACATTTTCGACTTCCACCGTGGCGTCATCAACCAACATACCTACTGCAAGCGCCAGTCCGCCGAGCGTCATTGAATTGATTGTTTGCCCGGTAATTGCAAGACCCATAATAGCGGCGAGGATGGCGAGCGGAATGCTCACAGCCACGATCAGGGTGCTTCGCCAACTTCCAAGGAGAGCGAGCATCATGAGAGCAGTCAAGCCAGCGGCGGTTGCAGCTTCGCTCACCACTTCCATCACACATTCTTGAACAAAAATAGATCGATCGGTAACGATTTCTATGTTGCAACTCGGTGGCACTATCTGTCGTATGCGCGGAAGTGCATCCTTTACACCCTGAACGACTCTCAACGTTGAGGCGTCCCCATTCTTAATTATGTTCAACATGACGGCGCGCTTGCCGTTGATTCTCACGATGTTTACCTGTGGTTGATATCCATCGTGTACCTGTGCGACATCCCGCAGAAAAACAACAGCGCCATCGACATTCTTTATCGGCATGTTGTTCAAATCGCTGATATTAGTGAGCACGTTATTCAAAATGCAAATGTATTCGATCACGCCCATTTTCACTGTTCCACTAGGGTGAATAACGTTCTGGTCTTTGACAGCAGTCACGACCTCTTGAGCCGACATGTGATAGAGCGAAAGTAACTTAGGATTCACATCGATCATCACTTGCCTGAATTTGCCACCATACGGGAAGGGTATTATGCCGCCCGGCACCGTTGCTAGCTGGCTGCGCACCGTGTTATTTGCAAGATCGAATAATTCGGATTCGGTTAATTTA
>Ga0182030_10016994_pt1 | contig 14091 bp, 5 predicted proteins | sample 812S3MmetaG_FD_121299 | JGI IMG/M metagenome (GOLD analysis project Ga0182030, IMG submission 121299) | Permafrost microbial communities from Stordalen Mire, Sweden - 812S3M metaG (Illumina Assembly) | ecosystem: Environmental > Terrestrial > Soil > Wetlands > Permafrost | place: Sweden...
ATACTTGCAAAACACTATAAGTAGGGCTAACATGCTATTCATAGACACTATATGTAGCCTAACAAATATAGTTATCGTACTTTTATATTGAATAAAGGAGGTATGCAAGATGAAATGCAACCAGTGTCAGATAGATGATACGAAAGTCATTGAGTCCAGAGATGCTGCTGACGGTGAAGCTATTCGTAGGCGACGGGTTTGTACCCACTGCGGACATCGCTTTACCACTTACGAGAGGGTTGAAAGACCTCAGCTCGTTGTAATCAAGTCTAGCGGTGTAAGAGAGCTCTTTGACCGACAGAAAGTTATGTCAGGACTTAATACGGCATGCGAGAAAACATCAGTTACTAATCTACAACTTGAAAAATTAGTAAATGAGATTGAGAATGAACTACAAGCCTTAGGTGACTCAGAAGTACGCACTGCCACAATAGGTGACCTAGTCATGGATCGATTGGCGGCTTTAAATGAAGTGGCCTATGTCCGGTTCGCAAGCGTGTATCGAAAGTTTAAAGACATAAACAGTTTTGAACGAGAGCTGTCTGAAATTAGGGAACGCAAGACAACCCAAACATCAACAATATAAGTTTAAAAACCAGTTATTGAAAATTAGTATAGACATTCAAATAAATGTGGAATATTATAGTGATTACAGGGAACTGGAACAAAAAGGTGAATAAAAATAACAAAGAGCAGATGCTCAATAATTAAGTGAGGGTTTATTATGGGACAAACAACTAGTTTGAAAGTTGGACGGCTATTTACTCCAACGAAGAAGAAGGCGTACGATGTGCTTAAGTGGGTTAAGACTGATTCAATCATTGTTAATCCAATAGCAAATAAACCAGTTTTCGAGCAAAAAGGTGTTGAATTTCCAGAAGGCTGGTCTTTGAATGCCATTAATATTGTTGCTCAAAAATATTTCACCGGAACACCAGGATCAAAAGAGCGTGAGAGTTCGCTAAAACATCTGATTAACAGAGTAGCAGATACTATAACTCGACAGGGTTTACAAGAGGGCTATTTCGATAACGATACCGATGCTGAGGATTTTAGAGAAGAGCTTAAATATATACTAGCTACGCAAAGGGCCGCCTTTAATTCACCAGTTTGGTTTAATATTGGTGTGCCAGAGCGTGCCCAACAGGCTAGCGCCTGTTTTATCCTTGGAATTAAGGACACTATGCCAGCCATTTTAAACTGGTACGTTGAAGAAGGTATGATTTTTAAGGGTGGTTCTGGTTCGGGGATTAATCTAAGTTCCGTAAGGTCGTCAGTCGAACAGCTGGGCAAAAGCGCTGGAACGGCTTCTGGGCCTCTTAGCTTTATGCGCGGGGCTGATGCATCAGCTGGAGCTATAAAAAGCGGCGGGAAGACTCGTAGAGCGGCCAAAATGGTCATTTTAAATGCTGACCATCCCGATGTCGAAGAGTTCATATGGAGTAAGGCTCTTGAAGAACGTAAAGCGCGTGACTTACAGGCAGCCGGTTGGGACATGAGCCTAGACGGTAAAGATTCCTTTAGCGTGCAGTATCAAAACGCTAACATCTCTGTTCGAGTTAGTGATGAGTTTATGGAGGCCGTGAAAGCCGATGCGGATTGGGACTTGAAAGCTGTGACTACTGGTAAGGTAGTTAAAACACTTAAAGCTCGTAAAATTTTTAGAGAATTCGCCGAAGCCGCTTGGGAATGTGCTGATCCTGGTATGCAATTTGATACAACTATCAACCGTTGGCATACAACCCCTGTAGCTGGTCGTATTAATGCCTCTAACCCATGTAGTGAATATATGCACTTAGACGATTCGGCCTGTAACCTTGCAAGTATTAATTTATTAAAATATTTGCGCAAGGATAATAGCTTCGACGTACAATCTTTTGAACATACTGTTGATGTTATATTTACAGCACAAGAGATTCTAGTTGGCTATAGTTCGTACCCAACAGAGAAGATTGGCAAGACTGCTCGTGCATACCGACAACTCGGGATTGGTTATGCCAACGTTGGAGCGTTGTTAATGGCACAAGGCTTACCGTATGATTCTGATGAAGGTCGCGCTCAAGCCGCAGCTATTACGGCACTATTAACGGGTCGCTCTTATGCTGTTAGCGCTAGGATCGCTGCAAAGGTTGGTCCTTTTGCGGGGTTCCATAAAGACCGAGAAGCTATGCTTAATGTTATCAAGATGCACAGGCAAGCTGTATCAAAGATTGACGCAGCACTAGTATCTGAAGATCTGTTAAGTGCAGCAACCAGTGCATGGGATGACGCCGTTGAACTCAGCGAGCTATACGGAGTTCGTAACTCGCAAGCAAGTCTTCTAGCCCCAACGGGTACAATTGGCCTAATGATGGACTGCGATACGACCGGCATTGAACCAGACCTTGGTCTTGTAAAGGTTAAGAAGCTAGTTGGAGGCGGTACGATGAGTATCGTTAATCAAACAGTTCCAAGAGCTCTCGGTGCATTAGGCTACACCAAACCACAGATAGACGAGATAGTTACCTATATAGATGTCGAGAAGACTATTCTAGGAGCGCCACATCTAAAGAAGGAACACGAACCAGTTTTTGCTTGTTCGATGGGTGATAATGCCATTCACTACTTAGGGCATGTAAAAATGATGGCTGCAGTACAACCATTCCTATCTGGTGCGATTAGTAAAACCGTTAACCTACCTGAAGAAGTAACAGTTGAGGATATTGAACAACTACATATCGAGGCGTGGGAAATGGGTATCAAAGCAATAGCCATTTACAGAGATAACTGTAAAGTAGCTCAGCCCCTATCTATGGCCAAAAAAGAAGGTAGTAAAGACGTGGAGAAAGTAGAAATAGCTACTGGAACAGAGAAGATCATAGTTAAAGGAGCAGTAAGACGACCTCTACCAAAGGTTCGTCAAGCTAAGACATTTTCCTTTACTGTTGCAGATAGCCACGGCTATGTAACGGTTGGTGAATACGACGACGGTACCCCTGGAGAAGTATTTATTAATACTGCTAAAATGGGGTCTACCCTAGCCGGTCTAATGGATTCGTTTGCTCGTTCGGTGAGCTATGGTCTCCAGTACGGCGTACCACTGAAGACTTACGTTAAGGGTCTGAGTCATATGAATTTTGCACCATCAGGCATTACTGATGATCCAGAAATTCGTACTGCCTCAAGCCTGGTTGATTACATATTTAGACGACTAGCACTAACCTATCTAAGTTTTGACGATCGATTAGAGCTAGGTTTAGCTTCAATAGACGACATGCCATCTGATGAGCAGATAACTCTTCTGACTGAAGAGCCACCAACCGAAGAATCACCAGTTACTAAAGTAGTTGAACAAAAAGTTACAGATAACCCGACTATTAGCCTAGAAGTTCCGGTAACTAAAACCAGCGTCAATAGTGCAGCACCACTTTGTTATAACTGTGGTAACCAGACGCAACGGGCCGGTAGTTGTTATGTCTGTAGTAGTTGTGGTTCGACCACTGGCTGCAGCTAAATCTATCTCCAGACCATATGCTACACTAGTCCTATGAAACTGCTTGTGCTTTATCAGCCAAAGTCTGAACACGCCAGACTGGTAGAGGAATATCTTGATGATTTTCGGCGTCTCTACCCAAATGTAGATATTGAAGTTTTAGACGCCGAAAGTATAGACGGAGTTAACAAATGTCAGGTTTACGATATTTTAGAGTACCCGACTCTCCTCGTCATAGGTCAAGACGGTGCTCTGCGAAATGCATGGAAAGGAAAGATGCTACCCCAAAAACAAGAAATAGTTTCATATCTATACAGTTAGTTGATACGAAAGAATAAATAGTCTATAGTTCTTAAGTGTTAGTTGTAAGAGATAATGCGTTTTGTCTATAAGGACAAATAGGCGGCTATCAACCGCGAAAGCAGTGAATAGAAAAGTGCGCCAGGCGTGCTTAGTAAATCTCACCGGGTAAGCCCGAAATAGCAGTCAAACAAGAGTCAAAGAGTCATTTCTTTGGAAGTTGGATGGTACCACCCTAATAAGGGTTCCAACACCATAAAGAAGTGGCTTTTATATTATTTAAAGAGAGAATACTAGATCATGAAGTTTCAAAAAAATACTAGACGGCCCGTAAGTGAATACGAACGAGATCTAGTTCGGTATTGGCAGAATAACAAGATATTTGAAAAATCAATAAGTAGTCGATCTGCAGATAACGACTATGTCTTTTATGATGGCCCACCGTTCATAACTGGGGTGCCTCATTACGGCACTTTACTAAGTTCGATAGTCAAAGACGCCGTTCCAAGATATTGGACTATGAAGGGTAAGAGAGTTGAGAGAGTTTGGGGCTGGGATTGCCATGGACTGCCAGCTGAGGTGTTTACCGAGAAGAAGCTAGGGATTAAAGACCGTAGAGATATTGGTACTAAAATTAGCCTAGAGGAATATATAAAAACTTGTAGGGATAATATGGTCCAAACAGGTAACGAATGGGAAGAGACTATTGATCGTATCGGACGATGGGTTGATTTTCAGGGCGCGTATAAAACCATGGACAACAATTACATGGAATCGGTGTGGTGGGCTTTTAAGAAGCTCTATGACGACGGAAAGATTTATGAAGGTGAAAAGGTCTTACTTTACTGTACCAGAGACGCTACGCCCATAAGTAAGGCTGAAGTTGCCATGGACAACTCATATCAAGATGTAACTGACCCGTCGGTCTTCGTGAAGTTTAAATTAGTAGATAGCGATAGTTATTTATTAGCATGGACTACTACGCCATGGACATTACCAGCCAATACTGCCGTTGCAGTCAATGAGCACCAAGATTATGCAGAAGTAGAAGTCGGCGGCTTGCAATTAATAATGGCAAATGAATTAGTCGATAAAGTAATCCGTGATGAAAAACACAACACTATACCTCATATTGTAAAAAGAGTTTTTAGGGGTAGTGAATTAATCGGTAGGAGTTACGAGCCACTTTTTGAAGATCGTGGTAAAAATGCACACAAAGTTTGGCATGCCGATTACGTAACTCTTGAAGATGGATCAGGGATTGTTCACATAGCACCAGCTTATGGGGAAGAGGATTATGACTTGGCAAAAAAACAAGATTTTCCGATTGTATCTGACGTTGATGATAGTGGTTTTTATAATTCTGGTGAATGGAAAGGTCAACAAATCTGGGAGGTTAATAAAGAGATTGCCAAAACTCTGCATGATCGAGGTGTAGTTTGGAAAATAGAATATATCCGTCACAGTTACCCGCATTGCCACCGCTGTGGAACAAAATTGATGTATCGAGCTCACCCCAGTTGGTTTATGAATATCGACAGCCAGAGGCAGCAGATGATTGAAGCAAACGAGGGTATTTACTGGTTTCCGGAACATATCAAGCATGGTCGGTTTGAAAATACTATCAAATCCGCTCCGGACTGGAATTTATCTAGAGACCGTTTCTGGGCCACTCCTATGCCGGTATGGAAGGGGAAGAACAGTGAAGGAGAGGAGTTAATAAAGGTAGTTGGTAGTTATGAAGAGCTTAAAGAACTCTCAGGTAAGGAGTTAGACGACTATCACAGACCGTGGATAGATGATATTAAATTTATTTTTGAGGGAGTTGAATACCAGAGAATCGACAAGGTAATGGACTGTTGGTTTGAGTCTGGTTCTATGCCGTTTGCTCAATTTCACTATCCTTTTGAGAATAAAGAAAAATTTGAGAAAAATTTTCCTTGTGATTTTATCTCTGAGTACGTCGGGCAGGTGAGAGCTTGGTTCTACTACGTACACGCTATATCGGTAGGCTTATTTGGCAAAAAAGCTTTCAATAATGTTATCGTAACTGGGACAATTCTAGGTAGTGATGGCAGAAAATTGTCTAAATCACTCGGTAACTTTACCGATCCAAATATCGTTATAAATGATTATGGTGCTGACGCTTTACGTTTTTTGCTATTGGCCTCACCAGTACTGAGCGGCGAAGACTTCTCACTCGCCGATAAGGACGTAGCTGATATATCTAGAAAATTGAATATGATCTGGAATATGTATGATTTCTTTACCCTTTACGCATCTGTTGATGATTGGGAGTCGGAAGGGCCCATTCAAGATCCGTTAAGTGAGCTAGAAAATCCTTTAGATAGGTGGGTAGTCTCACGATTACATCAATTAGCAATCGAGATAGATACTAATATGGAGGCCGATGACATACAAAAAGCACTCAAACCAGTCTTAGAATTTATTGATGATGCTTCGAACTGGTATGTTCGTCGTTCTCGTCGCCGTTTCTGGAAGAGTGGCGATGATAGCGACAAAGCTAGTGCCTACAAGACGCTTCACTACGTTTTATCCTATTTAGTGATAGTAATTGCTCCATTTACTCCGTTTTTATCTGATGAGATATATCAGAAATTAACCGGGGAAGAATCGGTACATCTTTGTTATTGGCCCGAAGCACGGGGTATTGATCTTGATCTTATAAAAAATATGAGCCATGTAAGAGAATTAATCACTCAAGGGCTGGCTCAGCGGGCAGAATCTGGTTTGAAGGTCAGGCAACCGCTCCAATCGGTTACTCTGTACGGAGTGGGTGAACTTGATAACCATCTAATAGATATTGTTAAGGAAGAACTCAACGTTAAAGAAGTTAAAATAATACAATCTGACGGCGAAGGTGTTGAGTTACAGGCCAGGATTGATACTCAGCTTAGTGATGAATTACGAGAAGAGGGTCTAATACGGGAGTTAATCCGATTTATTCAAAATTCTCGCAAAGAAGCTGGGTTGCAAGTTGAAGATAGAATATCGCTATTAATAGAGAGTGAGAGCCCTGAGGTGAACCAGGCTGTTATGGCATACAAAGAGACAATCATGGGCGAAACGCTTTGCTCAGAGTTCGGAGAAGTCCCAGAAGATGCTTTTGGGACTACAGTTAAGGTTGGTGGGCTACAAGTTAAAATAGCATTGAGTAAATTTCTCGTTTAGGAGACTAGCTTTGACAATAGGGGTAGTTATCTGATAAAATCAACGCAGTAACATTTCAAAAAGGTGAATTAAGAGATGAAAAAAGCGGTCATTGCTACCGGTGGTAAGCAATATATTGTCCACGAAGGTGAAACACTCGAAGTTGAGCTGATTAAAGATGTCAAAAAAATTGATTTCAATCCTCTTCTTCTGATTGATGATGAAAAGATTATAGTCGGGAAGCCAACTTTAACTGAGGTAAAAGTAACTGCCGAAGTAGTAGAACCGATGATACAAGCTGATAAAGTTACAGCCATTAGGTATAAAGCCAAAAAAAGAGTTCACAAAGTCCACGGACACCGGCAACACCTGTCAGTTATAAAAATTACCAAAATCGCTTAAAACGATTATTTTGCCTGTGGAAAACTCTGGAATTTATGTATTCGATTTACTGTGAGAACGTTGTATTTAGCACTACTAAAAATTCCAAAATAACAGATGCATTAAACAGATTTAGGGTGTTTTAACTGTAAAGCCAGGTACACATATATTTGCATGTAGCACATAAACAATTACATGTCTTAATATGATTGATTTAATTACCAAAAAGAACAACTATTTTGCTCTTGCAAGAAGTTGAACAGAGAGTGATAATGGGGTTAGGTTAAAAAGCAAAAAGCTTTAAAAAACCAAAACAAATATAAAAAAATGTTCAAGAGTACTTCTTATTTTAGAGAACTGTGTTCACGCACCACTAGAGTGTTATTCTCCGGTATTCTTGCTTTATGCCTAGTATTTATTTTTTCTTGGGTACTAACAGCTAACAATAAAGCCTCTGCTCTTACGAGTTCAACGATTAATTATCAGGCTAGATTACTTCAATCAAACGGAGCTATTGTACCTGACGGAAACTACAACGTTGACTTTAAGCTCTATAGCACATTAAGCACCGGGGGTGGGCAAGCTGTTGGAACATGTACTTCGACCGGAGGATTTACGTGTCTATGGGAAGAAACCTATACGAGCGGCAATGTAGTCCAGGTTAAAGACGGATATCTAACCGTTAATCTAGGCTCAATAACCTCATTCCCGACTACGATTAACTGGGCGAATCAACTTTATTTAACAATGAATATTGGTGGCACTGGCGGTAGCCCTACTTGGGACGGCGAGATGAGTCCACGTATTCAGCTTACTTCCGTACCTTACGCTTTTGAGTCTAGTTTAGCAGTTACAGCAGATACGCTAACAGATGTTTCTGGTGCCTATACTGATACTTTACAGCTAACGGCTCCAACTTCTGCAAGTAATACTATTACCGTACCAGATGCAACGGGCACTGTTTGTCTTCAAAGCTCTGCTAGTTGTGGTTTTGCCACGGGTAGTGGGACTGCTATCCTTCAGGGCGGTAATAGTCTTGGTGCTAATGTCACAATTGGTTCTACTACAGCCTACGGGGTTAATCTTATTACCAATAACACCACGGTAGAAAGCCTTAGTTCTACTGGCGCAGCTACCTTTGAAAACTCCTCTAACTCCGCAAACGCATTCCAAGTTCAGAATGCCAGTGGTATTGATGTTCTAAACGCCAACACCACCTCAGGGATTATTAACATTGATAGCATAAGCGCTCCTGGCACGGTCACGACAACTTTAGCACCAACCGTCAGCACTCCAACTACATCAGGGACTGCAGGGACCACACATTATTCCTACGAGGTAGTTGCTGCCGGTCCAAACGGTTCTTTCACCTATCCCAGCCCAACAGCCACTGTCAATACTGGTAATGCAACCTTAAGTACAGGTAACTACAACATAGTTACCTGGGGTGCAGTAACTGGGGCTACCAATTACTATGTATACAGAACAGCTACTACTGGCACCGCCCCTCTTGGACTGGTCGGTGTAGTCGCAACGGGTACTACAACTTTGAATGACCAAGGCCAAACTCCAACCGGTACAGCCCCGGTTCTAGCCGGTGGCTTACCGGGTACTTCTACAGCTTATTTCTTCAAAGTTACATCCATAGATTCTACTGGTGGTCAAACGACTGCTAGCGCCGAGACTAGTTCAATTACTGAAACCACAACTACTAATAACGCTATAACTTTGTCTTGGGCCCCGGTAACTGGGGCCAGAGGCTATGATGTCTACTACGCTACAAGCTCTGGGGCTGAAACAAACGGCTACTTTACTACTCACACCAATAGTTATGAATTCACTACCACTACCGGTACTACTGCTGGCACTATCCCAACTACCTCGACGGCATACAACGATACATTAAGTACGACTGGCAACTCCCAAATAACCATCGGAAATACGACCGGCTCATCTTCAACAGCCCAGTTAGATGTCGCTGGTAGCATACCAAGCAGCTCTAGTGGGACAGTATCTACTGGAACGAATCCTAGCTCAATATATATTGTGGGTAATTATGCTTACATAGTTAACTATACAAGCAATACACTGCAAGTAGTCGACATCTCAAACCCGAATAGTCCGGTCGTTATCGGAACAAGCGCTACCACTGGGCTTAATGATCCAATTTCAGTATATGTTCAAGGCCACTATGCCTATGTGGCGAATTATAACGGAAGTAGCCTCCAAATCTTTGACATTTCAAACCCAGCTTCTCCGTTAAGTGTCGGTAGTATATCTACCGGGTTTACCCCCACAATGGTCTATGTTCAGGGCCGCTACGCCTATGTAGTTAATAACAGTGGCATCAACTACCTCCAAATCTTTGACATTTCAAACCCAGCTTCTCCGTTAAGCGTCGGTAGTATAGCCACTGGATCCGGTGCAGCAGCTGTCTATGTTCAGGGCCGCTACGCATATGTATTAAATGTTATAAGCGCTAATCTCCAAATCTTTGACATTTCAAACCCAGCTTCTCCAGTAAATGTTGGTAATGTATCGACAAGTTCAAGCGCATATAATCTATACGTTTCAGGACGTTATGCCTACGTAGCTAATACAAACGGAGGAACACTACAGATTATTGATGTCTCTATCCCGTCGAACCCAACAATAGTTGGGAGCGTTTCAACAGGGACAAACCCTTATTCTGTCTATGTACAGGGCCGCTACGCATATGTTCTAAACAAGGGATCCAACAGCCTTCAAATAGTGGATATCACTAATGCTGCCAATCCAATAATTGTTGGATCAGCTATTACCACCGGGACAACTCCATATGAAGTCTCTATTTCTGGGCGGTATGCTTATGTGGCAAACTATGCCTCAAGCACGTTTCAGGTATTTGATCTAGGCGGGGAATATGCCCAACAACTTCAGGCAGGAGGAGCGGAGGTAGGGACGCTTACAGTCGATACTAATGCAACTGTCAACGGCAGCCAGTCGATTGCCGGTGGCCTTCAAGTTGGTGGTGCAGCTCAAATATCCGGTAATGTTGGGGTTGGCGGTAACTTGGTTGTTACTGGCTCACTACAAGGCACTAGTAACCTAGGTATGCCAGTAGCTGTTATTACTCAGGGGGGCACGGCTGGAATAACTAGTTATAGTTATGCTGTAGCGGCCTTAAATGCCAATGGATCAACAGCAGCCACTTCACCGACTCTCACAGCTCTTGGTAACGCAACGCTAAATGGTACCAACTACAACATCATTACATGGGGCGCTATAACAGGAGCAACAAGTTACAACATCTATCGAACCGCTAGCGGTGGATCACCATCTAGCACTGGTCTTATAGGCAACACCGCAAGTACAACCTTCAATGATACTGGTATTGCGGGAACTACTGCTGCCCCAACCACCGATACGACAGGTACAATTACAGCTAATGGGAGCTTAGTAGTTAATGGCAGTTTGACGGCTACGACCGCAAATACTATTAGCCTAACAGGCGGAACCGGTACAGCAGTAGCTTTAGTTTCTGGGGCTAGTGGGACCATTAATGTCGGTAATACTTCTCAGTCTGAATCCGTTAATATTGGTAGCACCGCCTTAGCTACCGGGACTCAAACAATTGATGTTGGTTACACCACTACAGCTGGCGGTACGACCAACGTAAATATTGGCTCAACCATTGCCGGTACGGTGTCTATTCAAGGTTCTTCAATAGTGAGTATTAACGCTCCAACCGAACAGTTTACAGCTCTATCTGCGGGTACTCGTAACATTAACATTGCTGCTCAAAGTTCTAACGTATCAGGTACGAACCTAACTATTCAAGCTGGTGCTGCTGGCACAGGTGCCGCCGCCTTTACTGGGGGTACTCTTACTCTTGAAGGAGGTAATGCTGCTGGTACCGGTAATGCTAACGGTGCTAACGTTCTACTACAAGGCGGGGCAGGTGATGGCACTGGAGTCCAAGGGCTCGTAACATCCGCGGCAACAGTCTTCAACTCTGTAGCCTATACTAGCGGTACTACTGCTACTATCACACAAGCAGATATAGATAACTATTCTACTATTGAAGCGACTGCCTCAGCCGGCAGTTTGACCTTCACAGTACCTAGCCCGACAATTACTACTGCTGGACGTATTCTATATATATCTAATGCTGGAGCCACTAATGCCTTTACTGTAGCTGCTACTGGTCTTACGAGTATTACGCTAAGCACTGGTAGCACAGCAAACCTTCAGTGGAATGGTACTGCCTGGACTAGTACTGGCTATAACTCAGGTAGTGGTAGCTATATCCAAAACCAGAATGCTACTCCTCAGACAGCTAATTTTGATATAAACGGCACTGGCCAAGCTGCCGCCTTTGATGCCGCTACCGCCGGCGTTCTAAACGTTGGTATCACGACAGCTACATCATTGCAGATAGGTAGCACAACCAACACGACCAGTGGAGTAACTGTCAGTACTGCTGCTGGTTACACCGTAAATGGTGTAGCTGGTTCAGCCTTTAGTGAAGGTAATAACATTACAACTGGCAGCATAACTATTGGTGGTGCTGCTCAAACTGGTAGTATTACCCTTGGATCTAGTACAGGGGCTAACTCAAATGTCTATATAGCCAACGGTAGTGGTGCCTCTAGCGTGACAATAGCTAACGGCATAGGAGGTAACACAGTTAACATTAACAACGGCGCCGGGGCTAATCACACCAACATTGGCACAGCCGCTTCAGTAAATACCATCGTTGAAGGCTCAACTAACTCTACTAGTGCTCTTACCCTCCAAGCCGGTACTGGTGGCCTATTAATTCAGACCCAAGGTGGAACTCTAGGCGTAGGTAATAACGCTATTGCCCAGAGCCTAGTGATTGGCAATAGTACTGGAGCAACGTCAGTTAGTGTTACTTCCGGTAGTGGTAACTTGGCCTTAAGTACTGGTTCAACAACGGGCAATATTACTCTAACCACTAACAATGCCTCATCATCGATTATCGCTAAGTCAAGCACCAATACAGCTACGGCATTTGTAGTGCAAAATAGTACGGGTAGTCAGATATTTGGCATTAATAGCACTACTGGTCAAACGGTTCTGGGTAATAACTCAGCATCACCGATTGCTGGCTCAATAGTACTTGATAATGGTGTTAACGGAACTCCTGCTACTGTAACGATAAATGCCAACGGATCCCAAACCGCTAATTTTAGTATAACTTTGCCAACAACTGGGGCAAGCGGAGGACTTTGTCTAGAAAGTAGTACGGCTAGTACTTCAAGCGCCACAACCTTACAATTTAACTCTTGTGCTAATAACAGCCCTACTATAAGCGTCGACACCATAAACACTTGGCCAAAATCGGGCACAGCAACAAGCGGTACCACAGCTACGGTTGCTGCCTTTACGCCATCCACTGCTGGCGACCTATTAATAGTAACTACATCTATCCCCACTAGTGGCGGCACCGTCAAAACCTCCCCGGTTGGGATTAGTGATGCAAACGTTAGTTCTTGGACTAAAGCCATTGTAAGCCCAGCTAGTGGCTCAGCTCTAAGAGTAGAAATGTGGTATGGGGTTGTAACCTCTACAACTTCTGCAGCCTTAACGGTTACCTATACTGGCACAATTACAAGCGGTACAGCTGAAGTAGATGTTACGGAGTTTACGGCCGTCGGCGTAAACTCAGCTACTACATGGGGCGTTGATACGGCCGGAGCAACAAGCGGTACAACCTCGGTCGGCACTCCTATTAATATGTACAACAATACTCCAGGTAACAGTGGCGAACTTTATTATGGTTTTGCCAATGACCAAAGTGCTGGACTAGGGTCTGGTGGTTCTTGTCCTAACGTTCCGTCATCTGGTACAACTTATGTCTGTACTACTAGTGCGGGTGGACAAGCTAACGTTGTCGACTATGATCTAAACACTACTGCCGGTACTCCAGGCGGATATAACGGTCAAATATATCTGGGCGCCACTAGCTATAACTATAGTGCTGTAGCTGCATTTATTTTAGCCTTCGTTAACTCAACAGCTATAAATAACGCCGTATCTACTCAGGAAGCCAACTTCAACGTTCAAGCTAGTACTCCCGGTTCCGTTGCTGGCGTTTTAGAGTCTAATGGCACTGGCGATTCCCTAGACTTACAGAATAATGCTGGGGTGGTAGCTAGTAGCTTTAATAGCACGGGTTCGCTAACAGTCGGTAATACGGCCACTTCTTCCCAAACTGCTAGTGCAGTAGCCTTTGCGACACCCACAGTTACATATACGGTTCCAAATGGTTACTACACGGCTGTCGGCCAAACAATTACCGTAACAACCTGTAGTGGTACTGGCGCAGATAGTGGCTCGTTCGTGGTTACCGCCGTCACCGCTACAACAATAGCGATATCCAATACTAGTGGTGTAGCTGGAGAAACCGGTTGTATTGTCACCACTGGTTCGGACGGTATTATTAACCTTGAGGACGAAAATACTAACGGTACGGCTTCTGGTGTAGTCTCCCTTCAGGCAGGTATTCCATCGGGATCAAGCTACAACTACTCATTAATACTACCCAATACCGCTCCGAACGCTGGTCTTTGTCTAGAAACAAGTTCTTCGAGCGCCAATCAATTAGTCTTTAACTCCTGTGCAAGCAATAACCCAAGCATTAGTTTGCAGACAACAGTTGGTTTCGGTAACAATGAATGGGATACGCACGCAGGAACGGTTGGAACGGTTACTACGCTACTGACTTATCCGGAGGAAAAGGGCGATCTAGAAGTAATGTC
>Ga0182030_10016995_pt1 | contig 14090 bp, 12 predicted proteins | sample 812S3MmetaG_FD_121299 | JGI IMG/M metagenome (GOLD analysis project Ga0182030, IMG submission 121299) | Permafrost microbial communities from Stordalen Mire, Sweden - 812S3M metaG (Illumina Assembly) | ecosystem: Environmental > Terrestrial > Soil > Wetlands > Permafrost | place: Sweden...
CTTGTGCGGGCTTCCAGCACACCAGCGGCCACTTGTGACGCCTCGTCAAAATTCTGATTCATGCACAGCACCGAAGCGAGAATGTGCGCAACTTCGAGGGTGCTCGGATCGTCCACTCCCAGATTCCGACTCCGGACCGCGTGGACCAGTTGCAAGCGGAGAAGGGCGCTGTCGAATGCCCCAACCTCCACCAAGGTCGAAGCCAAATTGAGGTTGGCCAGCAAGGCCTGAGGGCTTTCGTTTCCCCCATTCGATTCATAACCGGCGGCGACCTGTTCCTGGAGCACTTGAGCTTCTTCTATTCGGCCGAGTCTCTTGGCCACGCGGGCACTCCACGCCAGCGCCGTCAGGGTGTCGGGGTCATCAGCACCGAGAGCCTTCGATCGCTCATCCACCACGTGCTGCAGCAAGAGCTCGGCTTCACTGGGGCGATCGAGCGCGGTCAAACACGCGGCCAGTTTCCATTCGGCATTAATGGTGGTGATGTCATCGGGACCCAAGAGCTGGCGGAGGCCGTCCACAATTTGCTCTCGAAGCACCACTTCCTCGGCGATCCGATCTTGCCGGGCAAGTTGGTTGGCCACATCATTCATGGCTTTAATCGATGTGGCTGAGTCTGGTGCGTGCGAACGTAGTGCCCACTCGAGGACATCCTCGGCCTGTTGGAGATCCTTTTGGGGCGTGGTCTCGGTGCCCTTCATCATTCGGCGGCCCCACCGAGTGGTCCTTTTTTCAGGCTTTGATTCGGGCTCAGGTTGGCCAGGGGCTGACACCAGGCCAGCGTAGGGCGCTGATCCGGGGCAAGGCGAAAGGGGACTTATGGCCGTGGCCCACCCCGACCACCAAGCACTCGAAGCATCATGCGCCTCAGCGGTCCGGGCTGGCGAGCGAGTTCGGCTGCCTTGGCTTTTGACTCGTGATCGCTGGTGAGCGGTCCGCCGAGTCGCCAATAAATCCCCTGTCTGGGTGCTTTGACGTAGTGGGGGATGGGGGGCAGCGGGCGCTTCGGCTTCCTTGGTCGCTTGCCTGATGAGCCCACATCAACAGTGTGGCCGATTAGGCGTGGCCTTCAAGATGAGCCGTGTCGTTGAAGCCACGAACCATCCACAGATCTCCGGAAACGATGAGACGCGAGATGGAGGCATTATCTCCACCGATAAAGGCAAACGGCTTGGACTGAGCCGCCTGGGCCAGGATCTCTCCAATGGCGGCGCCATGGCAGAACACGACCACGCGACCATCAGGATGGGCCGCCGCGATGCGCGTCACCGCCCCTCGCAATCGAGCACCGAACTCCTCGGCACCTTCGGCACCGGGTACGACGGACCACCTCTGCTCGGCGAATATTTGCTTGACCATCGGGTCCTGATCCGCCACTTTCTGGCGGAGCAACCCTCCCTCCCATTCACCCATAAAGACTTCACGAAGGTCGGGATCGACCATGGGAGTAACACCCGTGAGCCTGGCCAGTGGTGCCGCCGTCTCAGCGGTTCGCTGCAAGGAGCTGATGTAGATGGCCGCGTAGCTGCCGCCGGCTAGGCGAGCTCCGACGAGCTCAGCTTGCTCGCGACCGATGGGGGAAAGCGGTGGGTTGCCCTGGCCCTCCAAGAGTTCGTGCGAGGTGCCTTCGACGGAGTCGGCGGAGGCACCGTGGCGCACCAGTAAGAGCTCGGTAGAACCGGGAGGGCCCTGAAGAGGCTCCTGAGAAAAAGTCCGGGGAGTCGTCATGTCGGGCGAGTGTATGAGACTCCCGGGACGGAACGGTTACCGCAGCTCCGGCGGGTCCTCGTCGACCACTTCCACGTCAATGATGGTTGGATCATTTCGGTGCGGGTCCTGGAAGGGCTGTCCCGTACCGTCAAAGTTGCCAAACGCTCCGAGATTGCCGAAGTTGGCAAAAAACCCGTCGGCGCCGCCCAGGCCGGAACCGAAGTTGACGGTGAAGCGTTGCCCGGCTTCTGGTCCAAGTGCGTTCCAAAGTGGTGCGGCCCGCACATGGACGATGTAGGCCTGAATTCCCAACGTCAGGGCCAAATAGAGAAGAAAGCTGCTGGCTTCGAGGTGGGCCGTCGTGCCCGCCGATGCACCAAGGCCGGTGGCCAGGTGCAGGGCCATGGACACCACCCACAAGAACATGGTCAGCGCCGTACCCTGGCGAACGACCCAGTGGTTGGCGGTCCAGAGCTTGACAGTGAGCGCCCGGATGACTCCGAGCACACCAGCGCCAACCACCGTCACACCCATCACCAGCCAGAATCCGCCCGTTGAGATGTGGTGATCGTGGGTGTAGTCGAGAATCTCGACGATCCCGATGGCGCCCAAGAAGATGGGCATCCGTAGGCGCAAGAAGCGCGGCACGGGGCGAATCCGGCTCTGCCGGTACAAGATCAGGACGGCAATGACGACGTCAAAGGCAATGGACAAAAACATCGCTTACCAGCCTACGGCTCAAGATCCTTCGGCAAGCCGCGTCAGCTATTGAGGAGCGGCCCCACTTCGGCCCCAAAAGCTGCCGTTTGTTCACAGAACTCTTCAACGCTGCGAGCCATGAAGCGGACCTGCAGGTGGTTGACCCCCATAGCGGTCAGTTCCCGCAGCGATGAGGCGACCTCGTCCGCGCCGCCCTGGAGGATGTAGCCCGGGAGTTTCCAGTCCGAAGGGCCATGAGTCAGATGGATGGGTTCGACGATGGTTCCGATATCGACCGGTGCACCACCACGGAGTTCGTCTCGCAGCTGGCGAAGCCGGGCGATCTGACCAGGCAGATCAGCTCGACGGGTTCCCTGGGGCAACCACCCATCACCGAATGCGGCCGTGCGGCGGATGGCTGCCGGTGACGAACCGCCGATCCAAATAGGAGGTCGGGGCTGGCGCACCGGGCGAGGGGAGATGCCAAGCCCTGAGGCGGGAAAACGAGGACCGGGTAGCACGGGAAATTCTGACGTAAAAGCCAGCGCCAACGCCGAAACGGCTTCGTCGGTGTGTCGGCCCCGGGCATCGAAGTCCCCGGTCAGCAATTCGTATTCTTCGGGCACATGGCCAGCGCCAACTCCCACAATGAGTCGACCTCCGGATAGGTGATCGATGGTCGAGAGTTCCTTGGCGGCTCGCAATGGATGGCGCTGGGCCAGGATCAAGACGTGGGAGAGGAGGTGGGTGCGCTTGGTGAGGGCGGCGAGCCAACCGAGGGTGGCCACCGTGTCGTACCAAGTGGTCCCCATGGCATCGGCCAGGCGCTCGGGAATCGCAGTGTGATCGCAGACACCGATGTAGAAGAAACCGGCGTCGTCGGCTACCTGAGCGATGTGGCCCAAGTCGTCCACGCGGGCCGCCTTCTCCCAGTCGGCGACGTAGAGCGTTGATTGGGATTGGATGGGCAATTGCATGCCGTAGACGATCTGTCCGGCCGGGATGGCCTGCACCACATCGACCGGTTGGGCTATGGGATCACTCATGGACAGATCCTCCTTCGACTCATATGGGCTCGGAGAGGGCGCACACGCCGAGGGACAAGCGGGCCGAAGTCCCGAACGTTGTGGCCAACACCCGCGAACGCTTGAGGTGAAGATGGAGTGGGACCTCCCAAGTGAAGCCCATGCCACCGTGGACCTGAATGGCGGCCCGGGCGTTCTTCAACGCCGCCTCGTCGGCCAAGAGCTTGGCTCCGTACACGGCGCGAGCGACAACATCATCGGCCGAACGGCCAACACTGTGGCCTTCGAGCGCAGCCACGTCGGGTTGATCAACCAGACAAGCAGCCGCGTGCACGGCGGCCCGGGCCACTTCGGCGCGCACCAACATGTCGGCACAGATGTGCTTTATCGCCTGAAAACTGCCAATCGGCTTGCCGAACTGTTGGCGTTCCTTGGCGTAGGCGACGGCCAGCTCCAACGTGGCGGCGGCGTGTCCGACTTGGAGTGCAGCAGTGAGCAGGGCTCCGTCTCTGGACAGCTGAGAGCCGAGGTCACTGACGATCTCACCGTCAGGAAGCGCACTCAGGTGCCACATCGGCGTGAGTGGGCAGAGCGGCGCACCAACTCGCTGTGCATCTACCGCCTTGGGCGCCGGGCTTATGAGCCGGGGCGCTGAGCCATCGGCGACACTGTTGATCACTAAGAGGGCCTGGAGTGACGCCAGATGTTCAACCAGGATCGGCTCATGGTCCGCCCTCTGCACTCCCACTTGAGCCTGACCATCGGCTGTCCCCGGCACCAAGCCCGCGCTGGCGGCCAAGAAGGTCCCGACCAGTGGTCCCGGGATCAGTGCTCGGCCTAGCTCTTCGAACACGACCATGGCGTCAGCCATGCCCAAGCCCACCCCTTCGGGTTCGGGCAGGGTGAGTGAAAAGACGCCAACCTCGGCCAGCATTTGCCAGTCTTCGGCACTGATTGCCCGCTCGGATCCTTCGTTGGCCCGGATGCGGTCTAAGGGAAGTCGCCCTTCCAGCACGGAGCGGATGCCTTCGGCCAGTGCGACTTGGCTATCTGAAACGCGAAAGTCCATTGCGTCAACGCACCTTGGGCAGGCCGAGAATGCGCTCGGCCACAATGTTGCGCTGCACCTGTGATGTGCCGGCGGCGATGGTCAGCGAAATGGACTTGAACCAGGTGTGCAGCTGTTCGTCATTGCCGAGCGCCAAACCGTCCGGTCCATTGAGCGGGTCGCCACTCAGCGCGGCCCGGTCGAGGACCTCCATGGCTAGATCACTCAAGGCCTGGGCATGTTCGGAGTACGCCAGTTTGAAGATCGATCCGCCAATACCAGGCACTCCCGTCTCGGCCGCTTCGGACACGTTGCGTTTGGTGAGCGCCCAAAGCGCATCAAAGGCGGCGGTCAGATGTCCCATGCGGCGGCGGATTTCCTGATCGTTACCGAGCCCAAGCCGCTCGGTCACTCGCTGCAATGCCCGCAGGAGACGCATGCTTTCGAGCAGGTCGCCCACGAAAGCAGTGCCTCGCTCAAACGACAGGGTGACCATGGTGACCCGCCAGCCATCGTTCTCGTCTCCGACCCGATTCGATATTGGGATGCGCACCTCATTCAAGAAGAGCTCGGCGAATTCGGTGGAACCGGCGATGGTGCGCAGTGGTCGGATTTCAATCCCGGGCGCGTTCATCGGCATGATCAACCATGTGATGCCTCGATGGCCATCTTCACCGGTGCGCACCAACATTTCGCAGTGGTCGGCTACCTCGGCGTGGGACGTCCAGATCTTCGATCCGGTCACCACGTATTCATCTCCGTCGCGCACTGCCCGCGTCCGCAATGAAGCCAGGTCGCTTCCGGCATCAGGCTCGCTGAAGCCTTGGCACCACACGTCGTCGCCGCGCAAAATGGCGGGTAGGTAGCGCTCCCTCTGGGCCTCGGTCCCCTCGGCAATAATTGTCGGCCCAGCATGCAGCAGCCCCACGAAGTTGACCCCGACATACGGGGCGCCGGCTCGCTCGCACTCTTCCTTGAAGATCAGTTGCTCGACCGGTGAAGCTCCTCGTCCTCCGCCTTCGGCCGGCCAGTCCACTCCGGCGTATCCAGCATGGAACAGTAAGCGTTGCCAGTTGGCGTCGAATGCTCGCCGGGCTGGCCAGTCGTCAGCCGGTGGCGCCGCTCCCAACGTGGGCAGCGTGGTGCCCAGCCAAGCTCGAATCTCGTCTCGGAAGTGTTCCTCAGCCGCGCTGTAACGAAGATCCATGTGCTGAGCGATGCCGGGAATCGAAGCGATTAGGCGGGGAAGTCGAGACCGAACAGTTTGATGGCATTGCCTCGCACGATCTTGCGACGTTGCTCGTCGCTCAGGTCCACCATTTGTTCTTCGGCGATCTGGCGAGTGCGAGGCCAGGTGGAATCCGAGTGCGGGTAGTCGGACTCGTAGGTGATGTTGTCCTCGCCGATCTCGTCGACCGATTTGAGGCCGTGCGCATCATCGAAGAAGCAACCCCACACATGATCCTTGAAGTAGCTACTGGGCTTCTCCGGCACGATATCGGCGACGCCACCCCAGCCCCGGTTGTCCTCCCAGACCCGGTCGGCCCTCTCGAGGATGTAGGGGATCCAGCCGATCTGGCCTTCGGAATACGCCACCTTCAGTTCAGGGAAACGCACGAAGACCCCACTGAAGAGGAAGTCGACCAGCGAGAATGTGGCATTGGTGTGGGTCAACGTCGAGCCCACCGCCGGAGGCGCATCGGCCGACGTCGACGGCATTTTCGATGACGATCCAATGTGCATGTTCACGATGGTCTTCGTCTCGGCACAGGCGCGGAAGAACGGGTCCCAGTAATGCGAGGGGTCGTGCACACTCGGCAGGCCCAAGAAGGGTGGGATCTCGCTGAAGCACACGGCCCGCACACCACGATCGGCGTTGCGTCGCACTTCGGTCGCCGCCAACTCGGCATCCCACAGCGGGATCAAAGTCAGCGGAATGAGGCGACCACCGGAATCACCGCACCATTCCTCGACCATCCAGTCGTTGTAGGCCTGGACGCAGAGCAGGCCCAGTTCCTTGTCCTTGGCTTCGGTGAAGGTCTGACCGCAGAAGCGGGGAAAGGTGGGGAAGCAGAGAGCGGCCTCAATGTGGTTGGTGTCCATGTCTTCCAGCCGAGGCTTGACCTCGTAGGACCCAGGACGCATGTCTTCATAGGTGACGCCACGCATGGTGACGTCCTCACGAGGTACGCCGACCGCTGAGTCGACCCGCAGGAGCGGTCGCTTGAGGTCCTCGTAGTACCACCAGTCGGTCGGAAACCCTTCTGAACCGGGCTTGACGGTGAGCTTGCCGCCCACAAACGTGATTTCGCCCATCGGGGCACGCACGATTCGGGGTCCCACCTCGGCGTATTTGGAAGGAAGGCGGTCCTGCCAGACGTTGGGGGGCTCGACGACGTGGTCGTCCACCGAGATGATCAATGGCAGCGGTTCAGGCATGGATTGAGGTTAGTCGGGACCTGACGGACCGTCAGATACGGCCCGGCAGATCCCAGCGGACCCAACCCACTCCCAGACATACTGAGTGGATGCGGCAGCCGAAGTTCACCCTGAGAACGTCAGTTCCGGCGACCTTGGTCGTGACTGCCGTCCTCTTGGCGGCGTGTTCCTCAGGCGGCAATCCGAAGTCATCCTCATCGCAGGGAACTGGCAAAACCACAACCACGACGACGGCGTCAGCAACGTCGACCTCCACGACGACCCCCGCCGCCCCGAGAACGGGACCGTTGCAGTTGGGCCAGGCCATTCCGATCCCCATCACGGCCAATGAGGTGACCGCCGCCGAAGCACCCAATGGTGCGGTCTTCGTGTCGCCGCAAGATCCTCTCAGCACGTCAACCACCGTGGTCTCGGTCATTGACGGCAACGGCCCGGCCCAAGTGGCCGAAACCATGCCCAGCGGCGTCGCCGCGCTAGCGGCCGACAACATCAATCTTTACGTCGGCAGCTATGCAAACGTCACGGCATTTAATCGCTCGACCGGAAACAAGATCGGTACGTGGCCACTGCAAGAAATCAACACGGCGAACAGTTCCGACGCCGACCTCGTGACGATGTCCGCATCCGGTGGACACGTCTTCGTCATGGAGAGCCAGGGCAACATTGAGCGTGTCTACCGTTTTTCACCCGGATCGAAAGCGTTTCCGCAACTGATCGCCAAAGGAACCAGTGCGGCATTCGGTCCCAACGGTTCGATCTACTACGCCCGCAGCGACGGTCATTTGGTCGAGCGTACGAATTCCGGTGCGACCATCGTCGGCCCCCTACTGGCCAATGCTCCCAATGGCGAAGGCGGCGGCGTCCAGTACGTCACCGCCGTGGCCAATGGATTGGTGTGGGTCAGCGAGCCCGCCGGGCAAGGTCTCGATACTCAGTTCAGTCGCTACGACGCCACCACCCTCAAGCTCTTGAATTCCAACAGCGGAACGGTGAGCGAGTCCATTGTGGGCACGTCGCTAGGCGCATTGGTGTTGAGTCCCCCCGCTGGTGCCGGCAATTGTCCTCAGACGACTTCGACTTCGTCCGACAGCTGCGTGTATCAGGCGGCGTCCGATGGAACGCTGACCAATTCCACTTCGGTCGGCATGGCCATCACCCTGTTGGGTCCTCAAGCGGTCGTGATCGGCAACGGTCCCACTCCCACTGCGTTCGAGATGCAGCGCATCTCCTCTACCTCGTAGAGGTCTTCGAGCAGCGGTGCCTCTAGTAGTGCATCGACACGCCGCCGTTGGGGCTCAACAACTGCCCGGTCACGAAGCTGCTGGCGTCCGACGCTAGATACAACACGCAGTACCCAATGTCCTCCGTCACCCCCACCCGGCGCAAGGGCGCAAACTTGGCCATCGGTGTGAGCATGGCCGCCTTCGTGTCCTCGTCGATGGAACCGTCGGGCTTGGTGTAGTACCGAGCCGTCATGTTGGTCGGGATGAACCCAGGGGCAACCGTGTTGACGCGCACGCCGCGGCGCCCCACTTCGACCGCCATCGATTTGGTGAGTTGGGCCACGCCGGCTTTACAGATGGCGTAGGGCCCAATCCCAGGCGAGGGAGCCAAGACCGCCGCCGAGGCCATGTTGATGATGCTGCCCGCGCCTTGTTCCACCATCACCTTCCCGGCGGCCTGACATCCGTAGAGAACACCTTTGAGATTCACCGACAAGATTCGGTCGAATTCGTCGGGGTCGAGATCGATGATGGAGCTGTCAATCATGATCCCAGCGATGTTGCACATGATGTGCAGCGCACCGTTTTGGCTCACGATCTCCTCGACCAGTCCGGCCGCAGCGCCACGTTCGGCCACGTTCAGTTCGGCCGCCCGAGCCAGGCCACCTGATCCGGTGATCCCGCGGGCCGTTTCTTCGGCTCCCGCCAGGTTGATGTCGGCACAGACCACGGAAGCACCGGCTCCGGCCAGCACTTCAGCCGTCGTCCGGCCGATTCCGCTGCCGGCTCCGGTGACCAATGCCACGCGATCGGTCAGGTCAAAGGCATTGCGCACACTCTCAGTTGTTTCCACTGGCGCACTTTAGGCAGTGACGCCCTCCACCGCGAGCAGAGCTCGCTTCATGGGCAAGCCGCCTCCGTAGCCACCAATGCCGTTGCTGGCCAGAACCCGGTGACAGGGCACGATGATGGGGATGGGGTTCTTTCCGTTGGCCTGACCGACTGCTCGTGGTCCCTTGGGGCGACCCACCCGTCGAGCCAATTCGCCGTAGCTGATGGTCTCGCCGTAAGGAATGCGGGAGAGCTCTTGCCACACTTCCCTTTGGAAGGCGGTGCCGTCGAGCTCCATGGGAATGTCGAACTCAGTCCGCTCTTTGGCGAAGTATTCGTCGAGTTGCGTGGCGGTTTCTTTGAGGACGGTCGGGGCGTCGTGCCCGTCGCTCCGGGAGGTCGCGGATTCCGATGGCAGCCAAATGCCAATGAGGATGTCGCCGTCGCTCTCGAGCACCAACCGGCCAATCGGCGCGTCGAACGGCATGGTGTACGTCGTGTTGGATCGTTTGGCGGTGCTCATGCGGCGGCCTTTCTTTTCTTGGTCGGTTTGACCGGTTTGGTTGATGAAGGAACGGTCGGCGAAGTGCGCGTCGTTGGCAACTGGGCCGCCGGCAGGGACCACAGGTGCGCCATGGCATAACTACGCCATGGTCGCCACGCCTCGGTCAGCTGAGCCAGGTGCTTAGGATCGTCGGAGAGGCCGAGTCCCCGGGCCGCTCGGATGATCCCGAGATCAGTTGGCATGAAGGCGTCGGGATCTCGGAGTGCCCGCATCGCGACGTACTCGGCCGTCCATGGACCGATGCCAGGCAACGCCACCAAAGAGGCCCTCAGCTCCTGTGGATCGGCACCCGGGTCGATCACGACGGTCCCATCTTCGACGGCCTGAGCGAGCGCCACCAGGGCCCGGCGACGGTTAGCGGGCATGGAAAAGAGCGCCGGATCGGTCTCGGCCAAAGCAATCAGCGCACCAGGCGTGGGAAACAAGTGGGTCACGCCCTCGATGACGTCGGGCAGCGGCTCACCGGCCGCGGCCACCAGTCGACCGGCCACCGTGCGGGCCCCGGTGACCGACACCTGTTGGCCAATCACGGCTCGCACGGCCAGTTCGAATCCATCGGCTGCTCCGGGGACTCTGGCTCCCGGGTTCGCCCTCACCATTGGTCCCAGAAGGGGATCGCCTTGGAGGGCATCGAACACGGCGACAGGGTCAGCGTCGAGGTCGAGCAGTTGTCGACAACGAGAGACCGCCGTGGTGAGGTCGCGTAGTTCAGAGAGATGGAGTTCGGCGTTGACGAAGACTGGACCCTCATCACTGGTATGCACATCGTTCAATCCGTCGGCCGAAACTATGACGACGCCGTGCCCGTGAGGGAGCCGCAGGCTGCGCCGGTAAGTGGTCCCGTTAAACGCCTCAATGCCCGGCACGGCTCGGGTACCGAAGAATGTCAGGACTGATTGCACGTTGAGTGGCCGCCGGCCCGGGAGACGAAGGCGGATGCCTTGGGTGATGCCGTCGGTCTGCTTGCTTGCCACTTTCTTCGACACTCGACTGCGCAGACCGCTCGGCGTATTGGCAAAGATCTGCTGCACCGTTTCGTTGCACTGTCGAACGCTGGCAAAACCGGCGGCGAATGCAATGTGGCTGATGGGGAGGTTCGTCGTCTCAAGCAAAATGCGTGCTGTCTGGCTCCGCTGCGCCCGAGCAATCGCTAGTGGCCCCGTTCCGATCTCCGCCGTAATCACCCGATTGAGTTGACGGACGCTGTAACCCAAGCGCCGAGCCAATCCTTCGACGCCTTCACGGTCGACAATCCCGTCCCGGATGAGACGCATGGCCCGAGCGACCACGTCGGCCCGCAGGTTCCATTCGGGCGAACCTGGGGTGGCGTCCGGACGACAACGTAGACAGGCGCGAAATCCTGCCTGCTGAGCGGCGGCCGCCGAGGCGTAGAAGCGCACGTTCTTGCGCATCGGAGTCCGAGCGGGACAGCTCGGTCGGCAGTAGATCCCCGTCGAGGTCACGCCAATGAAGAACACCCCGTCGAAGCGCGCATCCTTGCTGTGCGCGGCTTGGTAACAGCGGTCCGGATCCTCAATCACCGAGCCATCGTGCCACGCCGCTGACTCAATTACTGGCGGAAATCGGACACGGCCATTCCCCTGTCAGCCGTCGAGAGAATCGTCGTCCATCTACAGTCCTGCTCGGTTTATTAGTTGTCGGCCAGGCCGTTGGGGCAGTTCCAACTACCGGTGACCGTGGTGGGTGCGCCATAGGTGCTGCTCGCCAAGGAGTGCGACTCGACCTTCAAGTTGATAGTGCCCGTTGAGCCTTTGTCGGTGATCGTGCCCGAAGTTTCAACCAAGGTAACGATCGGCGAGGCGTTGTTTTGCAGTGAGGAATCGTTGATGGCGTGCACATTTGCCTTCGTCACTTTGGTCGTTCCTTGCTTGGGCACGTAGAGGGTCATAGCCCACGGTCCAGCCCCGGCACCAGCGATGTTTCCCTTCATGTGCGAGAGGGTCACCAGGTAGCCCTTGCCGTTGTAGGTCTTGCCCCACATGCAGTTCAAACTGGACGACGTGAGCTTGATCGTTCCGGTGTTGGCACCGGTGAAGGTGAAGACATTGGTGGTCGACTTCGCGCCAGCGATAGTCGGGCTGATCATCGCCATAGTTCCGAGGGCGAACGTCGCCACGGCGACCGAGGCGGCCGCCTTGGTCGAGAACTTTGCCAGCGCCTTGATCATCATGTTCACCATCTCTCTTGTTTTGCGGGCGAGTCGCACCCCGTCCCCGGAGATTCCGAGACTACTGGGGCTGAGGGTATGCAGCGTCAGCTGACCGACGCCAATACAAGCTGACGTTGTGCGGTGGCATCGCCCCAGGCTCTTGAGAGGGCCCAGGTGCGCTTCATGAAGAAATGGAGATCGCATTCGTAGGTGTAGCCGATGGCCCCGTGGACTTGGAGGGCCACCCGGGCCGCCAGATCAGCGGCATCGGCGGCCATGGCCTTGGCCATCGATGCGTCGTGTGACACCGTGGGCTGGGCGGTGGCCAGTGACCACGCCGCCCGGTAGGTGGCGGGGCGAGCGAACTCCAACTTGACCCGAGCGTTGGCCAAGAGGTGCTTGACCGCCTGGAAGGAGCCAATGGGCTTGCCGAACTGTTGGCGATCTTTGGCGTAGTCCGCCGCCATGGTGATCATGCGGTCGGCCAGCCCGATGAGATAGGCGGCCGATCCGGCGGCGGCTCGGTCGGCCACCAATTGGACGATGGCGTCTGCCGCCACGCCGTAAGCCAGCAAGGTGTCGGATGACAGGGGCCAGTGGACCGTGCTGAGGTCTCGAGTCGGATCGAGCGTCGGAGTTGATTCTGCGGTGCAGTCGGCGGACGCCACGGCATGGACCTGCCAACCCGAATCGGCGTCACGACAGGCCAACACCAACACGTCGGCACTCAAGGCACCAACGACGCGTGGCGTACGGAGCATCCCGTCGGCGGCCACGGTGGTGGGCGAGGTCGGACCGCGGCCCGTGACGTCAATACCGCCAACGGCCACGGTGGATCGCTGATCGACCAGCGTGGCCAGCGCGCTGGCAGCGGGAGCGGCCGGTAACAGGGTGGAAAGCAGGGGAGCGGCCAAGCCCGCGGTCTCGAGCAGGGGTTCGGGCAGTGCCGCCCATCCCGCCTCTTCGAAAATCCCCACCAAGTCGACGTCGCCCAGGCCAAGCCCGCCTGCAGTTTCGGGAACCAACAAGGTCGGCGCGCCGAGTTCGGCCAGCACGTGCCAGCGTTGCCCGGAGAGGGCACTTCGCTCGGTTGACGAGGCGGCGTCGTAGGCGCGCAGTGCGGCCACCGGGCATTGGTCGTCGAGCACTTGGCGGACCGCGCTGCGGAGTTCGAGTTGTTCGTCGGAAAAGGCGAAGTCCATGATCTCGCTACCCCCGCGGCAATCTAAGGAGACGCTCGGCCACCACGTTGCGCTGAATCTCATTGGTGCCGGCGTAAATGGGCCCAGCCAAGGCGAAGAGATAGCCGTCCAGCCATTCCCCGGGCGCGCCCGCTTCAAGGAGTTCGGCTTCGGGGCCGAGCAGATCAAGCGCGGCGTCGTGAATGGCCAAGTCGGTCTCGGACCAGAAGATCTTGTTGCAGCTGGCTTCGGGTCCGACGGCGTGACCTTGTCGCACCTTGGTGGCGGTCCAGTACGTGTGCAGTTTGTAGGCCTCGGCGTCCATGTGGACTTGGGCGATGGCGTCGGCGGATCGAGGTGAGCCACCGCGCTGAGCCAGCAGTGCGATGAGGCGGTCAGCCGCCTCGGTGTAGCGAGCCGGACTACGCAGGCTGAGTCCGCGTTCGCTCCCAGCCGTCGACATGGCGACCGACCAGCCGGCACCTTCGTCACCCAGCATCTGGTCGTTGGAGACTTCGACGTTGTCGAAGAAGATCTCGGCGAATCCGGTTTCCCCGTCGATCTGGGGGATGGGTCGGACCGTCACCCCGGGCGCGTCCATCGGGATGAGGAAGTAGCTCAACCCACGGTGGCGCTCGGCCTCGGGGTCGGTGCGGAAGATGCCGAAGCACCACCCAGCAAAGGCGCCCCGGCTGGCCCACGTCTTCTGTCCCGTGAGCAGCCAGCCGTCGCCGCTGGCGTTGCGCACCGCACGGGAGCGGATGCTGGCGAGGTCGCTGCCTGCGTCGGGCTCGGACCAGCCCTGGCACCAGATTTCGTCCGCGGACGCCATCGGTGGCAAATAGCGCGCTTTTTGTTCGGCGGTGCCGTACTCGAGCATGGTCGGGGCCAACAGGAAGATGCCGTTCTGACTGACTCGCTTGGGGGCTCGAGCCCGGTAGTACTCCTCCTCGAAGATCAGCCACTCCATGATCCCGACTTCTCGACCGCCGTACTTGGCTGGCCAACTGACCACGGACCAGCGGTCGTCGAAGAGGAGGCGCTCCCAGGCGCGGTGGGCTGTGAAGCCCTCGGGCGTATCGAGAGAGGGGAGGGGGCTTTGGGGGACGTGGGTGGTCAGCCACGCTCTCGCTTCGGCTCGGAAGGCTTCTTGGTCGGGCGTGAAGGTGAGGTCCATGGGGGTGGGCGCGAATCTCGCA
>Ga0182030_10016996_pt1 | contig 14090 bp, 15 predicted proteins | sample 812S3MmetaG_FD_121299 | JGI IMG/M metagenome (GOLD analysis project Ga0182030, IMG submission 121299) | Permafrost microbial communities from Stordalen Mire, Sweden - 812S3M metaG (Illumina Assembly) | ecosystem: Environmental > Terrestrial > Soil > Wetlands > Permafrost | place: Sweden...
TCAGGAAATACGTCTGCTTGTCGGGGCGGCGCGGACGGGCCGGCGGGGGCGTGTCAGTCATCGCCCGGCAGCGTAGCCTCTCCTGGGGCCCTCCGTCTGGTCAAATGGCGCGGGGCGAGTAGCCCGGCCGGTTGGGGCAGGGCGGGATTGAGTGCAATCGCACGTATGTTCGTGCGCAGCTCCGCCAGCAACTTACGCCGGGCGAGCACTGACAAGGACGCGGCTCATCGCACCCGCTTCACGGGCAGGATGGCGACGGCGCCGATGATGGCGCACACTCCGGCAACCGCATACAGCACGCCATAGCTCCCGCCACCGATGGCCAGAATCGCGGGCGCGATCGCCGGCGCCAGGGAAAAGGGGAGAGCGCCAGCCATGTTGAACACGCCGAGATCCTTGGCGGCGTTGCGTCTGCTCGGCAGCACATCGACAATCAGCGCGATGTCGACGGCATAGTACATGCCGAAGCCGAGCCCGCTGATGGCCATGCCGACGAGGAACCCGTTGAAGTTGCTGGCTATGGCGATGAGAAACAACGCCAGGCCGTACACGATCGACGCGGTGAAGACGAAGATCTTGCGCCGGCCCGTCCGGTCAGAGAGCTTGCCACCAACGAGCGACGCGGCGACCAGGACGAGGGACTGAGCCAGGGTGCCAAGGAATATCTGCTGTGGCACATCGGCTACGGCGGTGCCGATCTTGTCAAGCAGGTAGTAGGCCTGATAGGTGGCCAGGAACGCATATGCCATGACGAACATGAAGCGGCTGGCGAAAGCCCAGGCGAAGTCCGGGCTCTTCCGCGGATTGACATAGAACGTGCTCGCTAACTCCCGCAACGACCACCTCGGCTTGTCCGCCACGGCAAGCCGGCGATCGTCCAGCGTTAGCGCGAAGATGAGGATGAAGAACCCGCCCACCGCGCAGGGGACCAGGAACATGGCGAGTTGGTTGCCGGTGAACAGTTTGACCAGCAAGGTGGCGATCACCGACGCGATCGGCATGCAGACCCCCATGACGCCCGAAACCAGGCCGCGCTGAGCGGTTGGTACCTGGTCCGGCACCACGGCGACTTGGGCGGCGAGCAGGGCGTTGAAGAACAGCTGGGCGATGCACCATCCGACGAGGACGGTGGGGATGTTGGGTGCCAGTGCGACAATGAAAATGCCGAAGGAACCGCCGGCCAGGCCAATCACCATCCACGGTCGCCGCATGCCCAGGTGCGACGAGGTCCGGTCGCTCATCTTGCCGAAGAACGGATTGCAGAACACGGCCAATAGGGCGCCGGTCCCGGCGATGAGCGCCAAGCTGTTCGGTGCCTGTTTGATGCCGACGAGCGAGGTCACCTTCAATGCCAACGTGACCAGCACCGGCGCGAGGAAGACCAGATTCGTGCTTATGAAAGCCAACGCATACAGCGAGATGAACCCCCATCCCACCCGGTGTGCAACCGGCGACTCAGGCTCCAGCGCAGCCCCGGCTGCAGTCCTGCACTTCAATCCGTCCAGGCTGAGCTCCGCCGCAACTTGGGGCAGATCCGACCGCGGTCGTGGCCCGAGAGTCCCTGACGATGCGTCGGAGCCGACGTCGTCGATGACAAGGGCGGCAGGCACTGACGGGGTTGACCGATCGCCACGCTGACCCACGTCCTCCCCCCTGCGCTGCGGTCCGTCGGTGAGACCTGTGAACCCCCGAAAGATCGTGCACGGTTCGATCCGGCCATGTCAAGCACTTCAGAGCACGACGGTGGGCCGCCTGGTCGAGGCTGGTGGGAGCCCGGCCGAAGCCGGGCTCCGCATTGTGCCGGTGAGAGGGGGACGAAAGCTACGCGGCAACCACGGCATCGACCGGAGAGGACGCATCCGGTCGGACATCGGGGGTTTCGCCAACGCCAAGGGCGACACGATTGAACCCCTTGAAGGTGAGCCACAAGCCGAGGAACCCTTCCCAGACGACCTCGGGGACGGTCGCGACGGTCTGCACTGGGGATGATTGTGGGATCAGGCCGAAGAGCACTGCGGCACCTGAGGCGGCGAGCAGAGGACCTCCGATGACCCCGAACAGAGCCATGCGGCGTGACACCAGGCCGGACCGGTACATGAGCCAGCCCAGGATCAGCCCAGTTCCGAGTCCGTCAACGAAGCCGGGTCCGAGCAGGTATGCCCACTTCCTGATGGCGACGAGTGCCTTGCCGACAGTGACGAGTGTGGGGGCCTCCGTACCCGCAGCCCCCTTCCGCAACGTGGCGACCGCAAGGAGGCTGAGGATGCCGACCAAGATGAAGGTGCACTCAACGAGGCGAGCGGCGACGTAGCCAAGGGCGAGAGCCTCGTTCTGCCGCTTGAGCAGCGGGAACAGGACGACGGCGCAGCCGATGTTGGTGATGATGAGGAGCATCTCGAGGAACGCACCCAGAAGCACTCCGGTGTCGGCGCCAGTGCTGGTGACGTAGTGGGAATCACTCAGAACCGGCCCGTAGGCGAAGGCTCCCGCAATCGATGTGATGAACGTGAGGATGAAGAGCACACCTACGACGAATGCGACTCCTCTTGTCGATTTCATCTGGATTCCTCCTCGCGATGTGATTGATCTCGTCGTCGTTCTCGGATTCATCTGAAGCTTCTTCCCAGGTCACCGACGCGATGACCACCAATTGAGGCAAGACACGAACTCGCAACCACCCGACTGCCAGCGACCCTCTTCCCTCGCCCCCGGTCACATGGCGGCGGCCGGGGCGACGGCACACCCACCCGATCGATCGAGCCGACCGGGCGGGCGGGCTGCCGTCGGGATGGTCAGTTGGCGCCAGCCGGATCGAACTGCGAGCTGACAGAGCTGGGCACGCGCAGGGCGGCCGGGGTGCGCTGCGCGCTCCACAGGGAGTAGCCAAGGCCAACCAGGGCCACGCCGGTGGGAAACGCGAACAGCCTCTCGTACTGCGGCAGGATGCCGGTCGCGACGGTTGCCAGCGCGCCCACGGCGAGGAGGGCTGCCGCCCATCGGGCGAGGACGTTGGCGCGGAAGAGTGCGATCCCGAAGATGACGCCACCGGCCACGTAGGTGATCCCGTTGAGAAGGATGGCGGTCTTGATCAGCCCAATGCCGCCGGTTACGGTGCCATTTGTGGCCGCGGCGATGGCATTGCTGACGTAGGGTGGTGAGCTGTGGGCGATGGAGGGGAGGACAAAGGCACCGACGAATTCAACGCCGAGCATCGTGAGATAGCCGGTCGCAAACACGAGGTAGCCGAGCAGGCCGAGCCCCCCCATCCTCTTCACCTGGCTCAGGTAGATACCGGTGATGCCGGCGAGGGCCAGGGTGGCCATGAGCACCTTCAGGCTTTCGCGGACGACCACGTTGGCCGTGGTGATGTTGGCACCGTCAATGTGCGGGCTACCAATCTGGACACCGATGAAGATCAGGCCGGCCACTGCGGCGGCAACGCCGGAGGATCGGAAGAGGGTGGTCGGAGTGATGGTCATGTCGTTCTCCTAATGTGTGAGGTTGAGACCGAGCGAAGAGCGCTGGTGTGTATGTCGAGCACGTCGCAGTTGTTGGAAGCGCGTCACTCCTCCTCCATCAGCCCACCTCCCTCCGGCGTCGGAATCGACGTGAAGCTGATGACCTCGTAACCCCGCATCGCCTCGAGGAGTGGCTGAAAGCTGCCATGCACCAGGCAGTGCAGCCGACTGCCGTCGACACCCACATCGGTGACCCCTGAGGCTCGGGCAACCTGTCGCGCCGGAGGTCGGCCGACGAATGTCACCTCGACCCGCTGGGTTGGTATCTCTTTGGTCATGGCCATTAGGCTGGGCCACCATCGCAACCGGCCGAATCGTCAGGATTACGGATTCGATACGTAGTCGACCCGCGCCAGGGCCGAGGACGACGGGGTAACCTCGTAATCACGATGGCCAGAACGCGTCAAACCTCGGGCAATCTGCCCGCCGAGACGACGAGCTTTGTGGGCCGCCGCCGGGAGCTTGCCGAGATCAGGAGGAAGCTCGCCACTGCCCGCCTCGTCAGTCTCGTCGGGCCAGGAGGTGTCGGGAAGACCCGGCTCGCACTGCGGGCGGCGGCCGATCTTTCGCGCGGCTTCCGAGATGGCGCCTGGCTGGTCGAGCTGGCCGAGGTTCGCGATGAGGCCCTGGTGCCCAACGCCGTGCTCACCGCCCTCGACCTCCGTGACCAGGCCGGGAGGAAGCCGCTGCAGATCCTGGTCTCCCATTGGCGAGACAACCAGTTGTTGCTTGTTCTCGACAACTGCGAGCACGTTCTCGATGCGGCTGCTCAGCTCGTCTCGGAGGTCCTTCGCTCCGCGCCCAACGTCCGCGTGATCACCACCAGCCGGGAGCCGCTCCAGGTCACGGGCGAGCACGTGGTACCTGTGACGCCGCTCCAGCTGCCTCGAGGGGATGGAACTGAACCGCTCGACCAGTTGCGAGATAACGAAGCGGTCGTGCTGTTCACCGAGCGGGCGTCGGCGGCATCCGGCACGTTCGCCTTGAACGGATCGAACCAGGCAGCTGTGGTCGCCCTGTGCCGGCGTCTTGACGGCCTGCCCTTGGCGATTGAGCTCGCGGCGGTCAGAACCCGGGTGCTCAGCTTGGAGCAGGTGCTCGAGCGGCTGGATGACCGCTTTGCCCTCCTCACCGGGGGGAGCCGGGCCGCGCTGCCGCGTCACCAAACACTCCGAATGACCATCGACTGGAGCTACGACCTGCTGACGCAGCGTGAACAGAGCCTCTTGCGGCGGCTCTCCGTCTTCGCGTCGCGATTCACTCCCGAAGATGTCGATGCGGTATGCATCTCCGACGAGCTTTCGGCGACCGGCGCCTGGGACCTCCTCTCCTCGCTCGTCGAGAAGTCGCTGCTCATGAGGGAGGACCACCGAGGCCGAGCCTGTTATCGACTGCACGAAACGATGCGCGAATACGCCACGTTCAAACTGCGCGACGAGGACGAGGTCGACCTCCTGTCAGAACGCTTCCTCGACTACTTCCGGATGAGGTGCCTATCACCGGAGGCCGAGGGGCGGTACCGACTTCCTGAGTGGCTCTCCTGGGTCGAGCTGGAGATGGACAACATCCGACAGGTTCTCCAGAGCTGCGTGGCGCGCGCAGACTCTGCACGAGGGCTGGATGTGGCCGCCTCGCTGCGCTATTACTGGATCACGCATGGCACCACGGAGAGCATTCGCTGGCTGGATCAACTGTTTGCTGCTGGAGACGCATCTCCGCGCACCCAGGTGCGCGCTCTCTGCCTTCGCGGGTGGATGAGCATCTTGCAGGGCGACCCTGCAGCCGCCAGGCCATGGCTCGCTCGCGCCGCCGCAACGGCTCGGGAAACGCGACAGTCAACGCAGCTGTCGGAGTCACTCTCGATCGCCGCCAACGCGGAGAGCCAGATCGGCAATCCCACAGGCGCCAGCGGTCTTCTCGATGAGGCCGAGGCGATCATCGGTGGTTGCGACGACTATGCCGCGACGATTGAGCTCGTGCAAGCTCGAGCTGTCCATGCGTTCTTTGCAAGCGACCTCGAGACCGCCGCGGCTACATCATCAGAGGGGATCCGCCTGAGCCGCGAAACTGGCGACCTCTTCTACCTTGCATCCATGCTTCGGAACTTCGCTGCTATCGCCCTTTTGACCGGCGACCTTGACGAGGCAAAGGCGCAGGGTAGTGAAGCCTTGCGTATCGCGCGGCAGATCGACGACCGCATAGCCGAGTATTACATCCTGTCGGGCTTGAGCTGGCATGCTGCGAGCTCTGGCCAGGCGCGCCTCGCAGCTCGGCTGCTCGGGGCAGCCAGAACAGTTGGCGCCGACGCCGGCGCAGAGATCATTGGGCCGCATGCTCGATTCTCGTCCGAGGCCCAGGAGTTAGCGATTCGAGCCTTGGGGGAGCCGAAGTTCGAGGCCGAGTTTGAGGCAGGCAAGCGTTTGGACCGCGATGCGGCAGTGCGGCTGGCGCTCGGTGAGCCCGAGCAGAGCGAGGTGGCTGCCCTTTCTGGCATGGACGCCGGACCGCTTGCGAAGCGGGAGGTCGAGGTGGCGGCGCTGGTCGCGGAAGGCCTCAGCAACAAGCAGATCGCAGCTCGACTCTTCATTTCGGAACGCACAGTCGCCACCCACGTCGGTCATATCCTGAACAAGTTGGGATTCAACTCACGGGCGCAGATTGCAAGCTGGATGTCAGCGAACTCCTGACGAACGCCGGGTCCGCCCGGCAACGCTGCCGGGCTCCACCTCCGGCGCAACGTTGGCTCGGCGGTGCCCGAGCAGCACGCCGCGGCGGTGCTGGCCCTGACTCGCACCATCTTCAGCCAGCCCACCCAAGAGACCGCCCACGAGGCGGTGAGCAACGTACGATTCGCGGGAAATCCCTTGGGCGAGTAGCTCAGCCGGTTAGAGCAGGGGGCTCATAACCCTCGGGTCGCAGGTTCGAATCCTGCCTCGCCCACACTGGTTCTGTATTCGAAATCGAGCTCGGCGAGGGTAGCGCGACGGGCCCTGAAGGGCGATTGACCCCAGCGCTGACCCCAACCGGCTGTGGGAAGGCCTCTCCGAGGATCGAGTCCATGGTCCGCGCGGCCTCGCGCTGGAGCGTTTCGGTGACGTGGGAGTAGACGTCTAGGGTGAACGCCACGGTCGAGTGGCCGAGCATCTCCGAGGCGATCTTGGGATGGACGCCCCGGCTAAGCAGGAGAGTTGCCGCGGTGTGGCGGAGGTCGTGAAAGCGGATGTGGGGCAGGTCGGCCGCGGCCAAGAGGGGGAAGAAGGACCGACGCAGCAGGTTGCTTGCCTGCATCGGCCGCCCCACGTGGTTGGGGAAGACCAGGTCGGTTGTCTGGTCCCACCCCTCGCTCGCGAGAATCTCGGCGGCCTGTCTGGCCCTGTGCTGACGTAGGCCCTCCACGGCGGCCGAGGCGAGCTGGAGCTGCCGGCGCGATCGCGCCGTCTTCGGCTCCGAGATGGTCAGACCGACCCCCTTGGACCACTGGAGGGTGCCGGTCACCGACAGCGTGCCCCGGTCGAGATCGACGTCCCTCCAGCGGAGCGCCAGCAGCTCCCCCTGGCGCATCCCGGTGGTCACCGCAACGACGTAGAGAGCCTCCAGCCGGTCGCTGCGAGCCGCAGCTAGGAGGGTCCGGACTTGGCTAGCGGTCAGGGCCCTCATCTCGTGCCGAGCTCGCCGCGGGGCCTTGACCAGGCTGGCAGGGTTTCGGGCGATCAGATTCCACTGTGTTGCCTGACCGAGCGCCCGGCTGAGGACGGCGTGAATGTGACGCACCGTGGTGGGGCTGAGCCCAGCGTCGAGTCGGTCCTGGTAAAGGCGTTGGAGGTCGGCGGGCTGGAGCTGGCGGAGCCGGCAGCGGCCAAGGATTGGTGTGACGTGGAGGCGGATGTTGCGCTCGTAGGCGCGCAACGTCTGGGGCCGCATGTTGGACTTGGACCCGGCGAGCCAGTCCGTCAGGTAGCCGCCGAGCGTCTCGCGGCCAGTGACCGGTGGCAAGCCGTCGTCACGATCTCTGATAGCCTCACGGAGCTGCCGGGCCGCTTCCTCATAGGTCCTTCCGTACACGGAATGGCGCGTGACACCACCCTGCTGTTCGAAGACATAGCGCGCCTCCCATCGCCCGTCAGGCCGCCTCCGGATATTGCCCTCGCCGTTGCCGCGCTTCCTGCTCAAGTCTGCTCCTCCGCGTCGCACTCGTCGTGTTGGTGTTCCTGATTTGTGCCTGCACCCTTCGCAATATCGTCGCCGTATCTGCTCTCGCTTCGCCGCCGCGCGATCGTGTTCCTCACGAGGCTCGCAGTGCTTCCGACGAGGGCGCGGAGCCAGGAAAGTGGACTGCCGGTGATGGCAACGGTGCAGGTACTCTCACCACTGAAACGGCAAGTCTCTTGCGGCCCTGAGCACGGACGCCGATAACGATCAGGGCGGCGGAAGTGCCCTTCACTATTCCCCCCCTTTGCCAATTCTCGTGCCCTTTCTCTTCGTCGCCTTCCGGCTTGCGAGCTCAAGCAGCCGCGGCCACTCGTTGCCCTCATCCTGATCTTCTAGGAAGCTCGCTTTGACGAGAGCATCAGCGACAATCAGAAGCACCCAGAGTTGCTCATCGTCGAGCATCTCTGCGTTTCGGACAATCGTTTCTATCGCTGACCGATCCAGCGAAGCGCCGAACCGTCTCCGCATTTCGTCCACAGCTATCCTGCTCGCCAGACCTTGGATTGCGTCCATATCGACTGGTCCGCTTCCGGCCAGAGATGTCATGAAGAATACAGAGAAGGTCTGGAAGACAATACCCAACGCCTCGATCAGCTCCAACGTGACCGGCACTTGAGCGGCCTCCAAGCGCGCGACTTGACGCCGATCCGTGTGCAGGCGATCCGCAAGTTCCTCCTGGTTCCACCCCTTTTCCTTCCGCAGCCTCCGAATCGTGTCGGCAACAGCTCTGCGGTGGTAAACGCGCCGATCCTCGCCAAGTCCAGCCACGCCGTTATGATGACAGAACTGTCTCTGGAAGTCCAACCGGGACGGTCCTGGCTCATTTCGCGTCCAGCTGGCATGCTTCGGGGCAAGCTCGAATCACCAGGAGGTGCGTAGTGGACGCCGTCCTTCTCACCGACGAGGAGGCAAGCCGGGCGCTCGGGATCAGCCGCAGCAAGTTCCACTTGCTCGTAGCGGATGGGCAGATCCTGCGCCTGAAGCTCGGGCGGGCTGCCCGATACAGGAAGGTCGATATCCTCGCCTTCACCGACCGACTGGCCGCCGATGCGCGGACTGGAGCGATTGGCTTGGCCGCCGGCACAGACGGGGCCCCCGGATCTGAAGTCAATCAACCGCGGCGAACGGCGCACTGATGCGGTGAGCGGGGTGCATCTTCCCTGGCTACCAGGACGAGGCGCTGCGACGGGTGAGGTCGCTACCATCCTCGCCGGCCTGGCCTGTGGTCACTCCGGCTGCCCCTGCGCTGGCGCTGTGCGCCGCGGTCGCGGTAGGACTCACTGCCCCACTCATGAGGATCCCGACCCTAGCCTGAATGTAGAAGCGGGCGATCAGGTCGATGTCGTCGTTCATTGTTTCGCGGGGTGCTCTCCGGCGACTGTGATGGGCGAACTGCGCCGCCGCGGTCTGGGTGTGTGCGGGGAAGGGCGCTCGCCGAGGCGCACAGGGTCGAGGCCGGCCGTGCAGGCGATGACCGAGAAGCCCGAGACGACTGACATCAGGCGATCGGTGGCGGCGACACAGTCATCTCCCTCACCCGTCTCCGCGTACAAGACGCGGATGTCGACCGAAGAGATGTCAGGGGTGTCGCGGACACGCCGCTATCCAGTCGGGGACTTCGTGCACGTACGCCGGGACAATGCCGACGGGACCAAGTCCTTCTACTGGGAGGGACAGGACGGGTCTCACGGCCTCGGCGGGATGCCGGTCTCCGACCTTCCCTTGTTCGCGGACGAGCAGCTCGGAAGACTGCCCGACGGTGCGGACGCCTACCTCACCGAGGGCGAGAAGGCCATGAGCGCCCTCCGCTGGGCAGGCTGCACTGCGGCGGGGACTGTGACCGGAGCGGCCACGATCCCGGGGGATGCCACCTTGTCTCGCCTTGCCCGCCTGCGGCCCTGCCTCTGGGCCGACAAGGACGAGCCTGGCCGCGAGCACATGGCACGCATCGCCGCCCGCCTGAGCGCCCTTGGGTGCTCGCGGCTGGACCTACTGCGCTGGGAGGACGCGCCACCCCACGGCGACGCCGCCGACTTCATCACCGAGCTGCGGCGCCGGGGCCTGCCCCGAGAGGAGATGGCCGCGGCGGTTGCGGCCCTGCCTCGGGTGCCGTTCACCGCCGTCGAAGATGGCCAACGCTGACGAGAAGATGGCCCAACCCCGAGAAAGGCCATCTTCGCTCCCTGATGGCCACCTTCGGGGAGGGCGGCCAGTCGGGATTCTGCTCAGCGAGGTCAAGCCTGAGGCGATCGACTGGCGCTGGCGGGGGCGGATCGCCCGCGGCAAGATCACGGTGCTCGATGGCGATCCTGGCCTCGGGAAGTCGGTCCTGGTCATCGACTGGGCCTCGCGGATGACTCGGGGCCTGCCCTGGCCCGATGGCGCGGCCTGCTCCTCCGCAGGGGTGGTGATCCTGTCAGCCGAGGATGGCTTGGCCGACACCATCCGGCCCCGCCTCGATGCGTGCGGTGCCGACGTGACCCGCGTGGTCGCCGTCCAAGCAGTTGGCGACGACGATCACTCTCCCGTCATCCCTGCCGACCTCGCCGCTGTCGAGGCTGCCATCGCTCGCGTGGGCGCGGGCCTACTCATCGTCGATCCCTTGATGGCCTACCTGGACGCCAATACGAACAGCTACCGGGACCAGGATGTCCGCCGTGCCCTGCGCCCCCTGGCCGAGCTGGCGGAACGTACTGGGGTCGCCGTGGTGGTGATCCGTCATCTCAACAAGGCTCCAGGTGGCCCCGCGATGTACCGCGGCGGCGGCAGCATCGGCATCATCGGCGCCGCCCGGATCGCCCTCCTCGTTGGCCGAGACCCGGACGACGAGGACCGTCGAGTGCTCGCGCCCCTGAAGGTCAACATCGGTCTGCAGCCACCAGCTCTGGCCTACCGGCTGGAGGAGGCGCCGAACGGCTCGGTTCGAGTGGCCTGGGAAGGGGAGTGCTCGCTCACCGCGGACCAGCTCCTCGCGGTCCCTGCGGATGAGGAGGAGCGGGGTGCCATCGTCGAGGCGTGTGAGTTCCTGACCGACTTCCTGGCCGCTGGACCGATGGCAGGCAAAACCCTATTAGCCGAGGCGCGGAAGGCTGGCATCGCCGAGCGCACCCTTCGGCGGGCAGCCGAGCGTCGCGGCGTCCGGCACCGGAAGCCGAGCATGGGCGGCGGCTGGATCTGGGAGCTTCCCGCCGAAGGTGGCCAAGCCCGCGGCAAGGTGGCCAACCCTGGGGCGTGGCCGCCTTCGACGGATGTTGGCCGCCTTCAGGCGACTGACAAAACCGGGGCCCCGGAAACCGCAGCCACGGGGGTTCTGATATGAGCGGGCCAGCCATGATCCTTGACCGTCTCCATGCCGCTGGGGTCACCGTCCAGGTGCGAGGAGACCGGCTCCTCCTCACCCCCGCCGACCGGGTGACCCCTGAGCTGGCGTCCCAAGCCCGAGCCTTCAAGGCCCGACTCATCGCCCATCTCACCTGGTCTAAGGAAGAGGCCGAGGCCGCCCTCGGCGCCTGTCTTGACCGCATCGGCCGGGCTTGTGTCCATGTCCCCGATGACGTCTCGGGTGATGTCGAGCTTGCCGACGTCGAGGAGGCGATCAACGTCGCCTTCGCCCGCGAGGATCATCGCGCCCTCGACGTCGCCCTCACGGAGCTCGAACGTCACTGTCGGGGCCAGTACGGCGCCCCTGCGCCTACCGCCGAACCTGGGAAGGCCGAGTCCGAGGGTGACCGGGGGGGAAGACTTGATGGCTTGCTCGAGAACGAGACGACCCACAGTAGCGGTGGCTAGCGGCTCCCCTACGCGCACGCGCGCGGGGCGAGGAGGGTGCGGGTGTCTGAACAGGTAGTGAGAACAGGCAGTAGGAACGGGTACCTGAACAGGTATCCGAACAAGGAGTGCACATGACTCAGCGGACACACCGCCCACCCAGCCGGCAGCGGTACCAGGCCACCCATCCCACCGTCACCCTGCACCTGAATCTCGCCACCGATGCCAGGCTCAAAGAGCTGATGCAGAAGACGAGCCTATCCCGTGCCCAGGTGGTGGAGGAGGCGCTGGGGCTGGTCGAGTCCAGGGTGGAGGAAGCGCAAGCAGCCTTCGACCGCGGCTACCAGCTGGGCTTCGCGGACGCGAGGGCTCGATTCGGCATCACCCCCCGCTGCGCATGGTGCGAGGGGGAGATGGAGGTGACACGGGGATCCGTGGCGGCGCAAGCGGCCACCGACTTCTTCGAGGCGGAGCTGTGGATCCACAGCGCCTGTCCCAGCGGGGAGCCGGTGGAGCAGCAGGTGGACCCGGAGTGGCTGCGCCGACACAGGCCCAAGGAGGGGGACGACTCGTAGACGGCGTGGCGACCCCCGTTACCGCTCGTTCGCGCCCTCGATGAGAGGCGGGAGCTTCTGCTGCAGCTCCTCGAGGCTTGCGACCCCGAAAGCCTCAAGGGCGACGGTGGTGAGCCGGTAGCGGTTGGGGCGCCGGCCCTGGCTGTCCCGGACAACGGTGAGGAAGCCCGCGTCGACCAAGCGGCCGAGCACGGTCTCGCAGCTCTCTCCGCGTAGCTCCTCCAGCTGGCGACGGGTGGCCGCGCGGTGCCAGCCGGTGTAGCTGAGGATGGCCACCGCCTCGTCGGAGAGGACGGCGCCGCGGCGCTCGCTGGTGATCCTCCCGAGAGCCCGCAGCGCCGACTGCGCCGCGGCTAGAGGGCCGCGAGGCGGACCTCGACTGTGTCCCTCGGTCAAGGGCGATGCCGCAGGCGGCCAGCCGGGGCGCCACGCCAGCCCTGACGGACCTACGCCGCGGACCACTTTGGGGGGACGCTGCCCTCGGTCCGCACCCGGAACACCACGACGCGGACGGTTCGGCTCTTCTCGCGGCGAGGGAACCTAGACTTCCCTGAGTGTCCGATCCTTCGCCAGCCCGTCGGGAACCCCTGACCGTCGCTCAACTGGAGGCCAGGCTCCCCGAGTTCGAGAGCGCGATCCGAGCCCAGGGTCTCCGGGAGAAGACCATCGCCTCGTACGTCGGCTACACCCGGTTCTTTCTGCGATGGCTTGCCGCCGATGGCACTCCCGAACGCTGGGTGGCCCAGCGGGACCGTCAGAGAACGCGGGGCGTCCTGGACGATCTTGCCCACCGGGTGGACGAACATGAGATCCGCGCTGCCCTCGATGCGTATCACGTGGCCACCAAGTCCGAGGCGGCGCTCGGTGCCCTGACGGCGGTCACCGGCGGGCCAGCCGACCTGGGTCGCGAGGATCACCGCGACGCTGTTCTCGCCTGGCTGTGGGCCTGGCGCTGCCGCCACCTCCGGCGTGAGGACCACGACCTGACCAGCCGTGCGCTGCGGGAGTGGTGGGAGGCCTTCTCGCCCCGCCTGCCACCGATCGCGGCCGACCTGCCATCCCTGGAGCAGGTCGATCTCCTCGAGGTGGAGCGGGCATATGACGCTCTGGCGGGCGCGGTGGCCGCGCGCTCGGGAGCCTCCTCGCGCCGTGCCGACCCGACCCTCGGGGACACGGCGGCCAGTGAAGTGCTGGTCGCGGTCCGTCCCCGGCTGTTTGTCTCCTGGCACCGCCCAGTGCGCGACGGATTGGGCTGGTGGGATGGGAGCGGTGCCCACTACGTCGAGCTGCTCTCCGCAGTCGGCGCGTCCCTGGCCGGGCTGGCCGGTCGCCTCGACACGGCCGCGACGGCGCTGCCCGCACGCCTCGGCCGGCCCGACATGTCGCCCGCGCAGATCGCCGACGCGTATCTGTGGGTGACGGTGACGCGCCGCCTAGAGCTCACCAGGGAATTCGGTCGACGCGCGACGGCAGCGCCCGCGGACTGATGGCTGCCCGCCTGACGTGCGTACGCGCCGGTCCCACAGCGCATGCACCGCCGCTCCAACCGCCTTCCAGCTGTGGGGGTGGACGGACCGAGTGCCCCTCCCACCTCGGCGCGTGAGCAGCCCGCTCACCGCAGCGAACGCCGCATGCAGCCTCGGTGTGGAGCTCCGGGTCGTCCAGCGCGCGCTACGCAAGGGCTACCTGCAGGGCGAGAAGCGGGGCAACGCCTGGCTGATCCCAGAGGCCGTCCTCGTGGAGCTCGCGTCCGTGGGCCCGGATCCCTTTGGAGGGACGGCGACGTCGCATCCGGCGGCGTGGATGCCCGGCTTCATCAGTGCCGCTGACGCCGCCCGCGAGTTGGGTGTCACCGCCGGTTACGTCGGGACCCTGGTCCGGCGTGGCCGTCTCGACGCCCGTCGGGTCGGCGTGTGGCTCGCCGTCAGCGAGGCGAGCGTGGCTCGCTTTGCGGAGCGACGGAGACCCGTCGAGGAGGATCCGGCGACCGCGGAGATCCGCAGATTGATCCTCGATGGCA
>Ga0182030_10016998_pt1 | contig 14089 bp, 18 predicted proteins | sample 812S3MmetaG_FD_121299 | JGI IMG/M metagenome (GOLD analysis project Ga0182030, IMG submission 121299) | Permafrost microbial communities from Stordalen Mire, Sweden - 812S3M metaG (Illumina Assembly) | ecosystem: Environmental > Terrestrial > Soil > Wetlands > Permafrost | place: Sweden...
CACCGGTTTGACGGGGACCAATTCCTCCGGGATCAACTTGGTCGAATCCAACACATCGAAGCTAAACTTGTCGGCGTCCGCTTCCGAGAAGACTTGAAGCCCCAGTTCCCACTCCGGGTAGTTGCCCGACTCAATCGCCTCCCAGAGGTCACGACGATGAAAGTCCGGATCCGCGCCCATGATCTTGACCGCTTCGTCCCACACCAACGAATGGGTTCCGAGGAGTGGCTTCCAATGGAATTTGCAGAATGTGGACTTGCCCTCGGCATTGATCAGCCGGAAGGTATGCACGCCAAAGCCTTGCATCATTCGATAACTGCGCGGGATGCCGCGGTCGGACATGACCCACATCAGCATGTGGGTGGATTCGGGCATCAAGGACACAAAATCCCAAAACGTGTCGTGCGCCGTGGCGGCCTGCGGCATTTGGTTGTTGGGCTCGGGCTTGGCCGCATGAATCAAATCGGGAAACTTCATCGCATCCTGGATGAAGAACACCGGGATGTTATTGCCGACCAAATCCCAATTGCCCTCATCCGTATAGAACTTCACCGCGAAACCTCGCACGTCTCGCGCCGTATCAGCCGAGCCACGCTCGCCAGCGACCGTCGAGAACCGCACGAACACCGGTGTTTGTTTGCCGGCCTCCGTGAAAGGCGCAGCCCGCGTCAAACTGGTGAGTTTCTCGTAGGCCTCAAAGTAGCCGTGGGCAGCGGAGCCGCGCGCGTGGACGATGCGCTCGGGGATCCGTTCGTGGTCAAAATGGGTAATCTTTTCGCGAAGAATGAAGTCCTCGAGCAGCGTGGGTCCTCGCAGCCCCGCTTTGAGAGAATCTTGATTATTTCCGACCGGCACGCCTTGATTGGTAGTCAGCATCTGTCCGGCGGAATTGACACGCTTGCTATCCAACGCGCCATCCAAGGATTGCGGTTCAAGCGTGGCAGCCCCGGTTTTGAGCGACTCATTCTTCTCGCTTAAGGTGCCAGCCCCCGCACTCGATGAAGGCAACGAATGGTGGGGGCCTTCCGGAGGCGCTGTATTGGAAGGAGCATCGTACTCGGCCTTCTTGGCCGGGTTGAAAGGCATTGCCTGCGCCAGCCTTTCTTGATCGGCTGCATGGTCAGCGAGCTCCGTGGTACTTGCCGGAGGATGGGAGGGGCCACTTACGGTCGTCCCCACCGCCTTATCGCTTGCGGATCGACCCTTGCTGGTTGAAGTGGCGCGCGCCGGCGGCTTGGCCCGGCTCTTTTTTGTCGGCATGGTTAGCTCCTCAGTCGAAGTTGCGTGATGTCGGTCGTGCCCGCGGCGCGTCGAGCGGCAAGTTTTGTTATCCGACCGGCGTCAGTAAATAAAAGCGACGCAAGCGTTGCATTTCAGCGCAACGATTCGCTAGGTGAATAATTCCATCAGCTGATGTAGCCCGTTACCTACGGTTACGAAAGCGACGCGCAACACCGTCGCTTCGTATCAGCGTAATCCGACAATTTTATCGGTAGGCGGCGACTGGCGGGCTCGAGGAGCACGAATCACATTTGCCGCCAATTAGAGAACCACGTCGGGGAGTTTCCGTGAGGCAATTGACAGGAACGTGGGCTGTGGTGCTCGCGGGAGGTGATGGGACGAGGCTGCGCCGAATGACCACCAACCCCCAAGGCATCGTCGTCCCCAAGCAATACTGTTCGCTCGGGCGATCATCCTGCCTCTTGCAGGATGCGCTGATGCGAGCTCGGAGCGTCGCGCTGCCGTCTCATGTGGCTACGGTCGTCGCTGCTCAGCACCGGCAGTGGTGGTCTTCGGCGCTGAATGATGTGCATGAATCGAATGTGTTCGTCCAACCTCAAAACAAAGGAACCGCATTCGGCATTTTGCTAGCGCTCCTGACACTAGAGATGCGCGATCCGCAAGCGACGCTCTTACTGTTGCCGGCGGATCATTACTTTCGCGACGAGGAACCCGTCACGCGCGCGCTTCGCATGACGGGCAACCTCGCTTGCGCATATAGCTCATCCATTTACCTGCTCGGAGCGGACCCGGAAAGCGCCGACACGGAGCTCGGGTATATTCTTCCGCAGCGCCGGATTATGGATAGTCCGGCACCCATCGCAGGTTTTACCGAAAAGCCCATTCAAGAATTCGCGCAGGAGCTTATTTCTCACGGCGCATTGTGGAATCTCTTCATTCTGGGTGGTTCCGTCAACGCGCTACTGGCGCTATTCATGGAAGAGCATGCCGACACCGTCGCTGAGATGCGCGAAGCGCTCCAAAACAGCGTTGCCGGCCAGAAAACATCACTGCATCAACTTTACGAAAGGATCCCGCCTCTCGATTTCTCCCGCGACATCCTGGAACTTCAGGCCGATCGATTGCATGTGATTCGGGTTCCACACTGCGGCTGGACCGACTTGGGCACCCCTAAGCGCGTCGAGGCGACGTTGCGCAGCATTGGAGCCGGCGTTCACAGAGAGCCACGTCCGCGTGCGGTACCTCTCTTTTTCGACCTGGAATCGCAACATCCTTGAGCGTCATCCGTCCTTCGACTGATGGCGTCTGTTTACATCCTGCTTCGGCGCGGTCGCCATCCAAGTAGGTCTGTGCAAGCGCCCTCGTGCGCCTGTCCCATTTAGAGTGCATCGTGCATCCGCAAGTTGGCAATTACGCCGAACGATTTAAAGTGCGTGGGGCTATGAACACGACCAAGCACGCCACGTCGAATATCACAGATATTCCAGAGGGCCGACCGATCGGAAGTCGATTGATGTCAAGGTCGATCGAAGTGTAGTCCGCTCGCAATTCCGAGTGCCCGGGCGCGTCCGCGGAATTTCGCTGGTTACACGCTACTGCGCACCCGTTGGGTTGTCGGCTCTTTGCGTCCCGTCAGGCACATATGGCGGACTGCGGATAGACCTTTGGCGAAGCGCGTCGAGCAGCTCGATGCCCGCGGATCCGGTGAGTAGAAACCTGCCACTCGCAAAACGGTTGAGATGCAAAATGTGTGGGTTTTGCAACCAATCAGCTCCCGACGCCGAGTGACCAGCTCCGATGCGCGCGAGCCATGCCGATGAGCCAGAATAAGCAGTTGGGTTCGCGGAAAGGACCGTACCTACTCTTGCCGATTTCGCGTTTCATCTCGCCTTTCCCGCCGGCAGTTCATCGCCTTCTTTGGTATATGCAGGAGGAGAATATAGATTGAGCGTTTTCAGCAGACCCTTGCCGGTGTTACGGATTTCATGCTGCTCGCCATGTTCGACCAGCAACAGGGAGCCCGTTTTGAGCGGGATGCGCCGACCATCGATCTTCGCTATACCACTCCCGGCGATGACAAATAGCCACTGATCCGCGCCCTTGTGACGATTACCGGGACCACCTTCCGCATCTCCGGGCTCAATCACCATCTGTGCGGCCTGGACACGACGGTTCCCCAACACGACTTTAAAGCCTTTACCGAACTGAAGTTTTTTGACTTTCATACAACTTTCCACCCTTAGGATCTGCTGATCTCACACCCCAGTTCTGTTCCGATGCGACTGTAACCCATCAGCATGTCGTCTAATTACTCACAGAAAGACGCGGCATTCGCCTAACGTCAAAAAGAGGGGCGACAAAAGACACTCCTACTCTGGCATCGAAATTGTGGGAGCGGTGATGGACGAGAAATCGGTTTCGCGTCGGCAAGCGGTGGGCCTCGTGGGTCTCGGATTGGCATCGGCCGCAGGAGGCGTGTCAATTGCTCAGCAGGCGACGGCACAACCCTCGGAGCGAGCGAACGTTGCCGTTGCGAAAGATGATCCGCGCACCAAGTATCCGAAACCACCGTTCCAAGAGCAGACACAACCCTGGCCAGGTCTTGCGGGGAAAATGAACCCCAAACCCGACCACGGCGAGACCACCTACAAGGGCTCGGGACGGCTAAATGGTCGAAAGGCGCTGATCACGGGCGGCGACTCCGGGATGGGTCGCGCGGCAGCGATTGCTTACGCCCGGGAAGGGGCGGATGTAGCGATCAACTATCTGCCCGCCGAAGAATCCGATGCGCGGGAAGTCATTCAACTCATTAAGGATGCCGGCCGCCAGGGGTATGCCATCCCCGGTGATCTTCGGGACCGAGCGTTCTGTCAGCGCTTGGTCGCCGAGGCGGTGCAAAAACTCGGTGGCCTCGACATCGTGGTCAACAACGCAGGGCGGCAGCAATCAAGACTCTCCATTCTGGATGTGAGCGATGAGGATTTCGATGCGACGATGAAGACCAATATCTATGCGCCGTTCTACATTATCAAAGCGGCATTACCGCATTTGAGTGAAGGCTCTTGCATCATAGGAACCACTTCCGAGCAAGCCTATGACCCGTCCGCCGATCTGTACGACTATGCGCAGACCAAGGCGGCGACAATGAATTACGTGAAGTCCTTGGCGAAGCAGCTCGCAGGCCGAGGTATCCGCGTTAACGGTGTTGCGCCCGGGCCCATTTGGACGCCGTTGCAGATCAGTGGCGGTGCGCAGGTCCAAAAATACAAGACTTTTGGCAGCACCGCGCCCCTCGGACGCCCCGGCCAACCAGCGGAACTTGCCTCCATTTACGTGCAACTCGCGGCAAGCGATGCCAGTTTCACGACGGGGAATATTTATGGGGCGGGAGGGGGCCAGGGGCAGCCGTAGAAGCGCTATGAACACGCCCGTCAACCCATGCTTTCGGAAACCACTTCGAACGTACTTAAACTGGAGGAGATTAGATTATGAAAACACCGTGGATATCGCTAACCCTGGTTTTGGCCTCGTCGGTGGCAATCGCCGATTCGCCGGATTCGAGTTTTATCAAAAGTGCTGCTGAAGGTGGCATGTCCGAGGTCGAACTGGGGCAGTTAGCGCAACAAAAGGCCACCAACCCTGCAGTAAAGGATTTTGGCGCAATGATGGTCACGGACCATACGGCCGCCAACGACAAGCTGAAGGCCCTCGCCGCCTCAAAACAAGTGGCACTACCGGAGAGTCCCAGCTTGATGCAGAAAGCATCGAAGTCGAAACTGGATATGATGTCCGGCGACTCCTTCGACAAATCCTATGTCAAAGGAATGATCGATGATCATAAAGCCGATATCAAAGAGTTCCAGAAGGAAGCGACGGAAGGCAAGGATCCTGAAGTCAAAGCCTTCGCAGTAGCCACTTTACCCACACTCAAAAAGCATCTTCAGAAGATTCAGGCGATTGCTGCCAATGCAGGGATCAAGGATTAATCGCATCGTTGTCATCGGTGAGTAGGGAGGCAGTGCTATGGCAAGAAAATACAGCAAGGCGAGTAGCGCCAAAGTGGCGAAAGTCATGCATGAACGAAAAGCCGGAACGCTCAAAAGCGGCAGCACCGGCAAGAAGGTCACGAGCAAGAAGCAGGCCATCGCTATCGGTCTCTCCGAGGCTCGCCGTGCGGGTAAGAAAGTCCCCAGGGAAAAACCCTAATGATGTCAAAGAACGAAGTGCGCCGGCTTTTATGGCATCGAACCCGCTAAGGTTTGTCGCGGCGCCGACAATTGCAAAGTCTCGCGAGGAACGAGTAGCCGAAGCGGCCTACTTTCTCGCCCTCAAGCGCGGCTTCGTACCGGGGTATGAAGCCGCAGACTGGGCCGCAGCAGAAAAGGAAGTGGAGGAGGCAGATCTAACAAACAGCAAGCCATGACTCCTACGCCGCGTGAGGTGCAGCGCAAGATACGACTTACGGGGATGTCAGGTCGTATAGTCCCAGCCCATCCTGACCATACTTCTGACGCAGTCACTTGGTAAATAAGTATTCCACTGGAGGATATTTCGCACTGAGCGCCGCGCATCCGCTGCGCGCAAGGGAATGTGGCCTAACGTGGTATCTCGCGACTGTCGACTCCGCCCCGAGCGGGGAGTGGTCTTGTTTTTTGCATTCGCATTCATGACGGCCTCTGTGACTATAAGGACACGCGGGGTGTTAGTTGCTGGATGCTTTTATAAAAAACTTTTTGTTCCAGGTCAACGGGGTGTGTGTTTAGTCGAATGATCGGCATTTCCGCACCACAGCAACGTCAAGATTATACGGGCAAATGAGAGATACAAGCTCCGGCTACTCTCGTTCGCAGCTATCACCGCCAGTGAAAAGAGGATTTAAGCATGAATGAAAATACGCACCGCATATCTCAGCCCGCCGCAGCCGCTATTGCTTCTTGCGCTTTTAGCGTGCCGCTGGCCTTAAGCCTATCGAGCACGCCGTCACCGAATCATCCGCGCACGATGCTGTGGTATCTCATGCTGCGTGAACCAGCATTCAAACCGCCCGATTGGCTCTTCCCGGTTGCCTGGACCGGGATCGAGGCGGGGTTAGCGGCTGCCGCGTACCGATTATTGCGCGCGACACCCAGCGCTGCTCGAACGAAAGCGCTGGCGTTGTGGGGCTGGAATGTATTTATGATTGGGAGTTGGAGCCGTTTATTTTTCAAACGGCACAGCTTGGGCATCAGCACCGTCGCCGCGGCGGGCTTGGTCGCCACCAGCGTCGCATTCGTCAAACAAGCGAAGCAAGTAGATAAAGCCGCAGCCCGTGCGGGACTACCGCTGGTCGGCTGGGTAGCGTTCGCCACGGTGTTGACGGCGACGATCTGGCACCTGAATTCTCGCAAATCACGATGAGGCTTGCGGGCCACACGGCCCGCAAAGCGTGACGCGCGAGTTGTGCCCAGCGAGTCAGATTCAACGCACACGCAAACGCTCCTTTACCCAATGGCGGGAAAGTTCGGGAACTCGACAATGGGGCGGCATCCATAACCTATTGTGAGAGCCCCATGGTCGATCGCACTTCGGATACTCGCCAACCATCGAGCGTCGGTACGGATTTCGATACAGATTCAAGCGGCTCGAGCGTCTCCATGCTCAAAGCCGTCGGTTTCGCTGCCAGACATTCTTTCAGCAACCTGAAACGCTTTGAGTTCGAACGCGCGCCCGCTAAAGCTGATGAGGTCGAGCTTGCGGTTCTCTTTTGCGGTGTATGCCACTCCGACATTCACCAGGTGAAAAACGAGTGGTCGAACACCGTCTATCCTTGCCTGCCCGGACATGAAATCGTCGGACGCATCACACGCGCCGGCTCCAACGTAACATCGCATCGGGTGGGCGATCTGGTGGGCGTCGGGTGCATGATGGACAGCTGCGGATCTTGCGGGCCCTGCCAGGCAGGGGACCAGAACTACTGCGAGGGCCCGAATAGCTGGCTGGCCACCTACAACGGCCCCATGGTCCCCGCCGCCAAGGCGCCCGGTGAAGTGAACACGTATGGTCGCGACAATACTTACGGCGGCTATTCCAACAATTTAGTGGTTAAAGCAAGTTTTCTATTAAACATTCCATCTTCACTACGCCCTGAAGTCGCGGCGCCGATCCTATGCGCCGGCGCCACGACGTACTCACCGCTCAAACACTGGGGCGTCAGAGCGGGCCAGAAGGTGGGCATCGTGGGATTCGGCGGTCTGGGCCACCTGGCCTGTAAGATCGCCAAGGCGATGGGCGCTGAAGTGACTGTCTTTACGCACACGAATGAGAAGCTTGAAGAGGCCGGCAAGTTCGGTATCAGCGCGGTCCCTGAGAAAGATAAAGACGCCTTGGAAAGGCTGAAGTCGAGCTTCGATTTTATCCTTTCCACCATCCCCGAAAAACATGACATCAATCCCTTCATCGAGCTTTTAAAGCGTGATTGCACACTCTGTGTTGTAGGCGCCTTGGAGCCTTTGGAGCCTGTCAACAACATGCAGGTAGCGTTTCATCGCAAGCAGGTAGCAGGCTCTTTGATCGGCAATCTTGCCGACACGCAAGAGGTCCTTGATTTCTGCGCAAAGCACGGCATCGGCCCGGATGTTGAGCTCATCGATATTGAGGACGTGAACGACGCTTACGACAAAGTCGAGAAAGGCGATGTCCGCTTCCGCTATGTCATCGACATGACCTCCCTCGAAGCCCCCAAGTAATTCAACCACAATCTAGGAGAGCACGGTGTCTGTATTGGATAAAGTGATCGCGGCCGTAACGCCGCCAGAGAGCGAAGAATCGCGCAGAGAAGCCCGCGCTAAGGCCCAGGCTGCGGCGAAACCCGGTGATTGGCTCTCGATGATTTTGACCCATCACCAGCAAATCGAAGCCGCTTTCGCGGCGGTGAAGGCGGCTACTACCGCGGCCACGCGCGTCGCAGCGCAAAAGAAACTCGGTATCATTCTCACCGGCCATTCCAATGCCGAGGAGTCGGTCATATACCCTGCTCTCACGGTTGCTAACGAGAAAGGCCATGCAACCATGGCCTATACCGAACAGGCTGCGGCGAAGACACAAATGGCGTTACTTGAGAATCTGGCGCCGATGAGTCAGGACTATCTCGATAAGCTTGAACACATCCGCGGCGCCGTCGCTCACCATGTGTACGAAGAGGAGGGCACGTGGTTTGTGGAACTTAAAGAGAAAGCGTCGGCGGCGGATCAGACCAAATTGACCGCCCGTTACGCGGAAGAATTCAAACGCTACGTCGGCACTGAGTAAGCGGTAACCACGCGGCGTTCTTTCGCATCGCGTGAGTATCTGGACAATGTCCTCCGGTCTTTCAAAAACTGGAGCGAGCGATGAGTTTGAGCAAACGGATCAGGCGGAGTGCGGTAGTGTGGCGACAGTTATTCTCTCGGCAGTCAAGCAGCGGACTGTCGGTGCCGGAGTTCTGCCGGCGCGAGGGGATCAACGCGAGTTTGTTCCAGCGGTGGCGATCGACGTTGAACGATTCCGAGCCTGACCGTCGAGTGAGCGCCCGAACGGAACCGGCGGTTGAAGTGCCGGCACCGTTTATCGATTTGGGCGATCTTCGGTCCGGCGGTCCGCGGATTGAAGTACGCTTGGACCTCGGCGGTGGTATGGTCTTGAGCATCGCCCGCGGCTGATGTTCTTCGCCGAGGCGCAGATCCGCGTGCATCTGTACGGGCAGCCGACCGACATGCGTAAATCGTACGACGGCTTACAGGCGCTCGCACGCCATGCGATGGGTCACGACCCGCTCGATGGCGCGTTGTACATTTTCATCAATCGCCGTGGCTCGCAGCTGAAGTGCCTGTATTTCGATCGCAGCGGCTTTTGCATCTGGGGAAAACGTCTTGAGGCGGGACGATTCATTAGCGACTGGCGCACGGTTCGCACACGCGAGATGGACTGGACGGGATTGAAGCTGTTGCTCGAGGGCTTGGAAGGTAAGCGCATTCGCAAACGTTTTTCTTTGCCTTCCATTGTCACCAAAAGCCTATAAATAAAGCATTTGTATGCGCTCGTCGTGATACGATGAGCGACATGCAAAGCGCGGCATCCACCGGCTCATCGATCCTCCCCGAGGTGACCTCGATGAGCGCCGCGGAGCTCGCCGCCCTGGTGCGCTCACAGGCCGAGACGATCGCCGCACTTCAGCACCAACTCGACTGGTTCCGACGTCAGATATTTGGGCAAAAGAGCGAACGCTTCGCCCCGGAGCCTGACCCCACGCAGATGCACTTGGGCGAAGTGTTGCCGGTCCCGGCGCAGCCGGCGGAGGAGCATAAGAGCATCGCAGGCCATACCCGGCGCGTCGCTCAAAAGGACGGCGCCGACACCGGCGAAGCCTTGCCGTTCTTCGATGAGTCAAAGGTCCCGATACAGACGATCGTCCTGGTGCACGCCGACGCGAAGGACTTGAAGTCGCACGAGTGCGAGATCATCGGGGAGAAGGTGACCTATCGGCTCGCCCAACGGCCCGGCTGCTACGTGATCCTGAAGTACCACCGGCCCGTCATCAAGGTCAAGGAGACCAAGGCCATCCTGAGCATACCGGCGCCGGCCGGTATCCTGGAGGGGAGCCGCGCGGACGTGAGCTTTGCTGCTGGGCTCCTGATGGATAAGTTTGCCTGGCACCTGCCGCTCTACCGCCAACATCAACGCCTCACGGCGGCCGGCATCCGCGTCAGCCGTCAGTGGCTCACCCAGCTCGCGCAAGCCACGATCAGCTTACTCGCGCCGATCTACGAGGCGCAGTTTGCCTCGATCCGCGCAAGCCGGGTCAAGGCGATGGACGAGACCCCCGTCAAGGCCGGACGTGCCGGCCACGGCAAGATGCAAGCGGGCTACTTCTGGCCGGTTTACGGGGAACTCGATGAAGTGTGTTTCCCGTTCCACCCCTCGCGATCAGCTGACTTCGTCTGCAACGCGTTGGGGCTCAAGCACGCCGTCGGCGCGGTGTTATTGACCGACGGCTACGCCGCCTACGAGCAATATGCCGAAAAGACCGGGATTACCCACGCTCGGTGCTGGGTTCACGGCCGCCGTGGTTTTTTCGACGCCTTAGAGGCTGAGCCCGCGGCAGCGACCGAGGCCTTGGATCTGCTCAAGGCCCTGTTCGCGATCGAAGAAGACATCCGCACGCTCAAGCTCATCGGCGAGGCGAAGCAACTACATCGATTGACTCACAGCAAGCCACCACTGGTCGAGACCTTCTTCGAGTGGGTTGATCGGCAACTCGAGCGCCAAGGGTTCACGCCCACCAACCCATTCATCAAAGCATTGAACTATGTGCGCGAGCGACGCTCCGGGCTCGAAGTGTTTCTCACTGATCCGGATGTTCCCATCGACACCAATCACCTCGAGCGGGCACTGCGCGTAATTCCTATGGGAAGAAAGTCCTGGTTATTTTGCTGGACTGAGCTGGGTGCCAAACACGTCGGTATCATCCAGAGTTTGATCGTCACGTGCCGACTACATGGCATCGATCCCTACACCTACTTGGTCGATGTACTGCAGCGTGTTGCTGAACATCCCGCCAGCCGCGTCGCCGAACTCACGCCGCGGCTTTGGAACAAGCACTTTGCTGACAAACCGATGCGCTCTGACCTGCACGCACTTCCAAACGACAATCGCGTCGGCTTGAGCTAGCAATGATAAAGCAGAGCCGTTGGCGTTTACGGAGGAAGCATCTTGCCGATCAATCTCTCTGACGAGTTCGAGGCAGCATGCTCGCGGCATCGGGGCGTTCCTTTCAAAGACCTATCCGAGATCGATCAGATCCTCGTCGCCATTTGGGCACTTGAAGGTGACGTCAATAACGGTGGCTTCGATCAGTACTATTTTAACTCCTCGGGCGATACTGCTTATTACGCCCCGATCGCGCTTCGCAGAATTGGAGCAATGAGAATGGCCGACATTGTCGATAGGGCCAACTTCCACTTCGGACCGAGTGGACCACCCATTTCCGGTGATGAACGTCAGACGGCTTTGTTCAAGCTCACGGAGTCAAATGAAAAACTTTGGCACGATCTTGATAAAGAGTTCTTTCGATACCCAGACGACATATCCGCGCTGCTTGAGCGCTTCGTCGAGCAAAACCTGGCAGGCCGACACTAGGGACCCGAATCGTTCCATACAATCGCTCCCACTGGACCGTGACTTCGACAGCGTTCAAGCCTAGTCAAGTACGCTCCTCAGTTGCCGGTTACGGCACTGACGCCCCTTGAATTCACGCAATAAGTATCTACGAACGCGATTCTTTCGATGCCTAACGCAACCGAACTACTGGGATGGTGCAGCTCCGTTATTTTGCTGGCCACTTTAATGCGTCAGGTTTATACCCAGTGGCGCACGAGTGCCACATCAGGGGTTTCGAAGTGGCTCTTTATCGGGCAGTGCACAGCGTCGGTCGGCTACACGGTGTACAGCTTCCTGCTGCACAATTGGGTGTACGTCAGTTCAAACATCGCGATTCTGGTCACCGCCATCGTTGGAGAAAGCCTTTATCTTCGTAATCGACGTCGGGCCGCAGCTTTCAGGCAGCAGCCGTCGCCATCAGGAAGACTCAATTGATCGAAGTTCCACCTCTACAAGAAAACGTATGACGCAAGGTTACTTATATTTCAATTCGATTTTGTATCTCCTATTCGCCCTCTGGTGTACGGTCGGTTGGCAAAGCACATCGACCCGCCTGGGATATCTCACTTTGGCGAATGGCGGCAGGTCGGAATATTTGGTGATCTACGGCGGCCTGCAAATCGGCCTCGCAATCCTTTTTTTCTCGCTTGCGCGCAATGCGACGTATTTTAAGCTGGGACTTCTCATCTCGATTGGTTTCTATGCACCCATCGTGATTTATCGGGTCATTACCGTCTTGATGAACTGGCCGGTATCCGGTCTTACCTTGGCCACCGGAGGACTAGAATCTGTCCTGCTGATCGGCGCCCTGTGGCTGCGTTATTTGTGACACGCGCAAGATCCCAGGGCAATCAGAGTTTGGGTCAAAGCACATAATGCGAAAATCGCTGCCGAGCGCAGGCGCGATCGTTGCAACCGCCGGAGACCAATCACGAGGGAGCGTATCGACCCCCCGCCGGCAACTGCAAACATGCCGAGCTGGGTGCAGGCACTGATCTTGGGCCCCAGTGTCAGGCTTGCCTGCAGGTTACCTGACGGAGCAGCCCCTATCGATTCAGACTGAAGATTGAAGGGGATATGCCGGAGCCTGCTTTTTTTATCCGCAACATAAGGAAAGTCACCTTGTCGGGCGTGCTGCACCGCAACAGCACCCGAGGGGCCGGCGGCCCGTGGACTGACAGCCGAGTTAGATGGACCACCAAATGAGTCTTCAGCATAAAAAAAGAATGCGCGGACCCTTTTCCCGAATGGAACGCTACGATCAGTATTTGGTATCTTTGCGCTAGAACGACGTCCAATGACGCTAGGACGTACCAACGTCGCTTTGAAAAAATCGGGACGCGCCATAGCGCATGGGCAACAACAAAACCGTCTGTGAGAGGCGCGGCCTTGGGCTCAGCAACGCTTGGTCAGGGGGAGCTTATGATCGAAGACCCGGGCCCGTCGGACTCTGATTCGGTTGTGTGGCGGATTTTGGCGGTATACCGCGCTCGAGGGTGTTACGAATCAGCAGCCTATGATTGCGGCCGGTGCTCTGGGGTCGAGCATCTTACGTGATCGAACAAGTGGTGAAAAATAGATTGGCGCGAGCGTCGTCGGCGTTGTGCAATAGGCTCACCAAGGCGCGAATGGCGGATCGGCCGACGCGGTCGATCATTGCCCTGTTGGTTGCGGGATTGATAGTCGTTGGCACTCAATCCGTGCCCGCGCATGCCGCTGCCACTTACCCCGAGGATGCCGTCAAGGCCGTATTCTTGTACCGCTTTGCAGGCTATGTGACTTGGCCACCGTCCACGGCGAATTCCTCACAATTCACCATCGCAATTCTCGGCGCGGATAATGTGGCGGAACAGCTTAAAGCATTGCTGCCAGACCATCTGATTCAAGGCAGGCCTGGCCGCGTCCAGACGATCCAAGGGCTCGGCCAACTCGGTGATGCCCAGATGCTCTTCATCGGTCCAGGCGCCCTGGCCAAATTGAGCGTATTCATCGAGGCGCTCAAAGATCGGCCGGTGTTGATCGTGACGGACCAGCCAGGGGCGCTCGAGGAGGGAAGCACGGTCAATTTCCTCATAGAACAACAACACGTTCGCTTCGAGATTTCCACCTCTGCCGCGAAGCGCTCGGGGCTTCAAATTGGTTCGGGTCTCCTTGCGGTCGCCGAGCGGGTGAAGACCGGTAATCTGCGCAGAAGGTCGGATTGCCGGACTTATGCCGACGAGAGTCAGCCGTGTGTCCTGCAACTGGCCACGCAGATCGATCGCTTATGGATCGTGAAGGGGGGATCGTGAACCCCATCGTAAGATTACTGGAGTGGCTTCGACCGCCCGTGAGCGTGCGTAAGCAAAGTGTTCGCCGCAAGCTCATGGCGGTTATTGTGCGGACCACCGCAATTGCCTTGTGTTTGGCCGCGATGGCCATGTCGGTGGTGGACATGACCACGTACCGCAATGCGCGGGCCTCACAGCTATCAACGGAGGCCAGCATCCTCGCGCTTGCAACCGCCCCCGCACTCGCGTTTGACGATCCGAGCGCCGCAGAACGAAGTCTGGGCGCTTTGCGTGCACATGCTGCGGTGCTGGGGCTGCCCTCTACACCCCGGATGGATCGCTCTATGCTTCGTATGTGAAGCCCGGTCAGCCAGCCCCGCCTTCGAAGCTTTCGAGATTTTCTG
>Ga0182030_10017001_pt1 | contig 14087 bp, 14 predicted proteins | sample 812S3MmetaG_FD_121299 | JGI IMG/M metagenome (GOLD analysis project Ga0182030, IMG submission 121299) | Permafrost microbial communities from Stordalen Mire, Sweden - 812S3M metaG (Illumina Assembly) | ecosystem: Environmental > Terrestrial > Soil > Wetlands > Permafrost | place: Sweden...
ATACCAGCATGAAGGCGGCGGCGAGCGCGGGCAGCAATGAGATGTCGGCATGCATGATCTGGACACTAGTGCATCAACCACCTATGATTCGCGACGATATCCGCATCATATGGCTGTGCAGCGCGTCCGCCATGAACGGCAGCGCCAGCAGCAGCGTGACGAAAATCGCGAGAATTTTCGGCACGAACACCAGGGTCTGCTCCTGGATCTGCGTCAGCGCCTGAAACAGCGACACCGCCACGCCGACGACAAGACCGACGACCATCAGTGGCGACGACACCACGACGATGGTCCAGATCGCATCCCGCGCCACGTCGAGGGTTTCAGCACCGGTCATTGAACGTCCCCACTTCCCTCATGGTGACGGAGCGCGCATCGCGCGCGTCTCGAACCACGAAATTCAAGTCCCTCCTCCTTCGAGACGGCGGCACGCGCCTGCTCAGGATGAGGATTGATCAGATCGCCATCTTCATGATGTCTTCATAGGCCGAGATGACCTTGTCGCGCACCGACACCAGGGTCGATACCTTGACGTCGGTCTCCGCCACCGCCGTCACCACGTCCATGACGTTGGCCTTGCCCGACGCCATGCTGACCGTCTGCGCGTCGGCTTTTCGGCCGCCGTCCACGACGTCGCCGATGGCGTCCTTGAGCAGGTCGCCGAACGACGGGCCGCTGGCATCGGAAGTCTTGCCTGCGACGCCGGGATCCAGGATGCGGCCGATGCTGGCATAGGCATTTGCAGCGAGGGTGGGTGAAGCCATGGTTCAGGTTTCCTGTTCAGGACTTGAGGATGTTGAGCGTCAGCGAGATCATGCGGCGCGTGGCGCTGATGATGTTGAGGTTTGCCTCATAGGACCGCTGCGCGTCGCGCATGTCGGTCATTTCGATCAGCGGATTGACGTTGGGGTATTTGACGTTGCCGGAGGCATCCGCCGCCGGATTGCCGGGCTCGTGCTTGACGCGAAACGCCGAGGTATCGGGGCGCACCTTGCCGATCGCAACGACCCTCGCATCGAGCGCGCGATCGAGTTCGGAGTTAAAGCTCGGCACCTTGCGGCGGTAGGGATCGCCGCCGGCGCTTGGAGCGGTGGAATCGGCGTTGGCGATATTTTCCGAGATCACGCGCATCCGGCCTGCCTGCGCGCGCAGGCCCGATGTCGCGATTCCCATCGACCTGGCGAAATCTGCGATAACTTGACGGTCTGCCATGGTGTCCGTTCCCCGATCCTATCCGGCCTCAGGCCTTGCCAATCGCGGTCTTCAGAAGATGCAGACTTCGGGTGTAGAGCGAGGTCACGGCGGCGTAGTCCATCTGATTGGAAGAGACCTTGAGCATCTCGTCTTCGAGATTGACGGCGTTGCCGGCGGGCCGCGTCTCAAAGCCGACCTTGCCGTTCTGCTCGAAGCTTTCGACGCCCCCCGGCGGGACGATATGATTGCCGCTGGTGCGCATCATCGCCAGCGATCCCATCGGTCCGCCGGCGCCGGCGCCGGTTCTATCGAATTTCGGCTCGACCAGATCGCGCGGCTTGAAATTCGGCGTATCGGAATTGGCGACATTTTCAGCCAGCACGCGCTGGCGCTCCTGATGCCACTGCATCCTGGTGCGCAGCGCCGACAGGCCCGGAAGATCGTTCATGGACATCGCACCGCTCTCCTCGCCTGGCCGGGCACGCCGCCGGTTCAAGCTAGGCAGAATTTGCCGCCTGTATGGTTAACAGCGGGTTAAGACGCGCGGCGGTGACGGCATGACATCCGAGGCGGATCGCCAGGTGAGGATCGATCAAGCGCATTTTCGCCGGGAAAGCTGCGTTAACCAACCAAGTCTTTGAAGTTGGGGAGTGAGAAGTCGTTTTGGCCCAGCCGATTCATGGGTTATTAAGAAGTCGGGCGGCAACTATTGCCGTGGGGAATTAAGAGATTGGGCTAATCTCAGGCGTCGTTCGCCGTTTGTTGCGTCGTTTCCGATCCGCGTCCGACCCAACAGAAGCCTGAAGAAAACGGTATTTGCCGGGGACAGAGCATGCAGGCAGTCACATTCTTCTTCGCATTCGTGGCCGTTCTGGCGCTGATCGGCGTCGCGGCCTGGCTGGTTCGCCGATTCGCCGGCAATCGCCTCGGTTCCAATACCAATCGCGGGCGGATGCCGCGGTTGGCCGTGATCGACGCCGCCGCTGTGGACGGTCGCAGGCGGCTGGTGCTGGTACGGCGTGACAACATCGAGCATCTGCTGATGATCGGCGGTCCGACCGATATCGTCGTGGAACCTAATATCGTGCGCGCCATGCCCGCGCGGGATCAGGTACCGCCGCGGCCCGCCGTCGGTGGTGCCGAACCGCCAACGCGGATGGCGCTGCCCGATTCCGGCAACTGGACCGAGAGCGATGCGCCCCGGACCGACATCTTCGATCACGCCGAACCGCAGATGCCCGAGCCGCCGCCGCGGCCGGCCCGGCCCTCTTTTGTCGACGAGGTGCGCCGCCCGATGCCGCCGGCGCTGCCGCCGCTACCTGAACGGCGCAGCGATCGCACTGATCGCACTGATCGCACCGATCCTTTGGCGGGCTTCGCGCCGGAGCCCCCGCTCGGCGGCCGTCCGGAGCCTCGCCCCGAACTGCGCGGCGAACCGATGCCGTCGCGGGTCACGTCACGTAACGAACCGTTGATCCCGCGGCCGCCGCGGGTAAGCGAAGCGCCGAAACCACCGCCGCCGCCTCCCCCTCGCCCGCCGGAACGCCCCGTTGCCGCCCCGCCGCCGGTCCCCTCTCCGTCACTGTCGACGGCGGACCAAAACCTCGCCGAGATGGCGCAACGGCTGGAGGCCGCGCTGCGCCGGCCGGCCGGCGACGTCGGCGAACCGCGGGTCGGCGCGCCACCGGTGGCGCCCGAACCGCCGCCGGGCCGCAGCCCGCCGCGCCACGAGCCATCGATGGCCGCGCCGCCGCCGGCGGCGCCCAAGAGCGGCTTTGAGAATCTGGAAGACGAGATGGCATCGCTGCTGGGCCGTCCAAAGACCCCTTCGTGAGATCGGCGTCTGTCCCGCGTAGAGTTTTATTTTTTGCCATTCTGATAGCCGCCGGATCGCTGGCGGGTCCGGCGTTCGCGCAGGATATCAGCATCAATCTCGGCCAGGGCAATGGCGGCGTCACCGAGCGCGCGATCCAGTTGATCGCGCTATTGACGGTGCTGTCGATCGCGCCGTCGATCCTGATCATGATGACGTCGTTCACCCGGATCGTCGTCGTGCTGTCGCTGCTGCGCACCGCGCTCGGCACCGCGACCGCGCCGCCGAACTCCGTGATCATCGCGCTCGCGATGTTCCTGACCGCGTTCGTGATGGGTCCGGTGCTGCAGAAATCCTACGACGACGGCATCAAGCCGCTGGTCGCCAACCAGATCGGCGTCGAGGAGGCGCTGCAGCGCGCCTCGGTGCCGCTGCGCGGCTTCATGCAGAAGAACGTGCGCGAAAAGGACCTGAAACTGTTCATGGACCTGTCGGGCGAGCCGCCGCCGGCCACGCCCGAGGAGATGTCGCTGCGGATCCTGGTGCCGGCATTCATGATCTCCGAACTGAAACGTGCCTTCGAGATCGGCTTCCTGCTGTTTCTGCCGTTTCTGATCATCGATCTCGTGGTCGCCTCGGTGCTGATGTCGATGGGCATGATGATGCTGCCCCCGGTGGTGGTGTCGCTGCCGTTCAAGCTGATCTTCTTCGTGCTGGTCGACGGCTGGTCGCTGGTGGCCGGCAGCCTGGTGCAGAGTTACAGCGGGTAGGCTGGTTTCCCGATTCGATTTTCAAACAGCCACGCCTCAGATGAAGCCGTCATACTCCGCGAGAGCGGAGTATCCAGTAAGCCGCAGCTTCTGGGCTCGATCATTGACGTCTCGGAATACTGGATCGCCCACTTTCGCGGGCGATGACGACCAAGAGTGTGGCGCGTTCGTATTCATCAGATACAACTCCGCATTCCCGCGACGCATCGCGCCCGAGTTTTGCGCAATCCGTCCGCCCAAAGAGGGCGTGGGGAATGCCGGGCGCCCAACGCGCCCGCAGCCCCGCGTGCAAAGTGTAGAAAGCACGCGAGTGCGTCACCACGGTCGCGCCGAGATCACCCGGCATTCCCGCACGCGAGTGGTTTTAACGGCTGCTTCGGGCTCTCCTTGGTGACCGGGCTTGTTTGCCACCATCGCCGGTGAAATTTCTTTCACCAACTTGACGCCAGCGTCGGGGCGTCAGGACCACACGACTTCGCCGTCCGCGTCAGCGCCATTCGTCAAAAGCGCATCCGCGTCCATCGCATCCCCTGCCCTACGTTCGTGACGATCGCGAAACGCCCCTTTGTGTGGGCCGGGATGGGGAGCGATATGGAGGTGATTTGGGTCAGAAGGGAATGAAAATATTTTTGCAGAGGGGGACTGGACAGGTAGCATCAGCTTGATCCAGTTCAACAAATCACCCTGTGCGCGCAGGGGTGCTTTGGCCCAAGGGATCGCGATATAGATGAGGCTGGCCGTGCGGGGTGACGTCTGCGCAGCAACGCCCGGTCAATTAAGTGCACTGTTACCGTAATTCCCTGCGTGCTGACTGCGATCGGGCCGCGCGACAAGCCAAAAACAAACTGTCGCTACGGTGCAGCAAATCATACTGAGAAGAAGCCACGCGGGAGCTGTCTTAAATCTATTCGTGTCAATCTCAAAAGCCCCATTTGAGAAACTAACGGGCGGAAGGCACAAGAGATATATTGCCGCTCCAAGTACGACGCCGGCGGCGACGTAAGGCCAGACGCTCACCCAGTCCAGCCATCGAAAGAAGAAATACGCGGGCACACCCAGTACCAAAGCGACGGGGTAGCCCAAGAGTGCCGCAAATCCAATTCCCCACACGCCCTCGCCGATCTTGCCGGTAACTAGACTGCCGATTGCGAGGAGCAAAGCTGGAGAAATCGGGGCAACTAGGAAGGCCGCCAGAGTTCGGAGGAATGTCATTCGGCTCATAGTCACTGTTCTTTCATTAGCTCAGCTCAGCGATCCGCCATCGCCTCGGCCCTGCACATCGAACTGCTTGCTGAGATGGTCGCCGATCTGAACCAGCATGGCGACGCATTCGGGAAAGCCTGACTTTGCGACCGTCGCCTGGTCGGCCGCGGCGCGGAATTCCCAGGAGCTGCCGGCGCCAAGAACCGAAATGACGATTCCGTCCGGGCAGTCGGCGTGGACTTCCAGTTCGGCTCTCGCCATCGCAATGAGTTCGGCTTCGGTCTTGCTGGGCTTGCTCATGCGGGTAGCTTCCTCTGCAAGGTTGCGAGGTTGCCGTTTCGGCAAGCCTCTGTCGAGGGACGACGCCAGCCTGTGACGCGCTACTTCGCCGCTTCGACCCGCTTCAATCCGACGATCTGGGGCAATGAGCCGGTCGGGGCCGGATCGGCCTTCGGGATTTCCGGCGGCAGCGTCGCCTTTGCGGTCGCATCCGGGAATCGCGTTCTCATTTCACGCAGGAAGCCTTCGAGCGTATCGACGCTGGCCGCCATCTTCGCGATCGGGGCGAATTCGGCGCTGTTGGCAGCGGCCGGCTTGCTGGCGGTCTCGAACGCGGCGCGGTCGTCGTCGCCACTCATCAACGGCGCATATTTTTCGCGGAAGCGCGCCAGGCCGATGGAATCCTCCGCCAGCGCATATCCGACCAGCGTGCGGACCACGTCGCCCTTCTCCACCGGGTTCAGCGGCTTGAAGTCGCGCCAGCGATCGGCATAGTACAATTCGATCTGTTCGGACGCTTCGCGCCAGCGCCGCGACGCCCAGTAGATATCGGAGCGCAGCCGGATCGCTTCGCGGCCGATGATATTCGAGATGATATCGAGCGCGAGGTCATGGCGGCCGACGTCGCTTTGCGCGCGCGCCTCCAGCAGCAGCCTTTGCTGGCGCAGCTCGCCCGAAAGATCGGCAATGCGCGTGGTGCGAAGGGCGGCGATGGCGCGGTCCGGCTTGCGATTGGTCAAATAGACCATCGCCAGCCGCGCCGCCACCTGCGCACGCGCCGCCCCCTCCAGCCTGTGATCGACCTGGTACTGCAACAGTTCGCTGGCCTGATCGAGCAGATCGACCGCGACCAGCCGATCGGCGAGCCGGCGGATCATTTCGTCGCCGCGCCGTCCGATCGGCGTCAATTCACGATATTCGTAAAACAGCCCGAGCGCATCGACCGGCGGAAGATCGTCGCCTTTCGGTCCCAGAAAGAGTTGGGCGAACAGCGCTTCCGCCTCGTCCTGACCTTGCCGCGATGCTTCCGAATTGGGCTGCAGCCCGGTCGCGACCCGTTCGGCTGCGAGCGCTTCGCCGTAGCGTCCGGTATCGGAATAAAGACGCGCCATCATGACCAGCGCCCTCACTTCGATCGCGTCGCCGCGCCACGTCACCGACAGCGTCTCGAGCTCGCGCAGCGCATCGGCCGGGCTGATTTCGTCGCGCTTCTGCCGCAGCATGATCTCGAGCAGCTTGGCTTCGGCCGCCGCCGCGCGGTCTGAAGATTCCACCGCAAGCCTGTATTCCTTGAAGGCATCCTTGTCGTGCCCGAGCGCTTCGGCAAGCCGGCCGCGCAGCACCGAGGCGGCAGGTTTCAGCTCGGGCGGAAGGCCGATGACTTCCAGGTCGCCGGCGCGTTTGGCGGCACCGGAATAGTCCCTGACTTCGAGCGACGCACGCATCGCTTCCGTTATCACGATGCGCTGCAGCTCGATCGGCAGCGAGGTGACGGCGAATTCGACGTTGTTGAATTTCTCCCGTGCCTCCGCCCATTTGCCCTGGCGCGCAAGGGCCAAAGCCCTCCATAGCTGCGAATCGTAATTGGTTCCGACCGCCGCATTGGCGAGTTCCTTCAGCGCCAGTTCGGGACGGCCCATCAGGGCGGTCGCAACCGCATGCACGATCAGCGTAACCGGATCCTCCTGGCCTCGCTTGGCATCGGCGAGGGTAACGTCGAGCACGCCCTTGGCTTCCGGATACATCCCGCGCGCCAGATAGAAACGGGCCAGATCGATCCGGGGCGGCGCGCGCTGATCGGGCTCGGCTGCCGCCGCGGCGGCGACCAGCATCTGCTCTCGCGCGATAAAGTTCTCAGCCAGGTTCTTGCGCCACTCGCCGATGTCGAAAATCGGCCGGACCGCCGTTGACGCGCGCTCGGCCGCGGCGTCGGCCGATGACAGCGTCAAGCCGCCGGGCCTGCCGAGGATAATCTTGTCGGGTGCCATTTCGGCGGTAACATCATCGGAATTCAGGCGAACCGCGACGCCTTGAATCGATTCCAGCAGCGACATCTCGACAAAATCCTGCTGCTTGATGAAGCCGCGAACCGGCGGCGGCGTCGTGACCACCATCAAGGTATCGCCGGCGTCCGGATCGACAAGCCGGTGCAACCGTCCGTGTCCGGACAGGGCCACGGTGACATTGGCATGGGCGGGATCGCTGATGTTTCGCATCGCCGTCAGCGGCTGCGCTGGCGTTTGCATCGTGTCGGCAAAGGTGAGCGTCCAGTTCGCGCCGCCGGCCTGGTCGTCGCTCGTAAGCGAAGGCATTTGAGGCTGGTTGAGCCGAATGCGGATCGCCTGACCCTGGTCCAACGGCAACAAGCGGACGTCGGCGATGACCGCGCCGGCTTTGTCGCGGATCGACCCGATATCGATCGGCTTCGAGGAATCGAACACCAGCCACACGGTGTCGGCACGGCGAAACAATGCCGCCGGCGTCGCGGCGGCAAAGGAAAACGTCAGGCGCAGGCCGCCGCTGTCTCGCGTCACCGCAACCGGGGCGGCGGCGCCGCCGGCCCGGGTTTCCGCCGGCGGAGCCGGCGCGGCAAGGCTGGTCTTTGGCGGCGTCTGCGGCGGGGCAACTGGTGTTTCCGCTGCTGGACGTGCGGGCTTCGGCGCCTCGGATGCGGGCGACGTTTTCGGCGCCGGTTCGGCTTTGGCCTCGATTTCGATTTGCTCGGCCAATGTCTCCGGCTTGCGTGGCGCAGCCGCGCCGGATTGCCGCGATGCCGCGGGTTCGTCGGCGGCCTTTCCGGACACGGCCGGCGCAGTTACTACCGGGGCGGCTGATGCCGGGGCAGTCGCCACCGGGGCGGCTGATGCGGGGGCGGCTGACGCCGGAGCGGCTGACGCCGGAGCATGCGAGGCATCCGATGCGGGTGACGGCAGCGCCGACGGCTTTTCGGATGGCTGGAAACCGACATCGACAATGTAGTTCTTGTCCTCGCGGAAGGAATGGACATCGACATCGCCGATCAATGCCACGTCCACCGCCGATGAATCGCCTTCGAGCCTCTGGTTGATCGACGCCACGTTCGACGGCGCCGCCAGCTTGGCATCGGCGAGGTCGAAGGTCAGCCCGGCGCCGAACGACAGCGTCAGTTTCTGGTCGTTCAGCACCGACGAGACGCCAACGCCGTCGGGCATTTCAAATACGAAACGGACGAAGGTCGGCTGTACCGACGCGCGTACCCGAATCGGCGCGCGCTTCTTCGCCTCCGCGCCCGCACGCTGCTGACGCAACGCGCGCTCCGCATTGCGCGCGCGCTCGGACAGCTCGCGGATCACCTCGGGAGGAAGCACCGGAGGCGGCCCCTTCCAGCTATCAGGCAACAGATCGATGAACACCCGCTCGCCCGCCGTCATGGTGTTGATGGTCACCCTGCGCGTCAAAGACAGGCGGATGGCCGAGCCATCGGGATCGCGCCGCGCCGAACCGACATAATCGGGCACCGCGTCGGACAGCCTGTCGATCGGAATATCCACCGGATGCTTGAACCGGATCACGATGATCGAGCCGGCCGCGATCACCTCGGAATCGACGTCCTCGGCGAGTTTGAGCACCAGCCGGGCATAACCGTCCGACGCCGAAAACGTGGCCTCACCCTTGATCGGATCGGCGTGGCAGACGCCGCAGCACATCGAGCCGATCAGCACCAGGCTCGCCGCCAGCCGCGACGGCGCGCCGGGCCAACGCCGGACCGTCCGCGCGCAGGCGCAGACTCGCGACCAAAATCCAGCGGCAGTCGTTCGCGCCATACCGAAGGGTCTCTCAGTTCACCGATCTGATCGGCAGCGGGGCGCGCTCGCCCTACGATTTGAATCTAGAATCGGCGATTTAAGGACTTGTTAAATATCCCTGTTAATTGGGCTTTTGCGGCAGCATCTTGCCTTCGATCTTGGGAAGATCGGCGGCGGAGGCGGATTTGTCCGGCCCGGCGCGGCGCGCCATTTCGGTCGTCAGCCGCTCGGCCGCCTCGGTCGACATCAGGCCAAGGATATCGGACATCTTCCGCGGCGCGATCTGCGACGCGATTTCGAACAGCACGGGCATCTCAAGCCGGTCGAACACCTTGGCGGCGTCCTTCGGCTTCATGCTCTCATACATGGTGATGATGCCCTTGAAGCGCGCCGCATCGGTTTCGGTTTTCTGCTCGCTCACCGCGGCGATCCGCGACTCGACCGCCTTCATCTCCTGGACCCGCGCTTCTATTCGTTTTTCGGCGGCCTTGAGCAGGCTTTCGCGAATATCGATTTCGCGGGCGCGCGCTTCCAGTTCCTGCCGCCGCGACTGCAGCCGCTCGAGGATGGCGCGCTCGGACGGCGAAACCGGCTGCCCCTGCGCGGGATAGACCGTGGTGCCATCGGGCTTGGCCACTTCGGGCGCTGCGACCGGCGGTTTTGCGGCTTCCTCCTTCGGCTTGTCGTCGACCGAACCTGTGATATCCGCCGCGTCGGTCTTGTTTCCTCCTGGAAAATTGAAGGTTTCCTGGGCCCAGGACTGCCTGGTCGACTGCGGATCATAGTCGAACACATATCCGCCATCGATCACGAGCCCGGCGACCTTCAATATCGCGAAGCCGAAGATGGCGACCAGGACCACCGGAATGACGCGTATGTCGCGAACAGATTTCATGCGGCGAGGCCATCAGACCTTTTGCGGTCGGAAAACACCTGGGCCGCCTCGGCAATGGCCCGGGCCGCCGATACCTTGGGAGCCGCCGGCTCCGGTTCGAGCGCAGGCCGCGCCGCGGTCGCGATTCTGGTCAGCCGCCGCAAGACATAGTCGCCTTCCGAGAGTTGTTTCTTCAACTGCTGCGACATCTGGCCCGCGGATGCGAGCTGGTCGCCGAGATTCTCGTTGACGTCGCGAACCGTGTGCTTGAGGCCGCCGATGGCGCGCTCGGCGATTTCGGTCGCCGTGATCAACTCCGCGATCGTCGCCTTCAGCGAATGCTCATCCGCCTTCAGCCGCTTCAGCCGGGTATTGAGCAGCGCGCAATAGCCGATCGTGAGCATCAGCAATACCGCCACCAGGCTCTCGATTGCAATTCCGAGTGAATGACTCATTGGGCCTCCATCAACTTGGTTTGCTCATCGGCCTTCTCGAACATCGCGAAGGTGGTATGGGGTTTGCGCAGCTGCTTGGTGACGCGAATGGCGACGCGGTCGCCGACCCGGCCCATCCGCCCTTCGGTCAGGGTCACATTGCCGCAGCGCACGGCCACCAGCGCGTCGGCACGCATCTCAAGCGGCAAGGTGTCGCCGACTTTCAACTTCATCAGTTGTTTGAGCGGAATATCGGCCTCGTAGAGCACGGCATCGACCGAAATCTGCGCTTGCGCGACTTCGGTGGCGAAATGGCCTTCCCAGATCGGATCGCGGCCGAATTTCTCGCCCATGAACATCTGCAGCAGCACGCTGCGGATCGGCTCGATGGTCGCATAGGGCAGCAGCAACTCGACATTGCCGCCGCGATCCTCCATGTCGATGCGCAGCCGAACCAGAATCGCGGCGTTGGCGGGCCGGCTGATGGCGGCGAAGCGCGGATTGGTTTCCAGTCGGTCGATGCTGAAGGTCACCGGCGACAGCGGCCTGAAGGCCTGCTCGGCATCGGCCAGCACGACCTCAACAAGCCGCTTCACGAGGTTGGTTTCGATGGTGGTATAGGGACGCCCTTCGATCCGCAGCGAGGTCTCGCCGCGGCGACCGCCGAGCAGGACGTCGATCATCGAGTAGATCAGGCTTGAATCCACCGTCGCCAGGCCGAAATTATCCCATTCCTCGGCCTTGAACACGCACAGCACCGCCGGCAGCGGAATCGAATTCATGTAGTCGCCGAACCGTACCGAGGTGATGCGATCAAGCGAGACTTCGACGTTATCGGACGTGAAGTTGCGCAGGCTGGTGGTCATCAGCCGCACCAGCCGGTCAAAAACGATCTCGAGCATCGGCAGACGCTCGTAGGAGACCATCGCGGAATCGATGATGGCGCGAATGCCGGAATGGTCGTCGAGGTTGACGTCGCCGGCGGAAAAGCCGAGCAGGTTGTCGATTTCCTCCTGCGACAGTACCCGCTCGCCGCCGTTCTTGCCGCCGCCCATGTCGCGGCTGCCGTCTTCGACCATGGCGGCCCATTGCAGCGCCATGGTGCCGGAGAGTTCATTGGCCGCAGCCGCCTCCGCGGCCTGCGCCGGATCCTCGGAATCCAGCGACGCTTCCCATTGGGCTGCGATTGCATCCTGATCGACTGGATCGTTGCCCGCCATGATTCTAAATCCGTCTCGTCACTGGACGAGGATTTCCTTGAACAGCACCGCGTTGACCTCACTTGGCGAGATCGCCGCGTTGACCCGACGGGTCAGTTCTTCCTTCAAACGAAACAGCCCCGCAGAGCCGTTCAGGTCGCTCGGCCGCAGCTCGCGCATGTAGGTCTGAAAAATATCGGTGACGCGCGGCAACGTCGGCTTGATCGCCTCGACCTGCTTTTCCTCCTTGACCTCGAGCACGACCTTTACCTTGAGGTATTGCACCCGCTCGCCGGGCACGCCGACCAGATTGACCATCATGTCCGGCACGTCGATGAATGCCGGCGGTTTCGCCGCCGGTGCCTCGGCGTGCACTTCCTCACCGTGATGGCGAAAGAAAAGGAACCAGGTCGCGCCGCCGCCGATGATGGCGAGCACGCCGACCGCGGCGATGATCAGCTTGAGTTTGCTCTTGGGCGCGGCTGCCGCAGCTTCCGCGCCGCCCTCCGCCTGTTCGTCGTCCGCCATCGCCCGCCCGCCCGGTTTTCGAAAAATGAATGCGACGCCGCCAGGCAGGCCTTCAAGACGCGATACAAATGCCCCCAGCGCGCACACGCCCTCTTGATCTGAACGCTAGGGTAATAATGGTTAATGGAACCTTTCGTTTGCCCCTCAACTGGGAAAAAGTTGCCGGGCAAACATGGTCAACAAGACCTTATTGCCGCCCCGCGACGCCCCGGCGAAACACCCAAGCCATTGTCAAATCGATGTTTTCTGAACTGGCACGGCTTTCGCTGTGTTGTCGGTGATCCGCGGCTTGGGAGAGCTTTGGCGGTTCGCAGCATCCGCAACCGGCCTGGGAGGGCCTGGCTTTACGGATCATGGAGGGGGGGGGAACCATCGATGGAGAACGCACTTCTCGTCGGACTTTCGCGGCAAACGATGCTGGAGCGGCAGCTGGATGTCGTCTCCAACAACATCGCGAACGTCAACACCGCCGGCTTCAAGGCCGACGCGTCGCTGTTCGAGGAATTTCTGATGTCGGGCGCGCACGAAGACAACTTCGTTGGAAGCGACCGCCGGGTCAGCTACGTCCAGGACCGCGGCACCTTTCGTGATTTTTCGCAAGGTGCTGCCGAGCAAACCAAAAATCCGCTGGACATCGCCATCGACGGTAGCGGCTTCCTCGTGGTGCAGACGCCCGCCGGCGAGCGCTACACCCGCGACGGCAGTATGCAGCTCAACGGCCAGGGCCAGTTGGTGACCGCCGGAGGCAATCCGGTTCTCGGCACCAGCGGACCCATCATCCTTCAGCCGACCGACCACGACGTCAACGTGACACCCGACGGCACCATCACCGTGCAGGAAGGCGCCAGCCACACGGATTCGATCCGCGGCAAGCTGCGGCTCGTCAGCTTTTCCCAGGCGCAGAAACTGCTGAAGGAAGGCTCCAACCTTTATTCGGCGGGAGAAGGCTCCCCGCAGCCCGACGTCAAATCCGCGGTGCGCCAGGGTTTCATCGAGAAATCCAACGTCAACGCCGTGGCGGAGATGAGCCGCATGATCGAGGTGACGCGCGCCTACACCCAAATCTCGACGCTGCTGCAGCAGCAAAGCGACCTGCATAAATCCGCGATCGAAAAACTCGCCGACGTCCCGGCGTAAAGGCCATTCAGGAGACGACACATGCAAGCTCTTCATACTGCTGCGACCGGAATGGCGGCCCAGGAACTCAGCGTCCAGGTCATCTCCAACAACATCGCGAACCTGCAGACCACCGGTTACAAGAAGCAGACCGCCGAATTCCAGGACCTGATTTACGAGCACATCCGCCGGGTCGGCGCGCAGGCCTCGGACCAGGGCACCATCCTGCCGGTGGGCATCGATATCGGCGGCGGCGTGAAGACCGTCGGAACGCCGCGATCGATGACGCAAGGCACGCTTTCGCAAACCGGCAACGATCTCGATCTCGCCATCACCGGCGAGGGATTTTTCAAGATCCTGATGCCGGACGGCACCTATCAATATACCCGGGACGGCACATTCCAGATGGACAACACCGGGCGGATCGTCACCGCTGCGGGCAATCCGGTGCAACCCACCATCACGGTGCCGCAAAATTCCTCGGGCCTGACCGTCAACGCCCAGGGCCAGGTGTCGGTGACGCCGGCCGGAGGGTCGACGACGTCCCAGATCATTGGCCAGATCGGCCTCACGCGTTTCATCAACAAGGCCGGCCTGCAGCCGGTCGGAAACAACCTCTTCACCGACACGCCGTCGTCGGGCGCACCGCAGGACGGTCTGGCCAGCGCCGAAGGCTACGGCGCCATTACCCAAGGCAGCCTCGAGCAATCGAATGTCGACGTCGTTTCGGAGATGTCCAACCTGATTGCCGCGCAGCGCGCCTACGAAATGAACGCCAAGGTGATCAGCGCCGCCGACCAGATGCTGCAAACCACCTCCGCGCTGTTCCGTTGAGGAGATGATGATGGCAATTCGTTCGCTTCTGCTTGCAGCCGCCCTGCTCGCGACCACG
>Ga0182030_10017002_pt1 | contig 14086 bp, 11 predicted proteins | sample 812S3MmetaG_FD_121299 | JGI IMG/M metagenome (GOLD analysis project Ga0182030, IMG submission 121299) | Permafrost microbial communities from Stordalen Mire, Sweden - 812S3M metaG (Illumina Assembly) | ecosystem: Environmental > Terrestrial > Soil > Wetlands > Permafrost | place: Sweden...
CCACAGCTCGGCGTCTTCGATCCCGCGCCAGGCATCTAGCAGCACGTCGATCCCCTTGTAGGGACGCATCAGCCCGAAGCACAGCACGACCGGCTTCTCGGTCTGGAATGGAGCCCGCCCACCGGCCGCGGCGGACTGGGGGACGTCGGCTAGGTGCGCGAACACGCCGTGGGGGATCACATGCACCCGGTCCGGGTCGATCCCGAGCTCGCCGGTGAGACGAGCGTGGCCGTGCTCGGAGTGGACGACGACCGCGTCGAAGCGGTCGTACAGACGCTTCTGCGCCGCCAACTGGCCCCGGCGGGGCTCGCGCGGAAGCACGTCGTGGGCGGTGAGCACGAGCGGGCGCCGCCGACCGTTCACGGTACGGCGCCCCGGCAACAGATGGCCGTCGACGTGCTGAACCGTGAGCCATTGAAAATGCACGACGTCCGCCGCGCGCGCGACGCGGCGGTAGCGCAGCATGTCCGGCACGTGCTCGGCGAGCTTGGCTGCGCGCTGGACCGAAGAACCCGGGGCGAAACGCGCCGCGCGGTAGAACAGCTCGCGGCGCTCGTACGCCTCGGGAATCGCCACCGGGCCGTAGGCGAAGTGGCTCGTGAACAGCTCGACCTCGGCCCCGGCGAGACCGAGCGCACGGCACAGCGCGTGGTCGTACGGGGGCGTGTAGGCCGAGGGATCGACGACGTGGACGCGCACGCACGGGACAATAGGCGTGTGGATGACCCGATCGAGCTGACCTACTGCGTCGTGAACACCTCCCAGCGGGAGCTGCTGCTACGCGGGCTCGACGCGATCGCCCGCGAGCGTGCGAGCGTGCCGTTCGCGACCGAGGTGCTCGTGCTCGACAACGGCTCGCGCGACGGCTCCGCGGAGGCCGCGCGGGCGCATCCCGCGGTGGACGAGGTGATCGCGCTGGATGAACGCCGCGGCAAGGCGCTGAACGACTCCGAGTTGCTACGCCGCGCGCGCGGGCGCTACGGACTGCTCTTGAACGAGGACTCCGAGTTGCTGGCCGGGGCGTCGCTGAGCCTCTACGAGGCGCTGCAGGAACGTCCCGACGGCGCCTGCGCGGGGGCGGCGCTACGGCGCCCCGACGGGAGCGGCCAGCCGTCCGCCTGGGCCTTCCCGACGGTCGCGACGGCCTTCGCCGGAGCGCTGTTCCTGCACAACCTCCTCACCGTCCAGAGCAAGGGCGAGGAGATCCGGGAAGTCGACTGGTGCCAGTCGGCCGCGCTGCTCGTGAGGCGCAGCGCCGCCGAGCAGGTCGGATATCTCGATCCCGATTTCTTCGTCTACTCCGACGAGGTCGACTTCGCCCGGCGCCTGCGCGATGTCAGCTGGTACAGCGTCTACGTGCCGAGTGCCGTCGCGATCCATCACGAGCAGCTCTCCACGAGCGCCGCGGGAGAGCGAAGGATCGTCGAGCTCTCGCGCAATCGCGACCTGTACATGCGCAAGCACCACTCCGCCACGGCCGCGCGCGCGGTTCGCTGGCTGACCGCCTGGACCTACGCGCTGCGCGCGCTCGCCGCGCTCGTGCTGCCCGGTCATTCGCCGCGGCGATACTGGCGACACGTGACCGCGACGCTGCGTCCGGCGCGGGGAGAGGGACTGCGCGAGGCCGCCGCGGAGTACAACCGTCGCGCGGCCTGACGGAGGTCAGCGCACGGCCCGAATAAGGGGCCTATACCTCCGCAAGCTCCAGCGCGAGCGCCGCGACGGCGCGGGCGTCGAGCTGCGTTGCCGCGACGCGATCGAGCTCCACAAGCGCCTGCGCCGGAGTCCGTCCCGGACGGTACGGGCGATCGGTGATGATCGCGTCGTAGGTGTCGCAGGCCGCGATGATCCGCGCCGCGAGCGGGATCTGCTCGCCCGCGAGGCCGTCCGGATAGCCGCCCCCGTCCCAGCGCTCGTGGCTTGCCCGCACGGCCGGCGCGAGGTGGGCGAAGGCGTCGATCCGGCTCACCAGCTCGCCGCCGACCGCGGCGTGGCTGCGCATCAGCACCCACTCCTCGTCGCTCAGCGGACCGGGCTTCAGCAGGATCTCGCTGGGCACCGCGATCTTGCCGATGTCGTGGAGCATCGCCGCGTAGCGCACGTCGCGAACCTCGGCGCCGGTGAGCCCCATCCTCGCCGCCACGCGCTCGGCCAGCCCCGCCACATCCTCGCCGTGGGCGGAGGTGTAGTCGTCCTTCGCCTCGACCGTGCTCGTCAGCGCCGCGAGCGTGGTCGTGAAGGCGCTCTCGAGATCGGCGATCAGCTCGGCGCGGTGCACGGCGCCGCCGAGGCTCGCGACGATCGTCTCGACGAGCACCGCGTCCGCCTCGTGGAAGGCCTCCGGCTCGACCGCCTCGATGTTCAGCACGCCCCACACGCGGCCGTCGACGACGATCGCCACGCTCAGCTCCGAGCGCGGGTCGGTCTGCGGGTCGCGCGCGATGTAGTCGCGGTCGGAGCGCGTGTCGTGCACGAGCGCCGTCACACCGGTGCGGGCCACGCGTCCGTTGACGCCCTCGCTGAGCGGCTGCTCGACGAGCAGGAACTCGGTCATCACCTCGGCCAGCGGGCCCCTGCCGGCGACCAGTCGCAGCACTCCGTCCTCATCGAGGCGCTGGATCGCGGCGAGGTAGAAGGCGAACGTGTCGTGCAGCTCGTCGACCACCAGGCCGACCATCTCCTCGACGTCGCGCATCGCCGCCAGCTGAGCGGTGAGCCGCCCCGCCACGCGCAGCTGCGCGCGCAGGTATGCGAGCTCGCCGGCTGAGGCCATCTTCTGGGCGCGCTTGTCGGAGCGATGCAGGCGCAGCGCCTCGGCGCGTCGCTCGCGCTCGCGGCTACCGGCATGGCGTACGGGCTTGACGGACAGCTCTGGCATCTTCCGGGCGTAATCGGCTCGCCCGCTCGCATGCTTGAGCCATATTCGCCGGATTCGACACCCGGCGATCAGGCATCCCCGGGGAGATGCATGCACGCCCTTTCAGCTCAGAGATCTTTCAGCGGGTCCTCGGCGTACTCCTCGGCCTCGCCGCCACGCGCCCGGAAGGCCGCCACGCGACGGTGGCCGTCGGCGAGCAGCGCGCGGGCCTGGTTCCACTCGTGGGGGACGAAGAAGCGGGTGACGAGCAAAAGCGCCGGCACGAGGCAGAGCCAGGCCGCGCGCAGCACGAGGCCGGCGAGACCGGCGGTGGGTAGCAACAGCTCGCCTGAAACCGCCACGGCGATCAGGATCGCCGCCAGCTGCGCCAGGCGCCGCCATTGGAAGCCGACGCGGAAGAGGCTGCGCGTGAGCATGTACATCACGACGAGCATCACCGCATAGGCGCCGCACAGCGCCAACCCGGCGCCCGCGATCCCGAGGTTCGCGCCGCCGTGGGGGACGAGCAGCACGAGCAGCGCCACGTTCACCGCGAGCCCGGCGGCGGCGGCGGGGAAGTTGCGCGAGGTCACCCGCGCGCGGCCGGCGATCACGATGAACACGAGGTAGAGCCCGTACAGCGCCCAGCCGAGCGCCAGCCACGGCAGCGCCCTGTAGGCGCCGAAGAATTCGGGGGCCGCCAGCAGCCGCACCATCCAGCGCCCGAGCAGCGCCACGCCGCACACGACGACGCCTGTCGCGAGCGCGTAGTAGGTCGTCACGAGCGAGTACAGCCGCGCCGCCTGCTCGTCGCTCTCGATCGAGTAAGCCAGCGGCGGCCACGCGTACTGGAAGCCGCGCACCGCCACGAACACAACCGTGGCGAGCTTCAACGCGACCGCGTAGAGCCCCGCGGAGCCGCCGCTGTAAAAGCGCAGCAGGTAGAAGCGGTCGGCGACCTGCAGGGCGTACACGCTCGCGTCCGCCGGCACCGTCGGCAGGCCGAAGCCGAGCATCGCTTTCAGGTCGCGGCGATTCACGCGCAGCGAGAAGCGCCGGCGCAGCACCACCCACAGCCCGAGCACGACCAGCGCCGAAGCGCCGAAGTTGCCGAGCAGCAGCCCTCGCGCCCCCTGGCCGGCGAACACGACGAGCGCGACCGTGAACGTGACCGACATCACGACGTTCGCGCCCGACGCGTACACATATGTGCGCGTGCGTTCGTCGACGCGCAGCTGGGCATAGACCATCTCCAGGTTCGTGAACGCCCACAGCCCCAGGATCGCGCAGTCGATCAGCTCGGGATCGTCGTAGCCGAGCAGCAGTTTCGAGAGGGGACCGGCGCACGCGACCGCGACCAGCGAGGCCACGGTCGTGGTCCACACCACGGCGGCGATCGCGGTGCGCGTCATGCGGTCGCGGCGGTCCTCGTCGTCGTCGTCGAAGTAGAAGCGGATGAACGCCTCGCCCACACCGGCGCGTAGCACGATGCTAGCCAGGATCACCGCCGTCAGCAGCGATTCGGCCGCGCCGTAGGACTTCGGATCGACGTGACGCGTGTACAGCGGCAGCGTGATCAGGGCGAGGCCCTTAGCGAGAATGTCCCCGAACTGATACGCCGCGCCGGTCGTGACGAGGCGCTTCAGGTAGTCGCGCACGACTTAGGAACCTACCTTCCGGGAAGGTCGCAGGCAGTCGTTCTGACGGTAGGCCAGCGTGAACGATGTCTTACTTTTTAAAGTGCGTCTGACCATAGTTATACGCACTTTTAAAAATGTCTACACCAATATCCGTCTCCCTGTCTCCCCCGCCTCGTCTTCCTCTCCCACCTCCACGCGAGCGGCACGTGCCAGCGCCACGCCGATACCGAGCAAAGTCCAGGTGATCGGGTCCTCGAGGAAGTCCGCGTACGTCCAAGTGTGCAGGACGAGCGCCGCGAAGCAGGCCACGAGCGCGATGCGGGGCGGCGAGCGGCCGGCCCCCCGGAGGAGCGTGGCGAATGCCGCGATCAGCAGCGCCACGTAGACGGCGAGGCCGACGATGCCCTGCTCGGCGGCGACCGTGATCGGGATCGTGTGCGAGGCCGAGACCGCGTTCGCGGCGCTCGCACTCCCATGGCGTTTGTACTCAGTTTCGAACGAGCCCGAGCCGTAGCCCCAGAGCGGTCGATCGGCGAACAGTTCGAGGCCGCCGTCGATCAGCTTCGTGCGCCCGCTCGTGGCGTTGCTGGTCGAACCGCCCGAGCCCTTCAGACCGAAGTGCAGGCTCGACGGCGCCGCGATCACGACGACGAGGACAATCGCCAGCAGGGCCCCCGCGACGTACACGGTCCCACGCGCGTCCCAGCGATACGCCGCGAGCACCGTCATCCCCAGCAACAGCGCGGCGATGCTCGATTGCGAGAAGCTCGTGATCAACCCCGCCAGCAGCCACGCGAGCACGCCCGCGCCGATCAGCACCTCGCGCCGGTGACGGGCCCACAGCACGACGGTGGTGACGGCGATCATCACGATCGCGAGGAACCGGCCATAGATGTTCGGATCGAAGAACAGCGAGTTGACGCGAAAGTAGTTCCCGTACTGATCCGACGCGATCACCTTTGGATTAAGGAATAACGTCTTACGGTAATACTCGACGAACCCAATTCCCGCAAACACGATCGCCAGCGCAACCGCGATCCCCAGGCACCTGAGGATCAGCTCGCGCGTCCAGCGCACGTCACGCAGCAGCATGAACAGCAGGCCGAAGGGGATGTAGAAGAAGGCGATGTTCTCCGCCGCCTTCGTATGATCGGTCGAATAGATGGCCTGCAGGGCATAGAGCACGACCGCGCCGAGCAGCAGCCATTCAAGCATGATCGGGCGACGCCGCTGGGCTTCGGGACGACGCCGGTTCAGCCATTGGGGCGCGAGTCCAACCAATGTTCCAGCGGTGATTACCAGGTATAAGGGTATTAATAAATTAACTGTCCTGCCGTCTGTCGAGATCGGCAACCTGAAGGGAAGCGCAAAGATCGCCAGCAACGGAAACGCATCCGGCCGGCGGCGCATCACAAGCATCAGCACCCCGACGATCGCGACGGCGGCGAGCGCTCCCAGTATGTAGATCATGGCCTGGCCAACGTAAATCCGGTGGGTGAAAGCACCGCGCGACGCTGTTCGTGCAAGTACACCCGCACGTGATATTCCCCCGCGGGCGCAGGCGCGCCGGTGTTGAGGGGCGTCACGATCGTGGTGCCGTCCGGTCCGAGGTCGACGGTCTTGATGTGCGCCGTTCCCTCGCGGCCGTTCCAGCGCAGCGAGAACTGTTTGTACCTCGCCACCGGCCGAGCGCGCACGAGCGTGGCAACGGCGCGTTCGTCGGAGTCGAGGATCGTGACCGTCACCCGTTCGGCGTTCGCGAGCTTGAACGAGATCCGCTCCGCTTTGATGTGACCCGTCTGCGTCGGCGAAAAGATCGGCGTCAACTTGAAGCTCTGCACCGCCGTGGGCGTGTGCTTGAGCCGCTGCGTGATCACAAAGGCGGCGAGACAGGCGAGCACGAGCGCCGCGAACACGACGCGGGCCAGTGGATCTGTCTTGGTCAATCCCCGCCGCCCAGCGCGAAGCGCTCGACCGTGTCCGAGCGCAAACCGAGCCGCAGCGTCTCCAGGGAGAGTACGTCGGTGGGCACGATGTTGCCGAGATTGCACTCCGTGCCGAACTTCTGCAGCAGCCACACCTGCTGCTCGCGCCGGGGCGCCTCGAAGATCAACTGGTCGGGGTCGATCGCGTGCACGATCTCGTCGATCAACCCGGTCCGCACCTCCCCATCGGCGCGGTAGATCCCGGCGGTACCCGACTCGCGCGCCTCGGCGATCACCTTCCACGCGCCCGCCTGCAGATCGCGTTCGATCTGTTCCACCCACACATACGGCGCCATGATGAAGTCGGCGTCCTTGCTGCCGACCTCCGACAACACGACGAACCCGTTCGCGACGAGCGAGCGGATCAGATGGCTCTTGACCTCTGGATCCAGCGCGATCGTGCCGTCGGAGACCTCGACATGTCCCAACCCCAGCTCACGCAACCACGCGATCAACCCCTCGACCCGGCCCTGGCGCACCGCCAACTCGGTGAGCGTCCCCCCCAGCACGACGGGAATCCCGTGCGCGGCATATCGCTCCAGCTTGGGCTCGAGGTTCTCGCTCACGAGCGCCGTTCCCCAGCCGAGCTTGACGATGTCGACAGCCGCCCCCGCAACCTCGAGCAGGCCATCGACCTCGGCGACCGACAGCCCGCGGTCGATCACGTGCGTCAGGCCCCGCTCGCGCGGCTTCTCCGAGCGCTCAGGGAGGTCGAGGAAGGAAGCTGCTACCGCGGGGGGAGCCATGTCGTCGCGATCACTAGCCCGCGGCGCTGTTCGCACCGGCGGCTTCCGAATTGTTTTCGCTGCTCGCCCCGGCAGTCCCCGACGTTTCGCCGGCTACAGCGGCCTTGTCTTCGCCGGCGAGCACCACCACCGTCGCGGAGCCGGCGAGCGAGGAGATCGCCGCTTCGATCGGCTGCACGCGGGTGACGCTGAGCGCGCTCGCGACGCCCTGCGCATCGGCCCGGTGTCCGCTCGTGTACTCGACGACCGTCGTCGCATGGGACCCCGGCGGCGTCCCATTCATCGCGGCCGCCTGCGAATAGCCGCCCTGCTGCAGATCGTTCGCCAGGCTGTGGGCGAGGCCGTTGGTGTTGGTGCCGTTCAGCACCACGACCGCGGTGCTCGCGGGACTCGCCGCCACGGTGCTTTCGCTCTGGTGCGAGCTCGTCCGTTTGTGGACCTTCGTCGTCGTCGAGCCGGTATGTGTGACGCTCCCACCGGCGTTTGACGAACCCTGCCCGCTGGATTTGCCGCCTCCGTGCAAGCTGAGCACGAGCACGATCGCCACCACCACGACGACCACTCCGCCGAGGATCAACAGCGTCGGGCGAGCGGGCGAGCGGCGCGCTCTGTGGACGCTCACACCCGCCGGGTCCGAACGCCGCGCGCGCGACTCGGCGTTCAGGCGCTCCGCCTGTCGGGCCGCCGCGGCGGTGCCTACAGGGGCGGCCGCCGCCGCGGAGCTTCGCCGCGGATCCGTGGGGGCGGGCGGACGCGAGGTGGAGGGAGTCGGCCGAGGCCCGGCGGCGGCTTGGCTCGCCGGTGTGGCCGGTGTAACAGACGAAGGGGGACCGCCGCTGGTGGGTGGCGTCGGCGCGCGTGGAGTCGCGGTCGCCGGCCCGGACACGCGCGCGGCCGCGGCGGCAGCCGCGGTGGCGGGAGCGCCCGCAGTAGGGGCCGGCGCCTGGCCCTGCGGCGATGTGCCGGCTGCTGCTTGTGGGGAGTCGGGCGACTGGGACGCGTCCGAGCCCTCGTGGACGGCTGCGCTCTTCGCGGGTTGCCCAGCAAGATTGCCCGGGGTGACATCCCCCGCGGGGACGGTTCCCGCGGCCGTCGCCGGCGCGATCGCACCGGTCTCTGGGGCCGCCGGCGTCTGACTGGACACGGCGGGCGACGGTGTGGGAGCACCGGAAGCTGCCGGGGTCGTCTGCCCCGCGCTCTGCGCCGCGGTCGGGGCCGCGCCGGGCGGAGGGGTCCCAGCCGGCGCTGCCGCCGGCGGCGTTACCTGGCCCGGGACCGCGGGGGCCGATCCGGTGAGCGCCCCGGACGCCACCTGCCCCGAGGCGGCGGCGGTGACCGCCTGCCCGGGAGCTCCCGGAACAGCCTCGGCACCCTCCGCGGGCGACGTGGTCGGGCTCGCCACGACGCGCGTCGCCGGTCCCGCGGCGGTCGCGGCGGCCACCGGACGGGCGATGACCGGGGTCGCGCGCGGCACCTGGCGCACCGGTGGCACGGGCGGGGATGTCTGCTGCACGCGCGCGGCGGCGCCGGCGGTGACACGCTGCTCGAGCTCGGCGGAGCGCTCCGGGGCGCGGCCGGCCCACTCGCGCAGGCGCTTCAGCTCGCGCGCCTGCGAGAAGACGAGCAGCGCGAGGATCGCGATTCCCACCAGCGCGGCAAACGCCGCGATCGCGCCGATCTTCGTGAACGTGTTCGAAAGCGATAGCGCTACAGGCAGAACCGTCATGAATCCGGGGAGTGTATGAGGGAGACAGGCGCATCGTGTCGTTCGGGGTCGGGGTCGGCGCCGTTGAGGGCCTCCACGTCGGGCTTCTCCGAGTCCTCGGGCGCGCCGCGGGCGGCGGACAGCTCGGACACCTTTGCCGCCAAGCCCGCCGCGTCGCCCTCCAGCACCAGCAGCCCGATCTCCGCGAACATCGCCTCGACCGCGTCCGCCGCCAGCGGCTCGCGCTCGGCGAGCAGGATCTTCTCGGCGTTCGTCGGCCGCGAACGCTCGTAGGAGTTGAACAGCTGCTCGTGCAGCTTCTCCCCACCGCGCGCGCCGACGATCTCGATGTCGATGTCGCGATCGGGGTCCAGCCCGGACAGCTCGATCATCGCGCGTGCGAGCTCGACGATCCGCACCGGCTCGCCCATGTCGAGCACGAACACCTCGGCGCGGGCGGCGCGAGCGGAATGGGTGGGATTCGGATCCCCGAGCGCGCCCGAACGGATGATCAGTTGCACCGCCTCGGGAATCGTCATGAAGTAGCGCGTCATCCGCTCGTCGGTCACCGTCACCGGGCCGCCGCGCGCGATCTGGCGGCGGAAGATCGGCACGACGCTGCCCGAGGAGCCGAGCACGTTGCCGAAGCGCACGGCGTTGTAGTGCGTTCCCGGCCAGCGCGCCGAGGCCGCCTCCAGCGCAAACTCGGCGAGCGCCTTCGAGGCCCCCATCACGGTCGCCGGCGCCACCGCCTTGTCGGTCGAGACGAGCACGAATCGCCGCACCTCGAGCTCGCCCGCGACATGGGCCACGACGCGCGTGGCGAGCGCGTTGTTGCGCACCGCCTCCACCGGGTTGGACTCCATCAACCCGACGTGCTTGTAGGCCGCGGCGTGGAACACGATCGTCGGGCGATGCTCGGCGAAGACCTCGCGCATGCGCTCCTCTTCCTTGCAATCCGCCAACACCGCGGCGAGCATCGTGGGAGGCACGTGGCGCTCGTCCTGCAGCTCGCGCTGGATCTGGAAGAGGTTGTCCTCGGCGTGGTCCACGAGCACGATCTTGTGTGGCTCCACGCGCGCGATCTGGCGGCACAGCTCGGCGCCGATCGAACCGCCCGCGCCCGTCACAAGCACCGTCTCGCCCGCCAGATAGGCCCCGACCCGCTCCAGCTCCATCTGCACCGGCTCGCGGCCGAGCACGTCCTCCACGCGCACCTCGCGCATCTGCCGCGCGAGCGTTCCGGAGCCACTGCTGGTCTGCAGCAGCTCGAACACCGTCGGCAGCGTCCTCACCGGGATGCCCCGTGTACGGCACTCGCGCACGACGCGCGCGCGTGTAGAGCCGGGAGCTGAGGGAATCGCGATGATGACTTCGTCGGGCTCGGTCTCGCCCAGCACACGCGGAAGCTCGTCCTCCGTGTTGCCCCGCACCTTCACTCCTTCGATCCGCAGCCCGCGCTTGCGCGGGTCGTCGTCGAGAAAGCCCACCGGCTCCAGGCCGAGCCCGCGATTGCGCACGATCTCGCGCAGCACCAGGCGCCCGCCGTCGCCGGCGCCGACGATCAGCACGCTGCGCTCGTCCTTACGTCCACCCCTGAACGCGGCCAGCGGGCGGCGCTCGTAGATGCCGCGTGCGAGCATCCGCACGCCGCACAGGAACAGCAGGCACAGCAAGCCGAACAGCACCACCACGCCGATCGGCAGCACCACCGCCACGGTGATCCCGTGCGGATAGCGGTGGACCGGGCGCGCGACCTCTGTGCCGACGACGCTCAGCAAGACGATCAGCACGACCGCCCGCAGGATCGCCTCGTAGTCTCGCTGCCCGGCGTAGCGCCAGCGACGCTGGTAGACCCGCGCCAGGACGAGCACGACGAGGCTCCCCGCCAGCACCCACCAGATCGTCCGTTCGAGCAGCAGTTCGTAATCGTGCGGCAGGCGCGAGCCGTTGCTGCCGCCATCGTCGAAGCGCAGCGCAAACGCGAGGTAGTAGGCGAGCGCGACCAGCGCCCCATCCACCGCGAGCTGGGGCAGAGAGTGCCGGTGTATGGGAAGGGCCGCCGCGCGGATCCGTCGGCGCATTGGCTCGATTGTACGGGCTGCTCAGTCGCTCAGCGGGCTCAGCAACAGCTCCACCAGCACCCGCGGGTCACGACGCACGCGCGGCCCCTCGGCGACGGGGAGGCGGCGCTCCAGGTCGAGCTCGTCCGGATCTGCCAGCTTGCGCAGACGACCTTCCCCGATCAGGCGCTCGTCGACCGCGCCCAGCCGTCCCTCGAAGGTCGTGTACACCGGCGTGCCGAGGGCGACCGCCTCGCGATTCATCGTGCCGCCGGCCGAGATCACGAGGTCCGCGTGAGCGATCAGCGACTGCGCGTCGATCGCGCGCTCGGGCACCACAAAACCGGGCACCCCGGCCAACTCCCGGCGCTGGGCGTCCACGCGCGGCAGCACCACCGGTTGCAGGCCGTCCGCGGCGGCGGCCTCGCGCAGGCGTTGCAGGACCCGCGCGAACAGATCGTTCTCGAAGCGGTGGTAGAGCGAGACCTCCGGCGGCGTCCTCACGACGACGATCGGGCGCGCCGCGTCGAGCCCCAGCTCGCCGAGCACGCCCGGGTCGGGCTCGAAATCGGCGAGGTAGTACTCCTCCTTCAGGCCTTCGTACGCGCGGATCTTGCCCCTTGCGCCGTAGCGCTCCAGCCGCGCCGGCGGGATCGCGTCGGGCACCACGACCGCACGCGCCAGACGGCAGTTGACGTTGTGCTGCACCGTCGCCCACTCGTAGTCGAACATCGTCGCGCTCGGGATCCGCAGCAGCGCGGCCGCCACGCTCACGTCGTTGGAGCCATGGCCGAGCGCGATGTCGAAGCGCCGGCGCCGGGGCGGGCGCGCGGAGAGGTTGGAGCCGGCGGGCGGAGCGGCGTACGAGCTTCGCGCCCAGCGCACGAGCGCGGCGGAGCGCGACGCGAGCCCCGTCGCCTTCGCTCCCAGGCGCTCGCCGCGATGACGGCCGATCGCCGTGTGCGCGATCCCGAAGCGCTCGCACAGCGCGAGCGTCTGCGCGAAGTCGCGGGCGGTCACCTCCACCTCGTGGCCCTCCACCTGCAGGTGCTCGATCACCGGGCGCATCACGAGCACGTGCGGGCTGTTCGTCAAATCGATCCAGACGCGCATCTGCGCGGCACGGTAACGCCCAGGTGCGGGCGGCCGTCGCGCGCACCCGCATGCCCACCCACCCGGCTGCTCGATCGCGACGGTATCGTTGCCCGGCGCATGCTCGTCCTCGCATCGATCTCGGAGTCGCTGGTCAACACCACCTCGCACTTCGTGCGCGACGCGGGACTGCCAGGGGTTTTCGCGCTGATGGCGATCGGCTCGGCCTGCATCCCGATCCCCTCCGAGGTGGTGATGCTGTTCGCCGGCTTCGCGGTCGCCGACCCCGGCCAGAGCGCCTCGCACCACCACATGACGATGCTCGGGATCGTGCTCGCCGGGCTGCTCGGCACGATGGCCGGCTCGTGGATCACCTACGGCATCGGCCGCGGCGGGCGCCTCGAGTTGCTCGAACGTCATGGCGGCAAGCTCCACATGGGCCCAGCTCAAATCGGCCGAGCCGAACGCTGGTTCGAGCGCTTTGGGGAACCGGCCGTCTTCTTCGGGCGCATGGTTCCTTTAGTCCGTGCGTTCGTCTCGCTGCCCGCCGGCGTCGCGCGGATGCCGTTCTGGCGCTTCAGCGTGCTGTCCTTCCTCGGCTCGATCCCCTGGGTGCTCGCGCTCGCGTTCGCCGGGCATGCGCTCGGGAGCGATTGGACGACCGTGCGCAAGGGCTTCCAGTACGTCGACTACCTGATCCTCCTGCTGATCGTCGCCGGGATCGCCTACGCGATCGTGCGCCGGCGCGGTGGCGAGCGCCCTGCGATCGGACCGCCGGACGAGGGCGTGGAGACCAGGGCGGGGACAGCGGAGGCGGCGGGCTCCGCTTCCAACGCAGCGACCGACGCGAGCTGAAAGCAAGCGCGATGGGACCGCCGGCACGGCTCTCCCTCCGTCACGCCCTCGCGCTCGGCCTGGCCCACGGACCGACCGAGCTATTGCCGATCTCCTCCTCTGCCCACACGATCCTGATCCCGTTCCTCGCCGGCTGGCCCTACGCCGAGCTCGACCCGGAGCTGCGCAAGTCCTTCGAGGTCGCGCTCCACGCCGGAACCGCCGCGGCGCTACTCGTCGATCTGCGCTCGCTCGAGTCACACCCCGTCCTGCGCGCCGTCCTGGAGCGGCTCGGGGCGAGGAGCCCTGAGCCGGGCGTGCGAGGACAGACGCCGGAGAGCTCTTCACCGGGCGCGGCGGCGGCGCCATTCCCGGCGACGGGCCCCACCGAGCTTCCCGCCCGCCAGGCGCTGCTTGTCGTCGCGCTCTCCTTCGTCCCACCGGCGATCGTCGGCTACACCTTCGAGCAGCCCCTCCAACGCCGTCTCAGCGGACCGACCACGATCGTCGCCGGACTGCTGCTCGGGGGCGTGGCGATGGCCCTCGCCGACATCCGCGCCGCGGATGGCACGCGCCCGCTCGCGCGGGCGAGCGTGCTCGACGGTCTGCTACTCGGCCTGGCCCAGACCTGTGCGCTCGTCCCCGGGGTCTCGCGCAGTGGCGCGGTGCTGACCGCCGCGCGCGCACGCGGGTTCGGGCGCGCCGACTCCAGCACGCTCGCGCGCCGCACCGGGCTGCCGGTGATCGTCGGCGCCGGCGCGCTCAAGACCGGCCGCCTGCTCCAGCGCGGCGCGGCGCGTGGAGCGCCGATCTCGGGCGGGCGGGCGCTGCTGCTCGGCGGCGGAGCCTCCTTCCTCTCGACGCTCGCGGCCACCCGGCTGCTGCGCCGGGGCCGCGAGACGCAGCCCGCGACCGCGCTCTGGCCCTACGCGCTCTACCGCGGCCTGCTCGCGGCCTCCGTGGGTCGACGCCTGCGAGAGGCGCACAATAAGAGCGGATGACGACGATGCTCGGGACCTTGCTCGGCGGACGCTACCGCCTCGACGCCCAGATCGGGCGTGGCGGGATGTCGACGGTTTACCGTGCCTTCGACACGGTGCTCGAGCGTCCGGTTGCGATCAAGCTGATGCACCGCGAGATCGCCTCGGACTCCGCCCAGCTGGA
>Ga0182030_10017003_pt1 | contig 14086 bp, 11 predicted proteins | sample 812S3MmetaG_FD_121299 | JGI IMG/M metagenome (GOLD analysis project Ga0182030, IMG submission 121299) | Permafrost microbial communities from Stordalen Mire, Sweden - 812S3M metaG (Illumina Assembly) | ecosystem: Environmental > Terrestrial > Soil > Wetlands > Permafrost | place: Sweden...
CGGGCGTATACGACCGGAACTGGCCAGGATCATGAAGGAGCTTCTGGGGGCGCGTGGCCCGCCAGGCCGATGGGGTTGCCTTCCGGGTCGGTGATGGTGGCGAGAGTGCGTTCCGGGCCGTCGGGAGAGGGAGGCTCCAGGATCTGGCCGCCGTGGGCCGTTACCTGGCGGAGCGTCTCGTCCATGTCGGCGACGTGCAGCCAGATCATCGGGCCGGCGTCCGGCGCCGGCGGGCGGCCCGGTACCCACTGGCCGATGAGGCCGGGAGCCACGAAGTCCGGGGCGTGCTCTTCGATGTCCCAGCCGAACACGGCCGCGTAGAACACGGCCGCCCGGGGGCCGCTGGCCGCCGGCAGCTGCAGATAGCAGACCTGACCGTGAACGAGGCTGAGCACCCGGCTGGCTTCCGAATCTTGGCTCACGCGAGTTCCTTCCGTTTCCTTGGCTGGCTAGTTGCAGGGACGGCACTCGACCACGTACCGGCCGGAGGACTGCGTGCCTGCGGCGACGACGCCGAGCCCGGCTCGCCGCGCGAGCTCCGCGAACTGCGTCAGCGTGCTGGTCTTCCCGCCCGCGACCAGCATGTCGATGTCCAGGGACCGCGGCACTTCGTCGGCCGAGACGCCGCCGAGGACAGCAATTCTCCCGTCGGGACGGGCGGCCTCAGCGCAGCGGCGCAAGATGGCCACGGTCGGCTCGTCCGGCCAGTCGTTGAGCACGCTCTTCAGCAGGTACAGCTCTGCGCCGGCGGGCAGGGGGTCGAAGAAGCTCTGCCCCTCGGCCGTTACCCGGTCGGTGACTCCGGCTTCGGTGAAGGTCTCGTTGGCCCGGGCCACCGTGCCGGGCAGGTCGACCAGGATGCCGCGCGCCAGCGGATGGCGGCGGAGCAGCGAGGCCAGTATGGCACCGGTGCCGCCGCCGACATCGACGACGGTCCTGACCCGTTCCCAGCCACCGCTGAGCTCGATGTCGTAGTCGGGAACACCGTGCCCGGCCGGTCCCATGAGCGCGTCGAAGTCGGCCGCGATCCGCGGGTGCGCGGCCAGGTCCTCCCAGAACGGCCGGCCGAACACCCGCTGGTAGGCCGGCTGGCCGGTGCGGACGTAGTCGAGCAGCGTGCCCCAGGTATGCGCCATCCGGCCGCCGATGCCGTCCAGGTCGATGAAGCGACTCGAGTCGGCCAGCTGCGCGGCCGCCTGGTTGCACGAGAATCGCCCGGGGGTTTCCTCCGCGAACACGCCGCGGGACACGAGGTGGCCGAGGACGGCGTGCAGGGCGTCCTGGTCGCACCCTGCCGCCGCGGCCAGCTCAGCAATGTCATGGTGACCGGCCGAGATGAGCCCGGGGAGGTGCAGCGTGGCCGCTACCCGCAGGCACCACGGCGTCGCCAGGTCCAGCATCTGGTCCAGGTCTACGGGGTCCCCCGTGCGCCATTTCGGCCGGTCTTCTACCATCGTGACGTGACCTTCCTGTGTTCGCGGCCAGTGCTCATCTGGTCAGCTTCGATCCTGCCAGCTGCCGGCGGCCGGAGTCTTGGCGAAAAGGGACACCGGCTTGGACCGGGCTGCTCATTCCGGGGTTCGGCGGGCTAGGGCCGTGCCCGTCATCGTCCGCCGGCCCGCGCCGCCGCTGAGCGGGCTGGTGCGGGCGATCATCTACCGGGCCGGAGAGCAGCCGCGGACGTCCGTCGAGAAAATCATGCCGGGCCCAGATAGCGGCTTGTGGGTCAACCTGAACCGGGACGCGTTCCGGTCCTTCGCCATCACCGACCAGACCAGTGCTGGCCGCATCAGCCGGGTACCTGGCGCCATGGTCTCAGGGCCGACGAGCCGTGCTTCGGTGATCGAATTCGAGCAGGGGCACGCCCATGTGTCGGTGATGTTCACGCTGGGCGCCGCCGGTCGCTTCGTCGGGCCGTCGCTGGCGGCGGCGCGAGACGAACTGGTGCCGCTGGAGCTCCTCTGGGGAGGTCACGGCGCGTGCCTGCGTGAGCAGATCCTGGCGGCCGGGACACCGCAGGATGCGCTGGCGGTCATGGAATCTGCGCTGCTCCGGCAGATGAGCGGTCCGCTCGCGCCCGATCCGGCCGTCATCGCCGCCGCCCGGGCGCTTTCCCGCGGGATCGGAGTCGGCGAGGTATCGCGTGACCTCGGGCTGCTGCCGCGGACCCTGCGCCGGCGGTTCACGGCTCAGGTGGGTCTTACCCCTAAACGCTTCGCCCGGGTGCAGCGGATGCAGCGGCTCGTTCGCGAGCTCGACGGGCACACTCAGGTCGACTGGGCCACCATGGCCGCCCGGCACGGCTACGCCGACCAGCCGCACCTGGCCGATGAATTCCGGGCCCTCGCGGGCGTCACCCCCGGTGAGTACCTGCGGTCCCGCGTCGACGGCCCCAACCACCTGCGGGTCCCGTCCTTTGACTGCTCCGCGTGACCAGGTTTGGGAAGCTCGGCGAGCGGGTCAGGCGCGGGACGCGGGCTGGCGGTCGCGGGCAGCGGCGAGTTGGGTGCGGAAGCGCTCGTAGTCGCTGAGTTCGCGGCCGACGGGGACCAGGACCAGGTCACAGGTAACCGCGGAGACCCGGGCCATGATGACGTGCAGGGCCAGTTCGCGCTCGCGATCGGCCGCGAGTACCACCAGGTTCTCGCACCACGATGAAATCAGCCAGCCCAGCAACAGCAGCGCCGCGACCATGACCCCGAGCCAGGGCGTCAGGGACACGTCACTGATCAGCGACGGGGGCTTGTGCAACGCATGGGACTCACCGAACGCCAGGATGAGCACGATCCAGACCAGGCCCGCCAGCGTCAGCAGCATGAGCAGCCACTGCGCGAAGGCGATCAGCCGCCACCACCCGGTCACCTTGTCGCGGCGCGGCAGGCCCTGCGCGACCGCCGCGCCGAGGGCCGCCTGGGCCTCATCCGCCTTCGACCGCGCGGCCGCCAGCACCGTCCGGGTCCATGGCTCCGGCAGCGAACCGCCTACCTCGGCGGCGAACACCGTGATGGCGTTGTCGATGTCGGATTGCTGCGCCTGCACGGCATTAGTGGAGTCCATGGCCGGCGACGTGCGGGCCGGCGCCTGACCACGCAGGCGCGCGACCAGCCGGGCCGGCGGCCAGCCGATGTAGGTGGCCGCGGTGCGCTCACGGACCCCGTTCAGTGTCTCGGTCACCGCCGCCACCCCGGCAGCCTTGGCGAAGGCGGCCGTCAGCGTACCCGCCGGACCCGCGGGGACGTACCTGGCCGGATCCTCGGCGGGCTTGCCCGCGTCACCATCGGGCGTCGCATCTTCCCACGGCGGCCGGGCAGTCGAGGACGGGAGTGTCGGCGCCGCGGTCGTCTGCCACGGCTGCCAGTCGCTAGCCGCGGCCGACGGGACCGGAGCTTCGTCGGAGTGATCCGGGTGCCCGTTCTCGGCGCCCGCGTGTTCCTCGTCGTCCGCCCGCTCCGCTGGCGGGCTGACGGAGGTCTGCGGCGCCGGGGACGGGGCCGGCCCGAGCGCCTCCGGTGGCAGCCACCCGGGCACGGGATCCCCGGCGTAAATGGCGAACCGCTCCAGCAGGGCGTCGACGTCCGCCTCGATCCGGTCGGTCGCGGCCTGCCGGGCGGCTACGGCCGCGGCCAGCACCCGGCGCAGCTCGCCCAGGCCGGCGCCGGTGGTCGCGGCGGTCACCAGCACCTGAGTTTCGGTCAGGCCCTCGGATTCGAGCAGCCGGCGCAGGTCGGACTCGCAGGCGGCGACCTGATCAGGACTCAGGGTGTCCGCCTTGTTCAGCACCACCGAGACCACGGCCGCATGCCCGGCCAGCGGCACCAGGTAGCGCCGGTGCACCGACGCGTCCGCGTATTTGAGCGGGTCGAGCACCCAGACCAGCATGTCCGCCATCTTGACCAGGCGATCGACCAGGGCCGCGGACCCGGTGACCACCGAGTCGTGGTCGGGCAGGTCGAGCAGGAGCAGCCCGCCCAGCGACGACTCACCCTCATCGAGAGCGCTCGCCCGCCCGTAACGGTGACGGCGCTGTACGCCGAGCCAGTCGAGCAGCGGTCCGGCCCCGTCCATACCCCACACGCACGCGTGCGAGTGCTTCGTGGTCGGCCTGGTCACGCCCGCTGGCGAGAAATTCGCCCCGGCCAGGGCGTTGAACAGCGTGGACTTGCCGCTGCCGGTGCCTCCCGCCAGGGCCACCACGGTATGCGACGCGGACATCCGCAGCCGCTCGCCCGATCGCCGCAGCAGCAGCTCGGCCTCGGAGAGAAGTTCCTGGCTGAACCCGTCGGATCCGGCCCGGCCGGAACCGATCTTGGTCAGTTCGGTGAGCGAGGCGAGCCTGGCGGGCAGCCGCGTATTCGGCAGCCCGGCTACCCCGATCGTGTTCGCTGTCACCTGACCGCCTCAAGCGAGAATTGCGCCTGGTAAAGCCGGATCGCCGCCACATCGTCGCAAGATCCGGCCGCGTCGATCACCTCAGCGAACCTGACCAGTTCCTCGTCGAGCAGCAGCCGGACCCGGTCGAGCAGATCAGTGCGAGCCTTGGTGAAGATCTCGGTCAGCATCACATGGCTCCACACCGATGCCAGCAGCCGCCGCGGCTCGGTGTAAATGCTAGCGCCGTCACCCAGGGCCGCCGACGCAGCGGCGCCGGGTGCGTCCTCGCCGAGCATCGCTACCAGGACGACCAGGCTGAGCGCCTCGTCGTCAAAGGAGATCCGCCTGGCCGCGGGCCGCATGTCCTCGGCTTCCACCAGCCGGGCCAGATGATCCTGCCACGCGCCGACCGCGCGGGCGGCCCGCAGCGCCAGGTCAGGTGAGGAGCGGCTGAACATCGCGGTCTGGGCCGCGTCGGCGGCCGTGATCGCGTCCGCGGCCCTGAGGTCAGCGGCCGCCGGACCGCCATCACCGCTCTGGCCGCCCGGCCCGAAGACGGATTCGAAGACGTGCTTCGCGCGCACGTCGCGGGCCCGCTCCGCGGCGGCGGCCGCCAGCAGCACGGCCCCCGCGGAATCGCCGCGCCAGTTGTCGTGCACCTGCTCGGCGGCCCGGTCGGCGATGGACACGATGAAGGACTTAAGAGCCGAACGAAGCGCGGAATCGAGCGCCGCGGCCCGCGATGGCCCTCGGCGCGCGCGCCTGCCCTTCTTGCTTGCGACCCTGGAGACCTTGGCTCCCCTGGCTCCGCGGCGCGGCCGCAGGTCTCCGCCGGCCACGCAGTCCTCCCACCGCGCGATCACCTCACCGCGCAGCAGGGCGCCGTTCCGCAAGCCGGTGCCGGCCTCGGAAAAGGCGCTCTGGTAGGCCGCCTCGGCGGCGCGCCGCAACTCCGCGCGGAGCACGACCTGCGCCTCGACGTGCGCGGCTATGGCCGGGACCCTCGTCTTGAACGTGTCGAGCACACCCGACATCGTCTGGGTCAGCACCGCCACCCGGCGGTCCGCCCGGGCGGCGGTATCGGCGAGCCAGTCGCGGATCGGCTGGTAGGCGTCGGGCGGAAGCATCCCGTCGATGAGCGGGATCTCCGGTATGACAAAGCGATCCGCGGCGTCGATCCCGTTGGCGTCGAGCATGGCCGTGAAGTGCTGCACGAGCTCGGTCCGGTACTGCTGGGGTACGCGGGACATCACCACGCCGAGCGAGGCCTTCCGGTCCCGCGCATGCTGCAAAATCTCCCAAACCGGCGCGTCGGCGTACCGGCTGGCGCTGGTCATGAACAGCCACAGATCCGAGGCGTCGAGGAACTGGTATGCGAACTCGTGGTGCGCCTGCACCACCGAGTCGATGTCCGGCGTGTCCAGCAGGGCGATACCCCGGGGCATGCCCTCGCTCGCCGCGAGGACGAGCAGACCGTCCCGGCCAGGCCGGGCCAGTCCCTCCTGCCTGACGCGCGGCAGCGTCGGCAGGAAATTGTTCTCGGCGAACCAGTCGATCTCGTCGGGATGACAGGCCAGAACCGGGCTGTTGGTCGTCGGGCGGCGCACACCGGTCGCGCTGACGTGCGCGCCGACGATGCTGTTCACCAGCGTTGACTTCCCGGCGCCGGTCGAGCCGACCAGGGCCACCAGGACCGGTGCCGCCGACCGGCGCACCCGGGGCAGCAGGTAATCATCGATCTGGCTGAGGAGCTTGGCGCGATCGGTCTTCACGGCCGCGGCACCGGAGATCTCGAAGACGAGAGGAACCGCGGCGATCCGTTTCCTGAGGTTCAGCAGGGCGGCTTCGAGCAGCCGCGCGTCCACCCGGACGTGCGGCTGGGGGCCGACGGCGCGGCCAGGCTCGCCGGCCGCGGTCGCGGTCGGCTCGGGGCCTGCGGTTGCGGCGGGCTCGGCGGCGTCCAGGGCAGGCTCGGCAGCCGGGGCGGACTCGGCAGCCGGGGCGGACTCGGCAGCCGGGGCGGACTCGGCAGCCGGGGCGGGGGCGGCAGCCGGGGCGGGGGCGGGCTCGGCGGCCGGGGCGGCCGACGGGGACTTGGGAGCCGTCTGCTCGTTCTCGGGCAGGGCCTCGTCGTCTCGATCGTGAGGCGGCTCAGGCGATGGCGGCACGCCGATGTCCTGGGCTGACGCCTCTGAGTGGCCCGGGGCAACCATCACGAGAGTGTCATCCTCGCTTCGCCCCTGATCCTCAGCACTATCAGCAACATCACTAGTCACACGACTCTCACCAGGGTCATTAAGATCAGCAGCCACAACCGGACCCGCGCCAGACTCACCCTGCCTGTCGGCCGCAGGAGCCGATGACGCTGCCACGCCCTGACCTTCCATGGTTCGAACGGTCTCCTTAAGCCCATCGATCTCCCGGCTTGCAACCCTCCAAGCCTCGGGCGGGTCTATTCGGGGCTGGCGGATCCTCTGGGTTGATCACCTAGCACGCGGAGTTTATCCGCTTCGTCAGGCGGTTACATCGCGTATAAGTTCCGTGATCTCCGCAGCGACGCTCACCACGGCGCCTACCACGATGATCGCGGGTGGCCGGATACCCTCCTTCGTTACAAGGCTTTCCACCTGTTTCAGCGTTGAGCTAATTGTGCGCTGCGTCGGCAGAGTACCGTCTGCGATTACCGAAACGGGGGTATCCGGGCTGCGCCCGTGTCGCAGCAGCTCCCCGGCCACCGCGCCGATCCGCTCCACCGCCATCAGCAGCACCAGGGTCCCCGAACCGCGGCCCAGTAGCTGCCAGTCGACGGTGGACCGGTTGTCACCAGGCGGAACATGGACCGAGACGACGTGAAAATCCTGGGCCAGGCCCCGGTGGGTGACCGGCACCCAGGCGCTGGCGGGCACGGCCACCGCGCTGGTGACGCCGGGCACGACGGTGACGGGAACGCCGGCCCGCAGGCACGCCAGGACTTCCTCGGCGCCCCGGCCGAAGACAAACGGGTCACCGCCCTTGAGCCGGGCCACGAAACGACCGGCGCGGGCGTGGCTGATGAGCGCCGCGTTGATGTGCTCCTGGGCCATGGCCCGGCCGTACGGGATCTTGCTCGCGTCGATGATCTCGACGTCTTCACGCAGCTCATCCAGGAGCACCCGGGGAGCCAGCCGGTCGGTGAGCACCACGTCGGCCTCGGCGAGCAGCTGCCGCCCGCGCACCGTGATCAGCCCGGGATCGCCGGGTCCGCCGCCGATGATCGCCACTCCGGCGGGGCGGCCGCGTTCGTGCCGCGCGCTGAGCTGGCCAGAATGCAGTCCGGCGAGGACCGCGTCCCTGATCGCCGCGCTGTGCCGCGGGTCGCCGCTGAGCACGCCGATCCGGACGTCACCGGCCCGGCCCGAAGCGGGAGTCCACGCGGCCGACGCCCCGGCGTCGTCGGCTCGCACGCACCAGGTCTGCTGCGCTTCGGCCGCCGCGGCGATGGCCTGGTTCACTTCCGGCCGGTCCGTGCACGCGCAGACCAGCCAGGCGCCGCCGCAGTCGCCGGGCTCATATCCTCGTGCCGCCCAGCGGATCCGCCCCGCCGCGGCCAGGTCCTCCAGGGCGGCGGTCGCTTTCGGCGACACGAGGAGTATCTCCGCGCCCGCGTCAAGCAGGGCCGGGATCCGCCGGGACGCCACCGCTCCCCCGCCGGCCACCACGACGCGACGTCCCTCCAGGCGGAGCCCTAGCAGGTACGGATCCATCGCTGTGTCCTCTCGCTCCCCGCCGGGGCGCTTTAAGGCGCCGCCTTCCTTCGTCGCTCGTTCCTCGCTCCTCAGTCCAGACGGCGCCGCGCCCCTTTGGCTCGCTAGCTCTTGTCAGCCACGCCGGCCGAATCAAAGGTGGCGACATCGCGCAATGCGCGCGCCGCGCTCTGGACCAGGGGAAGGGCCAGCACGGCGCCGGTGCCTTCGCCCAGCCGCAGCCCGAGATCGATGAGCGGGCTCAGCCCCAGGTAGCTAAGGGTAACCGCATGTCCGGGCTCGGCACTGCGGTGCCCCGCGAAGCAGGCGGCGATCGCGTCCGGGGCGAGGGCGACCGCGGCCAGCGCGGCAGCCCCCGCGATGACCCCGTCCAGGATCACCGGCACGCGCAGGGCGGCCGCGCCGAGGATGAACCCGGCCAGCGCACCGTGCTCGAAACCGCCGAGCGCCGCGATGACACCCACCGGGTCAGCGGGGTCGGGCTGATGCCGGGCCAGGCCGCGGCAGACGACCTCGATCTTCCTGGCGTACGTCGCCGCGTCGATCCCGGTACCCCGGCCGGTCGCCTCGACCGGGTCGGCCCCGGTGAAGGCGCAGATCAGCGCGGCGGACGCGGTGGTGTTGGCGATCCCCATATCGCCGGTGACCAGGCAGCGGTTACCCGCGGCGACCAGGTCGCGGGCGATCTCCAGGCCCGCCGTCAGCGCCGCGACCGCCTGGTCGCGGGTCATCGCCGGGCCCTCGGTGAAGTCCGCGGTCCCCGGTGCGATCTTCCTGGGCAGCAGCCCGGGCACCGGTTCAAGCTCGGCGGCTACGCCCACGTCGACGACCGTGACCTCGGCGCCGACCTGGGCCGCGAACGCGTTGACCACCGCCCCGCCGGCCAGGAAGTTGGCGACCATCTGGGCGGTCACCTCCTGCGGCCAGGGGCTGACGCCCTGGGCGTGCACGCCGTGGTCGGCCGCGAACACCGCGACGCAGGCGGGCTCGGGGAGCGGCGGAGGGCAGCAGCCGGCCAGCCCCGCCAGCCGCACGGACACCTCTTCGAGCACGCCGAGCGAGCCGCGCGGCTTGGTCATCCGGTCCTGCCGGTCACGCGCGGCGGCCATCGCGGCGGCGTCGGGCGGGGCGATCGCGGCGATCGCTTCGGCGAGCGGGTCCACTGGTTCCTCCCCAGGCAGTCCGCGGCGGCCGTACTCCTCGGCGTGCACCGCCCAGGCCACCGGCCGGCGACGCGCCCAGCCGGCGGTCGCGAGTTCTGGTTCCGGCGCGAACTGGCTGACGTAACCCACGCAGAGGTAGGCGATCACCTCAAGGTGCGCGGGCAGCCCGAGCTCGGCCGCTAGTTCACGCTCGTCGAAGAAGCTCACCCAGCCGACCCCGAGGCCTTCCGCCCGGGCCGCCAGCCACAGGTTAGCCACCGCGAGCACGCTGGAGAAATCCGCGGTCTGCGGCTGAGTGTGCCGCCCCAGCGTGTGACGGCCGCCGCGGGTCCGGTCGCAGCTGACCACGATGTTGACCGGCGTATCGAGGATCGATTCGATCTTCAGCGGGTCGAACGCGCGGGCCCGCGCGGCCGGCAGCCCGGCCGCGAACTCGTCCCGGCGCCGGCGAGCCAGGGCCGCGATCCGTTCGCGCCGGGGCCGGTCGGTGATCACGATGAAATCCCACGGCTGAGAGAAGCCCACGGACGGGGCCTGGTGGGCCGCAGTGAGCACCCGGCCGAGCACGTCGGCGGGCACCGGATCCGGGCGGAAACCCCGGCGGACGTCCCGGCGCTCCGCGATCACCCGGTACACCGCGTCCCGCTGCTCGGCCGGGTAACCCGGGTCGCGGGACAGCGGCGCCCTCACTGGGCGACCTCGACGGGGCCCGGAAAATCTCCGGGTCCGGGGTCTTCGTCATCCTTGGCAAGACGCAGCAGGGCGTTGAACGCAGCGACGGCCACCGCCGAACCGCCCTTCTCCGAGACGTTGGTCAGGGCCGGCAGGCCGCTGGCGCGCAACTCGTCCTTGGCCGCGGCCGCGCCGACGAACCCGACCGGAACGCCGATCACCAGCGCGGGCTCGACTTGCCTGCTCATGATCTCGTCCAGGGCCGCCGGCGCGCTGCCCACCAGCCAGACCGCGCCCGGGCCGGCCTCACCGAACGCCAGCCTGACCGCGGCTGCGGACAGCGTGATGTTCGTGGTCCGCGCCAGCCGGGCCGCCAGCGAATCGCCTATCTTGCAGGTCACCGGGTATCGCGTGATACCGGACGCGACCATGGCCACGTCCGCGATGACGGGGGCATCGCGCCGCAGCGCCGCCACCCCGGCCGCCAGCGCGGCTTCGTCGCACACCAGGTCGGTGACGTAGTCGAAGTCGGCGGTCGCGTGGATGATGCGCTCCGTCACGGCCCGGCTGAGCGGGGGCAGCCCGCTCAGGTCGATCCGGGAGCGCAGGATGCGGTACGACTCGGCCTCGATGGGATGAATCTGGCTCATGTCCTCCTTCGAGCGGTCACTCCCGGTCACAGTTGCGGGACGGCCCCGGGCTCGCACCGGCGTTCGGTCGCGTTGCTACCTGTGCAAAGCATGGCACATCCGCCCAGCGCTAAGAAGAACGGCTCAGGCCGCCACAGAATCCCGTATACCGCCAGCTAAACTGGCCTGGTCACGCCTGCAGCCAGGTTGCCAGTCATTCACCAGCAAACTCTAAGCTCGTCCGGGTAGCTTGAGCGAGCGGTAAACCGGTAGAACCAGATGGCGAATCAAGCCGTCGGCAAACAGAAGGACACATTACGCTGAGTCACCTCGACTTGGCCTGTAGCGGCTGGCCTGGCCCGCACCGACATGGGACACAAGTAACAAGTAACTAGATGCTTAACGGAGCACGCATGGTGAATCGTTCCCGCGTCCTGGTGACCGGTGGCGCCGGCTTCATCGGCCGCAGGGTGGTCCGCGCTCTGCTGGCCCAAGGACACGAGGTTACCGTGGCTGACCTGCGGGTATTCCCAGACCCTGCGGTGCGCTCGGTGATCGGGGACCTATCCGACCCCGACGGCCCGGCCCGGGCCGTCAGCCCGGACACGGACGTGATCATCCACCTGGCCGCCGTCACCTCGGTGCTGGCCTCGGTGGCCGATCCGGTCAGCACCCACCGCCTCAACGTGGACGCGACCGCCCGGCTCCTCGAGCTGGCCCGGGAAAACGAGGTAGGGACCTTCCTGTTCGCGTCGACGAACGCGGTCGTCGGCAGCGGCAGCGCGGTAGGAGAGGTCATCACGGAGCGGACCGTGCTCCGCCCGCTCACCCCGTACGGCGCCACCAAGGCCGCGGCCGAGATGCTGGTGGGCAGCTACGCCAACTGCTACGGGATCACCGGCACGTCGCTGCGCTTCTCCAACGTGTACGGGCCCGGGATGTCCGAGAAGGACAGCTTCATCCCCCGGCTGATGCGCGCGGCGCGCGACGACGAAGGCGTCCACGTCCGCGGCGACGGGACGATGCTGCGCGACGTGGTGCACGTGGACGACATCGTCCAGGGCGTCTTCGCGGCCTGGGAGGCCGGGCACAACGGCCCGCTGATCCTCGGCGCGGGCCGGTCCGTGTCGGTGAACGACATGGTGGCGACGGCCCGCCGGGTCACCGGCGCGGCCATCCCCGCCGAGAACGTACCGGTCGAAAACGGCGAGATGCCCGCCATCGTGATCGACATCTCCGCGGCGCGGGCGCTGGGCTACCGGCCCAGGTACGACCTCGAATCCGGCATGGCCACGGTCTGGCCGGACTTCGATCCAGCGGCCGCGGGATCACCGGCGAGCGAGCTGACCCGGGCATGATGTACACCAACCCTGAGGACGAGCTGACCGACGACGTCGCCATCAAGGTCTTTACCGGGACCTACGGCGAGCGGGCCACGCAGCTGGCCCCGGTCGCGATCGTGATCGCCGCCTACAACGAGGAAGGCGCCATCGGCACGGTCATCAAGGAGCTGCCCGGCGAGATCTGCGGGCTGGCCACGGCGGTCATCGTGGTCGCCGACGGCTGCGCCGACGGCACCGCGGCCGCGGCGGCGGCGGCCGGCGCCATGGTGTGTGACGTGCCGGCCAACCGGGGCCAGGGGGCCGCGCTGCGGCTCGGCTACCGGCTGGCCCGCGAGGGCGGCGCCGGCTACATCGTGACCACCGACGCGGACGGCCAGTACAACCCGGCCGAGATGGAACAGGTGCTGGCCCCGGTCGTGGCCGGCCAGGCGGACTTCGTCACGGGGTCCCGGCGGCTCGGCAGCCAGGAGACCAGGGACATGATCCGCAGGACCGGCGTCAGGTTCTTCGCCGCCACGATCAGCATGCTGACCGGGCAGAAGATCAGCGACACGACCTTCGGGCTGCGGGCCATGCGCGCCGAGGTGACCGGCACCGTCCAGCTGGAACAGCCCCAGTACCAGGCGTCCGAGCTGCTGATCGGGGTCATCACCCACGGCTACAAGGTGGCCGAGGTCCCCGCGACCATCCACCGGCGGCGGGTGGGTGAGAGTAAGAAGGGCCAGAACCCGCTGCACCGGCTGCACATCCCGGGCGTGAACAACCTCTTCTACGGCGTGCGCTTCGCGCGGGTCGCCTACGGCACCTGGTGGCGCGAGCGTCAGCGGGCAGCGTCCGCTGACTCTTCGGAGCCCGGCATCGAGCGCATCGGCCCGGTCGAGTCCGCGGCCCGGACGAACGGCCCGGGTCCGGGGTCGGTCGAGACGAGCGCTTCTTCGGCGGCGTCGGGCGCGGCCTGGCCGGCGGATCCGGCGAAGAGGACGTAGTGGAAGAACAGGAACCGCAGCACGAACGTGCCCAGGTTGGCGACGCCGGTGATCGCGTCGATGTAGAGCACGCGCTTGGCGCCGTGCAGGTGCAGCCAGCCCGAGGAGTGATAGCCGAACTTGGTGGCCAGCGTCAGGATGACGATGACCATGGCCGAGACGATCCAGAACGGCAGGGTCTCGCGCAGCAGGTTCGGGCGGCCGCTGCGCTTCCACGCCCAGCGGCTGAGCACGTAGCTCACCACGGCACCAGAAAACCAGGCGATCAAGGTGGCCCAGGTCGCGGACAGGCTGAGCGGCCCGGCGCAGATGGAGAGCACGACCTCGGTCGTGGCGAACGCCGCGATGGCCGCGACCACGAAGCGGCCGAAGCGGATGCCGAGCTTGCTGCGAGCCTGGCTGGCCGGGGTGGCGCCGAGCCGGTTAGCTGTCAGGGCCATTGATGTCCTTGGTGAGCGGGCCGAGGAGGGTGTGCTCAGCATCCGCACGCACAGCACGTTACCGTCCCGTGCGGCACCCCGCACAACGGCAGGCACAGTCAAACCAATCTGACAGAGCGACACGGTAGGAGCCGGAGCATGAGAATTCTCGTACTGGGCGGGGACGGGTACCTCGGGTGGCCAACAGCACTGCACCTGTCGGAGGCGGGCCATGAGGTGGCGGTGGCCGATAACTTCGTCCGCCGGCAATACGACAACGAGCTCGGGGTCGAATCGCTGGTGCCGATCGAGCCGCTGCAGACCCGGATCGCGGTGTGGCATGAGCTGACCGGCAAGAAGATCGGCCTGTACGTCGGGGACCTGACCGACGCCCTGTTCACCTACCACATCATCAGCGACTTCGAGCCCGAGGCCGTGGTCCACTTCGCCGAGCAGCGCGCCGCGCCGTACTCGATGATCGACCGGGCGCACGCGGTGTACACCCAGCAGAACAACGTGGTCGGCAACCTGAACCTGCTGTTCGCGATCGCCGAGACCAACCCGGACATCCACCTGGTCAAGCTGGGCACGATGGGCGAGTACGGCACGCCGAACATCGACATCGAGGAGGGCTGGCTGGACCTGGAGCACAACGGCCGGACCGACCGGGTGCTGTTCCCCAAGCGGCCGGGCTCGTTCTACCACCTGTCCAAGGTGCACGACAGCCACAACATCGAGTTCGCCTGCCGGATCTGGGACC
>Ga0182030_10017004_pt1 | contig 14086 bp, 11 predicted proteins | sample 812S3MmetaG_FD_121299 | JGI IMG/M metagenome (GOLD analysis project Ga0182030, IMG submission 121299) | Permafrost microbial communities from Stordalen Mire, Sweden - 812S3M metaG (Illumina Assembly) | ecosystem: Environmental > Terrestrial > Soil > Wetlands > Permafrost | place: Sweden...
CCCGACGAAGGTGGATCGCAGCGCCGCCTACATGGGCCGCTGGGTCGCGAAGAACATTGTCGCCGCGAAGCTCGCCGCGAAATGCGAAATCCAGTTCGCCTACGCCATCGGCTATCCTGATCCCGTCAGCGTCAGCGTGGACACCTTCGGCACGGCGACCGTTCCCGAGAGCAAGATTGTCCGCGCCGTCAACCGCGTGTTCAGCTTCCTGCCCTCGGACATCATTGATCAGCTCAACCTGCGCCGGCCAATTTATTCCAAGACCACCAACTATGGCCATTTCGGCAAGAGTGACCCCGCGCTGACGTGGGAAAAGACCGATAAAGTCAACGCTCTGAAACGAGCGTTGTGATGAGTTTCAAGTTGGAAGATTCAAGTTTCAAGTTGTCGGCTTGAAACTTCCAACACGTCTGCTGGAAACTTTATGTATCATTCGTTTGAAGATTTGGAAGTATGGAAGCGTGGTTGCCGCCTGGCAGTTGAAGTCAGTCGGACGCTAGCAAAAACCCGCGAGTATTTTATTCGTGATCAGATGCAGCGCTCGGCACTTTCCATTCCTTCCAATATTGCGGAAGGCTCGGAACGCGACAGCAAACTCGATTACATCCGATTTCTTCGCATCGCCAAGGGTTCGGCGGCGGAACTTCGAACCCAGTGTTACATCGCGGCCAAACTCGAAATCCTGAATAAGGCCGACGCCACTCGTTTTATTGGCGAGTGCAAAGAAATTGCCTCCATGTTGCAGGGATTGATTCGCGCCATCGGACGCGCGAAGGTCACTGCTTGAAACTTGAAACTTGAATCTTGAATCTTGAAACTGAAAATTATGCAAAAAGTAAAATTATCACCCTCCCGTCAAAAAGTCACAAAGACTGATACCAACGGCAAATCCGCGCCAGATTACAAAGTCCGCGACCTCTCGCTCGCCGAGTGGGGCCGCAAAACCATCCAGGTTTCCGAGCATGAAATGCCCGGCCTGATGGCCATCCGCAAAAAGTACGGCCCGTTGAAGCCGCTCAAGGGCGTGCGCATCACCGGCTCGCTGCACATGACCATCGAGACGGCCATCCTCATCGAGACGCTGGTGGAACTCGGCGCGTCCGTGCGCTGGGCCAGCTGCAACATTTTCTCGACCCAGGACCACGCCGCCGCCGCCGTGGCGGTTGCTGGCACGCCGGTCTTCGCGCACAAGGGCGAATCGCTCGAGGAATATTGGGATTTCACGCTCGCGGCGCTCACGCATCCGGGCAATAAAGGCCCGCAACTCATCGTGGACGACGGCGGCGACGCCACCTTGCTCATCCACAAAGGTTACGAACTCGAAAACGGCGACAACTGGGTTAACACGCCCAGCGACAACCACGAAGTGGCCGTCATCAAGGCTCTGCTCAAACGTGTGGCGAAGGAACGCCCCGGTTTCTGGCACGCGGTCGTAAAGGATTGGAAAGGCGTTTCCGAAGAAACCACCACCGGCGTCCATCGCCTGTACCAGATGCTGGAACAGGGCAAGCTGCTCGTGCCTGCCATCAACGTCAATGACTCCGTCACCAAGTCCAAGTTCGACAATCTTTACGGCTGCCGCGAATCGCTCGCCGACGGCATCAAGCGCGCGACCGACGTGATGGTCGCCGGCAAGGTCGCCTGTGTTTGCGGTTACGGCGACGTCGGCAAAGGCTGCTCCCACTCGTTGCGCGGGTTCGGCGCACGCGTCATCGTCACCGAGATTGATCCCATCAATGCTCTGCAGGCCGCGATGGAAGGTTTTGAAGTGAAGACCACCGAAGACACGCTCGGCGAGGCGGATATTTACGTCACCACGACCGGCAACTGCGACATCATCACGCTCGAACACATGGCGAAGATGAAAGATCAGGCCATCGTCTGCAACATCGGCCACTTCGACAACGAGATCCAGGTGGATCGTCTGAACACCACCAAGGGCGTCACCAAGCTCAACATCAAGCCGCAGGTGGACAAATATACTTTCGCCGGCGGCAACAGCATTTACATGCTCGCCGAAGGCCGCTTGGTGAACCTCGGCTGCGCCACCGGCCATCCGAGCTTCGTCATGTCCAACAGCTTCACCAACCAATGCCTCGCGCAACTGGATTTGTGGAAGAACAAGGACACCGCCAAAATCGGCGTCTATCGCCTGCCCAAGAAGCTGGACGAGGAAGTCGCCCGGCTGCACCTGGAAAAAATCGGCGTGAAGCTCACCAAGCTCACCAAGAAACAGGCCGACTACCTCGGCGTGCCCGTCGAAGGCCCCTACAAGCCGGAGCACTACCGGTATTAAACGAATTCAAATCTCAAAAACACGAAAGGCGAACGGGAAACCGTTCGCCTTTTTATTATCCTGTGCTCATGCCAGTTTTTTGCGCTCAGTGTCTGTGTCGAACTCTGTGATCAGAGAGACAAGTAACAGCGAGATTAACTTGTTCAGATGCATCAATGCATCTTCCTGAAACTGAGTTTTGTCCAAGAATAGATGTTTGAGAGATTTGTGGTGTTCGACTAATTTCTCTAGTCCAGTCCCCGTAATTTGAGTGCCGGAGAGGGAAAGAGTTGTTAGCCCTTTGAGATTTGCCAAGTCTGTCGTTGCACGCTTGAACATTGCGCCGCTATTGCAGAAGATTTGAAATCATGTTTCGCATTGGTATTGACCTCGGCGGTACGAAGATTGAAGGCATTGTCCTGGATGCACAGGGCAGGGAGATTTTCCGCAAACGCGTGGATACGCAACAGGAAAAGGGCTATGACCACATCCTCGACCGTATCAAAGGGTTGCATGATGAACTGGCCGCCGGCATCCCGGGGGCGGCACATACGTTCGGCATCGGCACGCCCGGCGCGATCTCGCCGCGCACCGGCCTGCTGAAAAATTCCAACACGGTTTGCATGAACGGCCGGCCGGTGAAATCGGACCTCGAACGGATTCTCGGCCGAAAAATTGAGATCCAGAATGACGCGAATTGTTTCGCCATGGCCGAGGCGCTGCGCGGCGCGGGCCGGGGTAAAAAACTGGTCTTCGGCGTCATCGTGGGCACGGGTTGCGGCGGCGGCATCGTCCACAACGGCGAGGTCATCACCGGTCCGCAGGCCATCGCCGGCGAATGGGGCCACATGTCCATCGCTCCGGACGGTCCACTGTGCTACTGCGGCCAGCGCGGTTGTGTGGAAACGTACATCAGCGGTGGCGGAGCGGAGGCGCGTTATGCTGAACAGTTCGGGATTAAACGGTCATTCAAGGAAATCGTGCAGGATTATCATGCCAGCGATGCGAAGGCGGTGGAATTCATGAAGATCTTTTTCCGCCATTTCGGCCGGTCGCTGGCCAATCTGATTGACGTGCTGGACCCGGACGTGGTTGTGCTCGGCGGCGGTGTCTCCAACTTCGACGCGCTTTACACCGAAGGCGTCGCGGCAGTGGCGAGACATGTTTTCAGCGATTGCTTCGAGACGCCCATCATCAAACACCAGCTCGGCGATTCCGCCGGCGTCATCGGCGCGGCGTTGATCGGGGTTTGAAACAAAATGTTTGGGACGGGATTTATCTGGCGGGAACGCATCCCGGCCAGGTCGCCGGGCGGCCGGAAGTTGCCGGTGGTGGCGCTCATTTCGCAGCGGTGAACTTGTAGAGTTGCACGCCGTGGGCGGGGATTGTCACGGGCAGCGGATTTTTCATCAAGTCCACGACATCGGGCAGGTCCTGTTGCCGCCACAGGTCGCGTACATGCTGGCGGCCATTGAATCCGAGGTAAGTGAATTTGTTGAAATTGATGGTTTGCGTTGTTGAATCACGATTGAAAAAGCCCAGCGCCTTCGATCCGTCTTCCAATTCCTTCAAATAAATGTCCACTGCGCCGACCGTGGCAACGCGGACAGCCTGTTTTCCGAGCGCATCCTGGTCGAGCGCGAGGACTTCGTCGTTGCCCAGCAGGTTGAGCGTGAACGGGTCGAGTTGTTCCAGGTTGCAGCCAATGAGCAGCGGCGCGGACAGCATGCACCACAGGCTGATGTGGGTGTACTGTTCATCCGGCGTCAGTTGCGTGCCGTGCAGTTGTGATCCCCAGCCGACGTTGCCGACGACCAGCATGTCCGGGTCATTCCAATGTCCCGGCCCGGCGAACGGCGCCCAGCGGTCCTGGGCAAAGCCGATTTCCGAGACGCCATATTGCCAGAACGCGTCGGTCCCACCCCAGGTGTCGCGAATATCGCTCGTGGTGCGCCAGCAATTGGCCCAACGCACCCAGTCGGCGGCATGATCAAACGGCGCGGTGTTGGACAGGCTGAACACGATATCGCGACCGGATTTCCGCAGCGCCTTGCTCATTTCCATCACGTGCGGCACGTCATTCGGATTCCAGTCGTATTTAAGATAATCAAAACCCCAGGTACCCAGTTGGTTCGCGTCGGCCGTGGCGAACGAGTAGCGGCCGAGCTTCCAATATTTATCGGTGGCCAAATCCTTTGACCACGAACCGTCGGGCTGGTCGCTCGAACCGCCGGCCTGTTTGGCGTACGAGGTGATCCACGGCGTGGAATAAATGCCGGCCTTCAGGCCGAGCCCGTGAATCTCGGCGCACAGCGCCTTCAGATCGGGAAATTTTTCATTGGGCTGCAAGGCGTGATCGTTGCCCGTGCGTGTGCCCTGCCATGTGTCGTCAATGTTGATGTAAGTCCAGCCGTGCTGTGCCAGCCCGGAAGCCGTCATCGCCCGCGCCGAACGCAGGATCTTTTCCTGGTCAACGGATTCCGCCCAGCAATTCCAACTGTTCCAGCCCATCGGCGGCGTGAGCGCAATTTTTTCACCGACGACAATGCGGAATTTTTTCCGGTCTTCGCCCTGGGCATTCTTCGCGTGCAGGATGACCACGTGTTCGCCATTCTTTTTGACCGAGCCGGTGATCTGGCCGGTCGCGGGATCAACCGACAGGCCCGGCGGAAGGTTTTCCACGGCGAAGGTCACCGGCCGGTCGCCGGTCGCCGGAATCGCATAAAGAAACGGCGAGCCGGGGCGCACGCCAAAAATGTTCGGGCCGTTGATCCGCGGGGTGGCGGGCGGCGACGGCGTGAGAATATAGGCGGAATTGGTTGGTGCCTCGGTGGCGTGGAGAACCAAATGTGCCATCACAAATAAAACGAAAAGGAACCGCGGGTTCACATGCACCATGATGAATGGAAATGCAGGCCGGTCAAGCATCGCCAAATCAGCAGCCGGATGCTAATATGCACCTGTGACAACATTGCTCATTGCCACGCGAAACCGGCATAAGGTCGGGGAAATTCGCATTATCCTCGGCGGTGCATTCCAGTTTCTCACGCTCAATGACTTTCCTGGAGCACCTGCCGTCGTCGAAGACGCTGCGACTTTTGCCGGCAACGCGACGAAGAAAGCCGTCGAGCTTGCGCACTGGCTTTCCCGCTCTCAACTCTCAACTTTCAACTGTCAACCGGTTTTTGTTCTCGCCGATGATTCCGGATTGGAAGTGGACGCACTCAACGGCGCGCCCGGTGTGCATTCGGCGCGTTTTGCCGCGCTGGATTCAACAAAATCCGGCAACACGCCGGATGCAGACAACAACGCCAGGCTGCTGCGTCTGCTCAAGGACGTTCCACCGGAAAAACGTACCGCGCGATTCCGTTGCGTTATTACCTTCATGCCTGTCTTGCAGGGGAAAATTGAAAACGCATCAGCGGTTTGTTCCGCCGATGAATTTGACCTGCAAACCGGATTGTTCGACGGTATCTGCGAAGGACGCATCGGTTTTGCGCCTCGCGGACACAATGGGTTCGGTTACGATCCGCTCTTTGTGCCGGATGGTTTCGAGCAGACCTTTGCGGAATTGGGCGAGGATGTAAAAAACCGGTTGAGTCACCGCGCCCAGGCGCTGGAAAAGCTGAAAGTGTTTCTCAACCGGAAAGACGCAAGGTGATTGAGTCGTGGAAACTTTTTGCGTCTTCGCGTCCCCGTTGTTCGAATTTATTTCAACATGCCGCCCAGCTTGAGTTTCCGGCGCAACAAGCCGTTGTCGGCCACCATCCGGAATTTTCCGTGCGGGGCGGGGCGCGTGTAAAATTCCCCGCCGGAACATTCCACCATCAGCGCGCCCGCCGCGATGTCCCACAAATTGATCGTGCGCTCGACATAGGCGTCCAGCCGGCCGGTGGCGACATAGGCGAGTTCGAGCGCCGCCGAGCCCATGAGCCGGACCTTCAACGCGCGGCGCGTCAGCCGGTTCAGATAGGGCAGGCTTTTCTCCAGGTTGGTTTTGCTCTTGGAAAATCCCATCGCGATGATGGCTTCGCCCAGCTTGGCGCGCTGGCTGACGCGGACAATGCGGCCGTTCAGCCGCGTCGGGCCGCCCCGGGTCGCCGTCCAGAGTTCATCCGTGAAGGGGCCGTAAATCACGCCCAAAATGGTTTGGTGCGAAACTGGCGGGTGGAGAATGGAAGGCGGCTTGGTGGGCCGGCTTCGGACTTTGGACTTTGGACTTCGGGCTTGCAGTGCAATTGACACCGCGGCGTGCGGGATGCCGAAAGCGTAATTGACCGTGCCGTCAATCGGATCCACAACCCAGCGATATTCGGCATTCATGTCACCGGAATCACCCTCCTCGCCGAGCAGCGGAATTTGCGGGAACGCGGCGCGCAGGGATTTCTCAATGAGTTTCTGGCAGCGCACATCGAGCTCGAGCTTGATGTCGTGGGCCTCGGCGACGTTGATGCGCTTGGCGGTGTTCCAATTGGCGTACATCACCCGCCCGGCGGCGCGCGCGGCCCGGACGGCGGCGGCCAAGGCTTTGGGAATGGATATTTTTTTCACTGGGGATTAAGGTATCACTTCGTCGCGCCCTGCCAATTGTTCTTCTTGTTCAATGCGTTTCTGGTCGAGCATTTTTTTGCCGGCCGCCTCGATGGCACGCAGCAAATCCGCGGCTTCAAGCAAGCGCGGCGCGGTGACGTAATTGGCGCCGGTCGCATACAGGATCGGGATGTCGGAAAGCAGCTCGGCGTGGACGACGATCTGTGCGGCCGGATTCAACTCGCGAAGCTGCCGGAGGATTTTCAAATTATCCGCGCCCTTGAGCACCATGTTGGGCAGCGAGCAGATGATGATTTCGCACCCGCCCACGCCGGCGTGGAGCAGGACGTCGCGCTGCGTGATGTCCCCGTAAACCACCTGCACGCCGCGTTTGCGCAGCCGTTCGTAAACCTGCGGATTGAAATCCACCACGACTAGGTCCGACAGGAGCACAGACTGGTCACGGCTGATTTCCTCGACCAACGAACTGGCGGTCCACGAAAAACCCAGCAGGCAGATGCGTTTGGAACGTTTGTCGGGTCCGTCCGCCGGGGTGATCTGGTCGAGGTCGCGGAAGCCGAGTTTATTCAGCCAGGGGATGGATTTTTGGAGGATGTAATTGTTCCGGTAGATGGCGTAGGTTGAGTCCACCGCCAGCAGCGCGAACGAGAATGCCGCCACGCCGATGATGTTGTCCGACACGTCGCCGCTGGCCTTTCCCAGCGCCAGCAGGACGAGGGAAAGCTCGCTCATCTGGCAGAGATTGATGGCCGGCAGCAGGCTGATACGATAACCCTGCCGCATCGAGTAGAGCGCCGGGAAAACCGTCGCGAGCCGGCTGCCGACCAGAAACAGGCAGAAGAAAATGGTCCAGAGCACGTAGCTCCAGGTCGGCACGGGAATTTCCATGCCCAGCCCGACAAAAAACAGCGTCACAAAAAAATCACGGATGCTGGTGACCTTGGCCACGACGTCGAGCGTGTACGGGAACGTGGAAACCATGACCCCGGCGATGAGCGCGCCCATGGCCGGCGAGAGCTTGAGATAATCCGCGAAGCCCGCCAATGCCAGACACCATGCGACCGCGCCGACCAGCACCAGTTCCGGCAGGCGCGCCACCGCCCGGAACACCGGCGGCAGCACGAACCGGCTGGCCAGAAACGCCACGGCCACGAGCAGGATCGCCTTGCCCATCGCCAGGGCCAGCAAACCGGCGGCGGGATTTTTCAGGTTCGGCTGGATGGCCAGGAACGAAATCACGGCGATGTCCTGCAACACGAGCACGCCGAGCGTGACCCGGCCGGGTAGCGTTTCGAGCTCGCGTTTGTCGTACAGGATTTTGACGATGATCACCGTGCTGCTCATGGCCGCGGCCACGCCCAGGTAAAGCGCCTCCAGCCGGTTCGTCGCCGGTCCGAGCAGGTCGAACACGATCCAGCCGAGCAACACGCAGCCGAAAATCTGCGCCGCCGCCGTGAGCAGGATGACCCGGCCGGCGCTCAACATTTTCTTCAGGTCAATCTCCAGACCGATCATGAACAGCAACAACGACAGGCCAATTCCGGAAATGGTCGAGATGTTTTGGGAGTCGGTGATCCACTTGAAACCGTGCGGGCCGATGATGAAGCCGGCAACGAGATAGGCGAGCAGCACCGGCTGGCGGAGAACCTGTGACAGCACGGCCAGAATCCAGGCGGCGATGATGCTGATGGCGATGTCGTTGACGAGACCTTGCTCCATGCGAAACGGAAATTAGACTAACAGCGCCGACGCCGTCGAGGTTGTAGTGTCGGTGCCATGCCCGATTCGCGTCGAGGCCAGACGCGGCACTGATTTAACCCTGCAACGCAGCCAGGGCGGCTTTCACGTGGTCCCGTTTACCCTGCCAGTCGGCGAGACGTTGCTGCTGTTCCTGCAAAACCGTCGTCGGAACCTTCTGCGTGAAATTCGGGTTGGCCAGCTTCTGTTCAACCTTGGCAATCTCCGCCTCGATTTTTTCCAGCTCCTTTTTCAGCCGGGCTTTTTCCGCCTCCACATCAATCAATCCTTCCAGCGGCAGGAACAGATCGCCCAGTTCGGCGCGGACGGTCAGCGTGTTTTTTGACGGCTGATAGTCGGCATTCACTTCAAAAGCCTCCGCGTTGAGCAACAGCCGGAGCACTTCGACGTCGTGGGGCGGTACAAAGTTTGCCGGCTTCAAGACGAAGCGGACTTTTTTGTTCGCCGCGATGTTGGCTGCGCGGCGCAAGTTGCGGCCCTCCGTGACGAGGTCGTATTTCGCACCTGCTATTTGCAGGTAACAATCATCCAAACCGTAATGGCCCTTGAAATCGTCGTCCAGCGGCTTGGGCCATGGCGCGAACATGATCGTCTTGCCGCCCTGGTTTTCCGGCATGTCCGCGGCATAACCCATCCCGTGCCAGAGTTCCTCCGAGATGAACGGCAGGAACGGATGGAACAGGCGCAACATGTGCGACAGCACGAAATCAATCACGGCCAGCGTGTTCGCCTTGCGCGCCGCGTCATCACCAAAGAACACCGCCTTGCTCGCCTCGACATACCAGTCGCAATACTCGCTCCAGAAAAAGCGGTAGAGCGTGCCGGTGGCGTCGCTGAATTTGTATTCGGCGAATGCGGTGGTGATTTCCTGGATGGCCCGGTCCAGCTTCAGCAGAATCCACTTGTCGTCGCTGGTCAGTAACTGGGGATTGATTTCACCCTGCACCTCGCCGCCCTGCATTTGACGGAAACGGCAGGCGTTCCAGAGCTTGTTGCAAAAATTGCGGCCCAGCTCGACGTTCTGTTCATCGAATAAAATGTCCTGGCCGAGCGGCGCGCTGCGCATGGTGCCGAAACGGAGTGCATCGGCGCCGAACTTGGCGATGAGGTCAAGCGGATCAGGCGAATTGCCGAGGCTCTTGGACATCTTGCGCCCCTGCTTGTCGCGGATGATGCCGGTGAAATAAACGTTCCGGAACGGCATGGCATCCGGGAGCCCGAACTTCGGGTCGCCCATGAATTCGTAACCGGCCATGATCATGCGCGCCACCCAAAAGAAAATGATGTCCGGCCCGGTGACGAGGTCAGTGGTCGGATAAAATTTCTTCAATGTTTCGGTCTGCTCCGGCCAGCCCATCGTCGCAAACGGCCACAGCCAGGAACTGAACCAGGTATCGAGGACGTCGGGGTCTTGAATGAAGCCCATTGATTGCAGTTTCTGCGTCTCTGCTTCCGATTCAGTCACAACTTCAATTCGTGTCTTCCACTCGTCGGCGATTTGATAAACCTGAACAAGACTGGTTTCGCCCTTAGTTCCGCTTAGACAGTATTCAGCCCAAGTCTTGCTCTTCGAGATTGAGTTCTTCGGAAAACTTTCTGCAAAAGTGCGCAGTTCATTTGACTCTGCCACGGCATGCCAGACGGGGATCCGGTGTCCCCACCAGAGCTGGCGGCTGATGCACCAGTCTTGAATGCCGCCCAGCCAATGGTCGTAAACCTTTGCCCAGCGGTCGGGATGAAACTTCATTGTGCCTTCGGCAACGCACGCGCGGGATCTTTCCACGCTAGGATATTTCAAAAACCACTGCTCGCTCAGGCGTGGCTCGATCGGCACATCGGCGCGTTCACTGTAGCCCACGTTGTTGGTGTATGGCTCTTCCTTTTCCAAGGCGCCCAGCTCCGTGAGTTTTTCCACGGCAATTTTGCGCGCCTTGAAACGGTCAAGACCGTTCAAATCCTTGCCAGCATCTTTGTTCATCCTGCCATCAGCTTCAATCACTTCAATGATGTCTAACTTATGGCGCAGTCCGATCTCAAAGTCCGCCTTGTCGTGCGCGGGCGTCACTTTGAGTACGCCGGTGCCGAATTCGAAATCCACATGGTCGTCGCCGATGATGGGAATAAGCTTCTGCTCGCGCGGAAATTCGGTCGGCAGTGGACGGATGACATGCTTGCCGATATATTTCGCGTAACGCGGATCTTTCGGATTCACGGCCACGGCAGTGTCACCGGGAATCGTCTCCGGCCGCGTCGTCGCAATCGTCAGAAAAGTTCCAGGAATTTCTGCAATCTCCACCTTGAAATAATAGAGCGAGCCTTTCTGCTCTTTCATGATCACTTCTTCATCCGACAACGCCGTGAGCGAAGCCGGACACCAGTTCACCATGCGCTTGCCGCGATAGATGAGGCCTTTTTTGTAAAGGTCCACGAACACTTTCTGGACGCAGCGCGAATATTCCTGGTCCATGGTGAACCGTTCGCGCGTCCAATCGCACGAGGCACCGAGCTTTTTGAGCTGCTGAATGATGATGCCGCCGTGTTTTTCTTTCCAAGCCCAGACGCGCTCGAGAAATTTTTCGCGGCCGAGATCGTCGCGATGCCGGATTTCACCGGATTTCTTCAGCGTTTTTTCCACCACCGTCTGCGTGGCGATGCCGGCATGGTCGGTGCCGGGCAGCCAGAGGACTTCCTTGCCATCCATGCGCGCCTTGCGGGCGAGGATGTCCTGGATGGTATTGTTGAGGACATGGCCCATGGTGAGCACCCCGGTGACATTCGGTGGTGGGATGACGATGGAATAGGCTGGGCGTTTGGGTGACACGCGCGCGGGGTCGGCGGTGAAGCAGCCCTGCTTCAGCCAGAAGTCATACCATTTGTCCTCGACGGACTGCGGTTCATAGGCTTTCGGAATTTCAGACATTTGAACCGCGAAAAATACAAGAAAATAGGGGTGACCGCAACCTTTGCGCTGTTCGGTGATGGTGGTCTCAGTGGGCTGTGCAGCAGCTCGCTGCGCCTGGCGCCAGGTCGGGACTCAGATACGGGATGCCCAGGGCCATGCCGCGGAGGATCAAAAGCGCAGCCAGCAGGCACACGCTGACCGGAATCATGCCGCGCAGCTTCAACCGCAACGTAACCGGAAACGCCTTTCCCGAAAAACTGATGGCCAGCAGCATCGGCCATGTGCCGACACCGAACGCCGCCATGTAACCGATGCTGGCGAGCATTCCGCCACGGGAAACCGCCCCGGCCATGGCCACATAAACGAGTCCGCAGGGCAACAGTCCGTTCAGCAATCCCAAAACCGCCAGCGAAACAAAATCACGCCGTTGCAACTGCCTAGCCATGGCCCGCTTCAACTGTGTCACCAGCCTGACGACGGGCGCAGCCACGGATATTTTGCGGGACGCGAGGAAGCCGGCAAGGATGGCGACGCCGAGGGCAATGGATAACCAGCGTTGAAATCCGGCGAGCAGCAACGACCTGCCCACCAGACCGGCGACGACGCCAAGCAGGCAGTATGTCGTCACTCGTCCCAGTTGATACACGATGCGGCCGATGACAAATCGCATCGGGCCACCGGGCGTCGCCGGCAACGCCAGCATCAACGGCCCGCACATTGCGGCGCAATGCAGGCTGCCAAGAAATCCAAGAATGCAGGCGATGCCAAAATCCATTTATTTTCCGCCGACGTTGATTTTGTGTTCGAGAAAATAGTCCTGTCCGGCGGCGTTCCATCGGGCGCGCACCAGCCAGAGGCCGGTGGCGAACCCGGAAACATCGAGGGTCTGCCTGCCGTCCGCGCGCGGGTCCAGCCGGAAGGTGCAGTCAAGTTTCGGCGCGGATGGACGGTAAAATTCAACTATCCCGGAAAATTTCTGTGCGAGCTGGGCGGTTGGAAGTGTGATGTTGACCCGCCGGCCGGCAGAATCGCAGTTGACGGCGGCGCCGGATTTATTCGCGCGGGCAGCGGCGTCAATCTGATCCTGGAATTTCAGCTCTGATTCATAGTAATTTTCGCTGACAAGGTTTTCGCGATGGGTCACGGCAATGGCGACGACCGTGGCCATGCCGCAAAAGAACAGCACAAACGTGAGAATGATGCCGAGCGGCCAGAGATTCCGGGTAGTTTTCATAATTTCAATTTCGCGGGCCGATAAAGGCCGTTTTCAGCGTCTGTAATTTTTTCCTACTGGAATAAACGCCGACCACCAGCGGCGTCACGCCGGATTTCATCGCGGCCGGGTCGAGTTCAATGAGCACCGAGCCTTCGGCCAGCTTTTGCGACGGCACGACCAGGTCCCGGCCCATCACACGCAGGTCGCCGGCCGGACTTTCCAGGCGAAGTTCCACCGGCATTTCGCGCGAGGTTTTGTTGATGACCTTGACGGTGTAAAGATTGCTGAAATGGCCATCGGGCATTTTCTGAAACAGCGAGCCAGGGGCGCGAAGCAGGGTCGCCTCGACATCCGAGCGCAGGAAAAGCAATAGTCCCAGCACTGTCGTCAGTGCGATTAAAATGACGCAGTAACCGGCGAGGCGGGGCGTGAAGCGGAGCGGTTCACGGCGTTCGATGCCATTGAGCGGGGCGTAACGGATGAGGCCGCGCGACTTGCCGATCCTGGTCATCACATTGTCGCAGGCATCCATGCAGGCGGTGCAGTGAACGCATTCCATCTGTGTGCCATCGCGGATGTCAATGCCGGTGGGGCAGACGGAAACGCACTGGTTGCAGGCCACGCAATCGCCGAATCCGGCGAAACGACGCTCGCCGAATTTTTGGGTGCGCTTGAGCGGCCCACGTTTTTCACCGCGTTTGTGATCGTAGGCGACGACGATGGAATTTTCATCCAACAGCACGGATTGAAACCGGCCGTACGGGCAGATGAACGTGCAGGCCTGTTCGCGGAAGCGCGCAAAAATGCCGTAGAACAAAAGTGAAAAGCCGGTCATAAACGAAAGCCCGGCGATGTGTTGGGCGGGCGGCGCGATGATGATCTGATAAAGCTGCCGCCAGCCGATGATGTAGCTCAAAAGCACATTGCCAATCAGAAACGACAGCGCAAAGAAAATGCCGTGCTTGGAAAGTTTCTTAAAAGTTTTTTCCGCGTTCCACGGGGCTCGATTCAGTTCGCGCTGCCTCGGTGCGTCGCCTTCGATGAGGTATTCGATTTTGCGGAAGACCATTTCCATCATCACCGTCTGCGGACAAGCCCAGCCGCACCAGAGTCGGCCAAAGGCGGCGGTAAAAACAATGATGCCGGTGAAAAACACCAGGATGGCGACGGCAAAAATGATCATGTCTTGCGGCCAGAAGACCTGGCCGAGCACCACAAACTTGCGTTCGACGATGTTCATCAGCAAAAGCGGATTGCCGTGGATGGTGATGAACGGCCCGGCGAACATGATGGCCAGCAGCAGCCAGCTGAACCAGGTGCGCCAGCGGAAAAACCGGCCGCTGACCTTGCGCGGATACATCCATTTGCGGCGGCCTTCCCGGTC
>Ga0182030_10017005_pt1 | contig 14086 bp, 10 predicted proteins | sample 812S3MmetaG_FD_121299 | JGI IMG/M metagenome (GOLD analysis project Ga0182030, IMG submission 121299) | Permafrost microbial communities from Stordalen Mire, Sweden - 812S3M metaG (Illumina Assembly) | ecosystem: Environmental > Terrestrial > Soil > Wetlands > Permafrost | place: Sweden...
CCGATACGGAGAGCCTGTCGCTGGCCGATGTGGACCGATACCTCAGCAGCATCGAAGCGATTCGCGGCGCCGGATCTCAGGCGCGCCGCACGGCGGTGCTGCGCGAGATGATGTCGCGCGCGACTGCGGCCGAACAGCAATTTCTATTGCGGTTGATCATGGGCGAGCTGCGCCAGGGTGCCCTCGCGGGAATCATGATCGATGTCATTGCCGCTGCCGCGGGCCTGCCGGCAGCCCCCGTGCGCCGCGCCGCCATGTTCTCCAAGAGTCTCGGCGCGGTCGCGCGTGCCGCGATGCTCGAAGGCGCGTCCGCCCTCGACGCCTTCGAGCTCGAGTTGTTCTCGCCGGTATCGCCCATGCTCGCGCAAACGGCGGCGGATGTCGGTGAGGCGCTGTCGGAAATGGGCGGCGAGATCGCGTTCGAGTGGAAGATGGATGGCGCACGCATCCAGGTCCACAAGGTCGATCAAGATGTCCGTATTTATACGCGCGGACTGCATGAAGTGACGGCGGCGATTCCGGAAGTCGTCGAAACCGTGCGCGGATTTGCCGAACGCACGCTGGTGCTCGACGGCGAGGCCATTGCCTACGACGCCACGGGAAGGCCGCATCCGTTCCAAATCACCATGCGCCGCTTCGGCCGCAAGCTCAATGTCGAGGCCTCGCGCTCGGAGCTTCCCATCCAGGCGTTCTTCTTCGATTGCCTGCGATTGGGCACCGCCACGCTGGTTGACCGCCCGACGCGCGAGCGGCATGGCGCACTCGCGAGCGCGGTGCCCGCGGGAGCCCTGATACCCCGGCTGGTCACTGCCTCGCAGCCCATGGCGCAGGCCTTTTACGACGCGGCAATCGCGGCAGGCCACGAAGGGTTGATGGCAAAATCGCTCGACGCCCCTTACGAGGCCGGCAATCGCGGCGCGGGCTGGCTCAAGATCAAACGCGCACACACCCTTGATCTGCTGGTGCTGGCCGCCGAATGGGGCCACGGCCGGCGCACCGGCAAGCTCTCGAATCTGCATCTCGGCGCCCTGGAAGAAAGCACCGGCGACTACGTCATGCTCGGCAAGACGTTCAAGGGGCTCACCGATGCCATGCTCGAGTGGCAGACCCGCGAGCTGCTGGCGCGCGAGACTCGCCGCGATGAATGGACCGTGTTCGTGCGTCCGGAATTAGTGGTCGAGATCGCCTTCAGCGATCTGCAAGCGAGCACGCGCTATCCCGGCGGTTTCGCCCTGCGCCTGGCGCGTGTGAAGCGCTATCGCGACGACAAGCGCGCGCAAGACGCCGATACCATGGAATCGGTGCGCAAGATTTTTAGCGCGCAGCAGGGATAATGCGCTCAACATGCTCCGCGGAATTATTGCTTGGCGGCGCCGTGGCCGCCTTGTTCGATGAGTTTCGCTCGTCGTCGCGCCAGCAGAGCATGAAATCCATTTGGTCCGAATCGCGCCGTGATCACCGGCAGCGCCGCTATCATCTCAGCCCGCGCAGTGCTTGCATCGCCGTGGGCTGCGAGCAGTTCGGCGTTGACGGTGTCCCAGATGGCGTAGCGCCAGCTTTCCGCTGGATGCGTTGCCAACGGAAACTGCGATTCGAGCAGCCGGCGCGACTCTGACAATGCGGCTGCCGAACGCTCCATATCGCCTTCTTGAACCGCGAAATCCGCTTCGTTCAACAGAACCTGGTCGAGTAATCCACCATGATTGGGTAGTCGTGCGATCTCGACGGCGCGTCGAATCTGGCCATCGGCCGTGTCCAGGTGACCTAAGTAGCCATCGATCATCGCCAAACTGTTCAGCGGCGGCACCAGGTCGTCATGCGTCGGCCCCTTGAGTTTTTCATTCATGGCGAGTGCTTGCCGCAGATACGGCACTGCGTCCTCGACATGACCCGACATCAAGGTCGATCGTCCCAGGTTGCCGAGTGCGATGGCCACTTCGGGATGCTCGGGGCCATAGATGTCGATATCGAGGGGCACGACCTTTTTCATGAGCGCGATGTTCTCGTCGTAACGTCCGAGTTGATACAACACCGCGGCCAGGTTGTTCATCGCTTGCGCGGTCAGGGCGTCTTTGGTTCCGGATACTTGTTGGTGAAGCGCCAAGGCTTCACGCATAGTCGCTTCCGCCGCCGGGAGATCCCCGCCGAAGAAATAGGCGTTGCCCAGCGTGTCGAGCGTTTTCGCCAGCGTATCGGCTTGCTCGGGTCCGCGGCGCCGGTCGGCCGCCAGGGCTTCTCGAGCCAGCTGCACCGCCTCCGTGTCCTTGCCCATCTGCGAACGCACATCGGCAAGATCATCGAGCGCCTCGGAGCGCAGGATGTCGCCCGGCGACAATTTCCGCCGCGCGATATCCACCGCCCGCGTGAGATCGAGGTTCGCTTGATCGTAGTCCCCCGCCAGATACAAAGTGGCACCGGATACGTCCAGCGTGCGCACCAGGGACTCAGGCGTGACACTCGCGCTGTTTTGATCCGAGCGAGCTTCACTCAGCAGTTTGTTCGCGGGCTCGTAAAGACCCAACCCCGCGTACGCTTGCCCCATGGCCGTGAGCAGGTCGGCGCGGATTGCCGGCTCATGTTCCAAGCCTTTGCCGACGTCCTGGGCACCTCGATCCAGCACAGCACGCACGGTCACCGAGTTGCCGCGGTTCGCTCCCGGATCGGCCAAGCGGAACAGCGAGACCATGAATCTTGTCGTACGGTCGGCCCCGGTTCGTTCTCGGAGCGCCAGATTTCGCTGATTCCAGGCAAGAATTCCCGCGATTATGGCGGCCATCGAAAGACCTGACAGCGAAATCACGATTGCCGTGACCAGCTGGCGCCTGCGTCTGCGCCTGGCGTGCGCGCGGATGCGCGAGGCCTCGGCAAATTGGCGCAGAGGTCCATCGACGTCCGGACCCCATCGCTCGATCAGATCTTGGGCCTCGGCCAGCGCAAGACCGGTGAGTAAGCGCTCATTCTTCTGCGCCGCCGGCGTGCCTTGCCATAGTGAATGCGCGCTTTGCAGCCGATCGAGGGTTTCATAATCGCGCCGATCTGCATCCACCGAATTGCGGAGCCGCGGCCAGCGCGTCAGGAGCGCCTCGTGGGTCCACCGCACCCAGGCCGTTGGTGCATGGCCGCTGCTTCCCAAGACCGAGAAATTCCGGACCAAGCGTGCTTCACTCAACGCCTCGATCAGCTTTTCATCCGCGGATTCGGCCGCCAATGCGCTGAGCGGCGCGGCCGTGGCGGTTGGCGCGAGGTCGTGGATGCTCTTGCGGACCAAGCGGCGAACGACTCTAGGGAAGGCACTCTGAACTTCGGCAGGCAAGGTTGCGAACACCTGCTCGCCGCGCTGCGCCAGCGCGCCCGCAGCGCCACCCAGTTGATCGTAGGTTTCGAGCGTCAAGAGATCGCCGCGACGCTCCTGGAAAAGCTGCTCCAGCAGGAAGGCGATCATCGGCAGTGCGCCCTCACCGGCAGCCTCGCCTTCGATCTCCGCGGCGAGATCCCGGTGTTCGGTGGCCTCGAATTTAAGACCCGCCGCAGCGGCCGGCTGACGAATGATCGCCCGATAGTCGGCAAGGCTCGGCGGCAACAAGTCGTACAGCCGACCACCATCGGCAAGGGCGCTCAGATCCGCGTCTTGCCGCAAACGATCGTAGAAATCGTTGCGCATCGTGCCTGTCACCCACACGCGGCCGGTGGCAACCAAGGCGCTCAGCAACTGGACGAAGGCGTGTCGATCGCGCTCGGGTCGGGCAAAGAGCTCTTCCATTTGATCGATCGCCAACAACAGTCCGAAGCGCCGCAACGGACCGCCCGAGTGATCTTGACCCTCGGCGCCCACGCGGTCGAGTGCACGCACGATGGGCGCACACGCGGATTGCGGGCTGCCCGCCGCGAGCGTGGCAAAGCCCTCCGGCGTCGGATAGTCTCCCTGCGCGAGCTGCGGCAGTCCGGTTTCGCCGCGCGTCGCGGGTGAGTTCGAACGGTAGAGCGCGGCGGCAAAACCGGAACACAGGTTCTCGCCCAGTTCTCGAGGTGTGATGGTGAGCGTGCGAAACGCATAGATGGCATCGCTGCCATCTTCAAGGAAGGCGGGCACCCCGACCGAGCGCATGTAGGGCATCAGTCCCGCTCGGAGAAAGGACGACTTGCCGGACCCCGTGGCGCCTAGGATCAGCAAAAATGGCGTGCCGCGGCGGCCGCTTTCCGGTCCGACGGCCGCCTCGATGAAGCGTGCCCGCGCTCGTCCCATGTCGAGATCGCGACCGAAGAACAGTCCCGCGTGCCCCTCCTCGTAGGGTGCGAGGCCGCGGTAGGGCGATCCCTGTTTGGCGACATCCCAACTAACCGCGCCGGCGTGTCGGCGGCGCAGCCACTCGCGCAGATTGCGCTCGAACTGTTTTTCGAAATCGGCGGTGTCGGGGAAGCTCTGGAAGCCCGCGATATAATGCCCGGTGTCGCTACGAAACCAGCGTTCCCAGAACTGATCCAGCGATTTTTTCTGCGCCCTTTCAGATTCGAAATTTTCTTCGCTGAACAAAACTTTGGCCGTCTTACGGTAAACGAGTATGTCTGGCAGGTGATCGGCCCGGCGTTCGCGCGCATCGCGCGCATCCTCGAACTCGTACTCGGTGCCGGTGCGGGCAGTACCGTCGGCGCGGTTGTAGGCCGCCGGCAGATCCGTGCCGAAGCGCTTCCAGAATATGAAAACCACGAGGTCATGCTGGCCGGGTCTCGAGATCTGATCCTGGAAAGTACCCGTCGCAAGGTAGTAGGACTCTTCCCATCGGGTCAGGCTGAACATCGGCTCGGCCGGATGTTCGGCATTGAGGCGATCGATTACGGATTGAGCCCGCAGTCGCTCATGCAGGACGTCGCCCGGCGAGGATAGGAAGACTCGGTACATCAGATGAGCATTACATATTTAGAACATTTTTTCGGCGCTCTATTGTGAGCATTTGGCAGATGGAGTATCTACTGAGAAACAGCCTGCAAGCGTCGCGTGCGAACGCGACGGGCGATACTTGACTTAGGGAATTTCGGAGGGATGTTCATGACGCGTTCTCGGATATTGGCTGCCGTAGGGCTGTTGGCTTTGATCGCATCGGCCGCCGACTCGAAATCCATCCAATATGATGGAAAGTTTACGATCGGCGGGGGCACCGCAACCTCCGTCAGCCTGAGTGGCACGGGGCCGAGTTGCGGCGGGGTGCTGGTTGAGAGCATCGACACCTTTGGCTGCCTTCCCGGGATTACTTCGGTGAGCGTAACGCCCGGCGATACGGCGGGATCGAGCAGCTATACGGAAATCGTGAGCGACGGCAGCGGCTACACGGCAATTCTCTGGCCGGCATCCAGCGAGCGAGATTTCGACTCAAGTTATGCCGGACCTGTCGCACAGACCGATGTCGTCGCGGCGGTGTTTGGCGGCGCGGGCACGGGAGCGTGTGCCGCGAGTAGCGACGCAAATTGCTGGTCTGTCGAATTCGACTACCTTAGTGTGGTGGGTCCAGGCGGTTCGTCGGGTCCGACGATCACCCCCATAAGCAGTTGCCCGAGTACCTCGAGCGCAGCGTCGGTCTCGATTGTGGCGGGCGGAGTCACCTCCACCTATACCAGCAGCAATCCTTGCGCCATCAATGGCACCGAACTGGATTTCATCGGCAGCAAGTTGACCGCCACCTCCTGTACCTACGGACCGCCCTGCGGCACGCCGACCATGACGGGCGGCTCGGCCGCCGCACCGGAAATCGATTCCAGCTCCGCGATGTCCGCGCTGACGCTGCTCGCGGGTTGCTTGGCGATATTTTGCGCAGTGCCTCGCGCCCCGAGGGATCGGGTAATGGCGGGCGCCAGGCGCTAAGCCTCGGCGTCGGTGCGAATCAGAGGGCCGGCGCTTCGCCGGCCCTCGCTCCTCGGATTTCTCTACTGAACTCGCCCCGTGTGTTTCACACCGTAGAATGAGTACACGCCGGTTGCCCACGAACTGTCGGCCATCGACGGCCAATGGTCCTTGTCGAAGCCCGGTGCGTTCTTGAGCTTGTCCTTGTTCACATTCAGCGTGAATCGCTTGTTCGCAGGATCGAGCTGCAATGCCTGCCACGGCACGGCGAACAGTCGATCGCCCATTCCCAAGAAGCCGCCGAACGACAGCACGGCGTAGGCGATCCTGCCGGAAGACATCTCGATCATGAATTCCTTGATCGTGCCCAAGCTCTCGTTCTGCGAGTTGTAGACGTCGTTGCCCATGAGCGTGTCGGCGCCCATCAATCCGGGCCCAGGGCCGCCCAGGTCATTGTTCTTGTACATGCCATAGGTGTCGCGTGAAATGTAATTCGTTTCCATCAGTGTCTCCTGCAGTGGGTGAGACACGACTATCCCCCGAGAACGTCATCGTTGATGTCGGCCTATTGCCAAGCAAACGGGACAAATAACCTGACGCAGTTGTCGGCGTCCGCTCACATGGCGCAGGCCGGCGGCAAGCAGTATATTTGTCGCAACCGAGGAGCTCAGTCATGCAAAAATTCGCTGTAGGTTTCGCTCTCAGCATTGCGGCACTGGCGCAATCCGCGCTTGCCGACGAGGCGCCTGCGCCCGCCTCGCCCGCTCGCGGTGGTGAGGTTCGAGCCGCGTGCGAGGCCGATGCAAAGAAGCTTTGCCCGGACGTCGCTCCGGGCGGCGGCCGTATCCTCATGTGTTTAAAGGAGCACAAAGACGAGGTCTCGGAGGCTTGCAAGCAGGCGGTCAGCAAAGCGCGACAGAATGCTCCCGACAAGAAGTCATGATTGAACGGGCCGGCCTTGGGTCCGCGTGGCGGTAAAAGCTAAGTCCAAAAACCCGCGTCGAGCGGCGGTGAAGCAGCGCGCGCGCGGGAAACTCACCCCCGGCGCCAAGTCACGCGGCCTGGACGTCGGCGACATCGCCATCGCCATCGACAGCGCAGACATCGCCGAGGTCGCCGCGTTGATTCGCAGCGCCGGCGGCGCCCTCATCGGGGCGTATCGCGAACCTCTGGGCGGCCGGCCTTTGGTACTCGCTTCGCTGCCCTTGGGCGCCCTGCAACCGACACCCTTTCAGCGCGACCTGTCCCCCACCCATGCGAAGCGCCTGGCGAGCAAAATCGACGAAACCGCGGCGTTCTTGGACCCGCTGATCGTGGTGCAAGGCGAAGGGGGCCGTTTCTGGACGCCGAACGGCCGGCATCGCTTGGCCGCCGGCAAGATGCTCGGTCTCAAGCAGATCACGGTGCTGATTTCGCCCGACGAGAAACTGGCCTATCGGATCCTGGCACTCAATACCGAAAAAGCGCACAACCTGCGCGATCGCAGCCTCGAAGTCATTCGCATGGCGCGCAGCCTCGCCAAGAAACACCCGGCGTCCAAAGAAGCCGACTACACGGCGGAGTTCGAGGCCCCCGAACTGCTGACCCTGGGGATTGTGTACGAAGAGTCGTCGCGTTTCGCCGGCGGCGCCTACAGTTCATTTTTGAAAAAGGTCGACCGCTTCAGCGAGCGCACGCTCGCCGCCAGTTTGCGCGAACGCGAAGGCTTCGCCGCGCGCCTGTTGGCAATCGACGCGCAGGCGAAACGAGTCATCGCAGCACTGCAAGCGCGCGGCTTCAAGTCGCCGTATCTGCGCAACTACGTGGTGGCGCGAATCAATCCTGTGCGCTTTCACAAGACCAAGAAAGGCGACACCAAACCGCCCATGCCGCTGGCACAGGCGCTCACCCGCATGGCCGCCGCGGCCAAGAATTTCAAAGTCGAGTCGGTGTCGAATTCGGATCTCGCCTGGGTCGCGGTCGGCGCCGGAGAATGAGGACTGCCGATCATTCCGGCACATGAATGTGCGCCTTGATGTGTTTGAGATTGGCGATAATGGTGAAGGTCATTATCACCAGCAGCGACCATGAACTCCATTTGCCGATGTTGACCGTGGCCCAGGCCCCCAGTTGATTGGGGTAGCGCCAGACACCGAAGAAGGTGCCGATGTTCTCGGCCAGCCAGATGAAGAACCCAATCAGGATGAACGCCAGCAGCAGCGGCATGCTGCGGTCGCGGCGCAGAGGTCGAAAGCGCACCGTGGCGCGCGCGTACAGGCCGAGCGTGCAGGCGGCGATGTGCCAACGGTAGTCGCCGATGTAGTGGTGCGTGAAGAAGTTCGCGTAGATGGTCAGCGCCAGGAGCCACGCCATCCAATACGGCGGATGATGGCGCACGCGTAACTCGAACAGGCGCCATGCCTGAATGACGTAGCTGCCGACCGCCGCGTACATGAATCCGGAAAACAGCGGCACTCCAAAGAGCTTGCTGAAACCCGGATCGGGATAGCTCCAGGAGCGGATGTGATGCGAGGTTTTGAATACTTCGAGGACGAAGCCGACTACGTGAAATAGGCAAACGGCCTTGAGCTCATCGACGGTCTCGAGCCTGGCCCACACCATCCACCCTTGGATCGCGAGCGCGATGACCAACAACAGATCGTAGCGCGAGACTCCGAGGACACCGGCACGCGGCACAGTGAATACGGCGCCGAAAAACAACACCACAAATACGCAGGCGCGCAGCTGCTTGAGGCCGAACGCCAGAAATTCGCTTGCTGCATCCCGCATCTCGGCAGCATCGCGCCGCAATGTGGCGTTTCGCCGGCGAAAACATGGCAAATAAAGGCGCAAGAGCTGTGGGACTCGCCCTACAGCGGCCAATGTTCGCGGACGACATCGCGGCGACACTCATCGATTTAAGATGCCGCACCAGACGTACTCGGTTGCGTGATACTCAAAGGGGACAAAAAATGCGTGCGATTCAACTCTCAACCATCGCCTTGTCGATTTTTTTCGTGGCGGCCTGCAATCAAGCCAAGTCACCCGACACGGTGGCCAAAGAAACGGCGGCGGCCGAACAGAAGGCCTCCAATGAAGTTGCCAAGAGCGAAGACTCCGCGCAGAAGGATATGGGCAAGGATGCCGACAAAGTCGGCGACAAGATGGTTGCGCTCAACAACACGGCTGCCAAGGACGCTTACAACATCACCTTGGCGCAAGCCGACGGCAACCGCAAGATCGCGCTCGCCAAATGCGATGCGCTAGCCGGCGATGCCCAGAAGAACTGCAAACAGCAGGCGGATGCGGATTACGCCGCCGCCAAAGCCGACGCCAAGTCGGCCGAAGTTTCGACGAAACAGTAATCGCGCCCACGCGCAGCGCGGAGACGAGGGAAGGGCAATGCCTCCCTCGTCTCTGGCGTTATAAATCAAAGCCTTGAACACGCGTCACAAGTTGTCGGCGCGTTCCTTGCCAAACGCCGTCGGAATAGAGAAGAATTCGCCATGCTGCGGGGCAAAAATCTCGTAGCCAGGCGACCTCCATCCATTCGAAAGCGTATTTCATATGACCAAACTCTCGACGGCTGAACTCAAGTCGGAAAACGCACTGCATTTATTGCATCCGATGGGGCATCCCGGCACCGCACGCGACGTGCCTCCCGACATCATCACGCGCGGCGACGGCAGCTGGATTTGGGACGTCGACGGGCATCGTCTGATCGACGGAGTCGGGGGTCTCTGGTGCGCAAACTTGGGCTTCGGCCGCAAGGAGATCCGCGACGCCATCGTCGCGCAGCTCGACGAGCTGCCGTTCTTCAATACTTTTCGCGGCGCCACCCATCCCCGGGCGATCGAACTGTCACAGACCCTGGTGAAATTGATGAGTCCGGACGGCGTCGCCGCGGTGCACTTTAGCTCCGGCGGCTCGGACGCCGTCGAGGGTGCTCTCAAGCTCGCGCGTCAATATTGGAAGTTGAAGGGCCAGGGCGATCGGACCAAATTCATCTCCCTGCGTCAGGGCTACCATGGCGTGCACTTCGGCGGCGCCAGCGTCAACGGCAACACGGCGTTTCGACGCGCTTACGAACCGCTGCTCCCGGGATGTTTTCACGTCGATACGCCGTGGCTATATCGCAACCCCTATTCGCAGGATCCGGAAAAGCTAGGCCAAATCTGCGCGGAATTGCTGGAGCGCGAGATCGTTTTCCAAGGGCCCGACACCGTCGCCGCGTTCATTGCGGAGCCCGTGCAGGGCGCCGGCGGCGTGATCGTTCCGCCGCCGAATTATTGGCCGCTGGTGCGCAAAATCTGCGACAAACATGGCGTGCTGCTGATCGCCGACGAAGTGGTCACGGGCTTCGGCCGCACCGGACACTTGTTCGGCACCCGCCTGTGGGGCGTGACCGCGGACATGTGGTGTCTGGCCAAGGGCATCTCCTCGGGCTACATCCCGTTGGGCGCCACGGCGGTCTCGGGGAAGATCATGCAGGCTTTCAACTCGAGCGACCCGGTGCTCGGCGCGATCAATCACGGTTACACCTATGGCGCGCATCCGGTCGCCGCGGCGGCCGCACTCGCCACGCTCGAGGTGCTGGAGCGCGAGCAGATTCCGGCGCGTGCGGCGCGTGAAGGCGAATATTTCATGGCGCGCCTGCATGCCATGGAGAAAAGCCACCGCTTGGTGGGTGATGTGCGCGGCGTCGGCCTGATGGCGGGCATCGAAATCGTGGCCGATAAAGCCACCCGCGCCGCATTTCCGCGCGGCGCACCGGAACTCGCGCGCGTGCAGCGCGAGGCGTACAAGCGCGGCGCCATGATCCGGCTGTCCGGCGCGAATATCATTTTGTCGCCGGCGCTCACCATCGAACGCTCGCAGATCGATTTGCTGTGCGATGCGCTCGAGGGCGCGTTCGCCGCGGTTGAAGGGTGAGCGCGGTCGCGCGCGCCGCGATGATTGCAGAACCCAATCAGGCGCTGTTCCCGCCCGCGGCAGAGCGCGAGCGGATCGATGACTATCTGACGCGGGAACTGGCTCGGGCCCAACAGCGGGTGGTGGCCGGATCGGCCACACCCACCCTCGCAATGGATGAATTCCGGCGCGAGCTGGCCGGCTTCGACTTCGCCGCGCCGCGGCCATTGTCGGCCATGCTCGATTGGGCCATCCCGGTGCTCGAACATGGCGTGGTTCATCTCACCCATCCACGCTACTTCGGTTTGTTCAATCCCGCGCCGAGCTTTCCGGCGCAATGCGCCGACCGCATCGTCGGATCCTTCAATCCGCAGGTGGCGAGCTCCGCCACCTCGCCCGCCGCGGTGGCGCTCGAAGCGCACGTGATCCGCATGGTGGGACTGCGCGCGGGATTCCCAGCGGAGTGCGGCGGCCATTTTACCTCGGGCGGTTCGGAAGCGAATTACACCGCACTGCTCTGCGCCTTGACGCGTGCGCACCCCAAATTTGCGACCGATGGAGCCCGTGCCTTTGCGGGGCCGCCGGTGTTTTATACCTCGCAGGAATGTCACCGCAGTTGGGTCAAGATCGCGCATCAGGCCGGCATCGGGCGCACGGCGGCGCGCTTGGTCGCGACCGACGGCAGCGGCCGCATGTCGAGCGCTGCGCTCGCGGCCGCCATCGCTGCGGACCTCGCGAGCGGCTGCGTGCCGGTGTTGATCGTCGCCTCGGCCGGTACCACCAACGCAGGCATGATCGATCCATTGGAGGATTGCGCCGATCTCGCGAAGGGGCATGGCCTGTGGCTGCATGTCGATGCGGCCTGGGGCGGCGCCATCATCGCCTCGGAAAAATTGCGCGGCGTCCTGCAGGGCTTGGAGCGCGCCGATTCCGCCACCATCGACGCCCACAAATGGTTTGCCACCACGATGGGCTGCGGCATGTTCCTGGTGCGCGACGGCAGAGCGCCTTCGGCCGTGTTCCAGGTGTCGGCCAGCTACATGCCTTCACACGAAGGCTCGGTGGATCCTTACATGAATTCGGCGCAGTGGTCGCGCCGCTTTCTCGGATTGCGTCTGTTCCTGTCGCTCGCCGCGGCGGGATGGACAGGTCACGCGGCGCACATCGAACGCGCGGTGGCGCAGACCGCCAAGATCCGCGAAGGACTCGAGGCGCAAGGCTGGTCGATCGTCAACGATTCGCCGCTCGCGGTGCTGTCGGTGGTGCCGCCGGCGGCGGCCGGGAGTCCGAGCAGCGTGGTCGATCGGGTGCTGAAATCAGGCCGCGCGTGGGTGTCGCTCGCGCGCTTCGAAGAACGCGATGTGATTCGAATCTGCGTGACCCATGGCGAGACCTCGGATGAGGATCTGTCGATCTTGCTGCAGGCGCTGCTGCAGGGCAAATAGCGGCGGCTCAGATACCGACTGCTCGGCATATCAGTTGATGATTGTTTTGCCGAGATTCGAGTGTGATCGACTCTGCGACCCGAATCGCCGCCTGCCGCGATTCAAATGGCAGCAAAATCCCTCCGTTGGTGTGAATTTGCAGCATCGCTCGTATCGACGAAGGCCTGTCGAGACCCGCACGCTTCTCCAACACCGCCACGACGAAGGCCATCGGAGTCTTATCGTCATTTAAAATTTCGATGCCGTTGAGAAATCCCTCCGGCTTGAATCCCGGCAACTGAAGCAGCGAACTATCGGGTGGAAGCGAGATACCCGCTGCGGAGCCAGTCAGCGGATAGCCCATGCGTCTTAGGCGGGCCTCAGCGAGACTAAAGCCAAGCGTAGCGAGCGCTACGGCGACAATGACACCTGCCGCCGTATGCAGCGCACCGCCGATGAGTCCCGCTGCGTCGAAGTGGTAGAGGATCACGCAGCCAAGCATGAACAGCAGCTGGCATGAATAGAGAACATAGCCGGCGGCAGTGATTTTTTGATTGAGAAGGACGGATCCCCGAGAGCGCATCAGGGGACGGGCGATGGCCCGAAGTGCAAAAAAGAGCAGGATCGGCGCCAGCACCAAGCCGGCGAGTACACCCAGCCACTTGAGAGTTGCCACCGACATCATCGGACCCTCTCGGCCCGACGGGCCAATGAATGAAAGATGAATTTTGCGATCCCGCCTACCCTCTGACGCTAGGCCATCACCTGCGCAATCCGCCGCCGCAATTCAGGATCCGCGTAGACGCTCGGCGGTTTGAGCATCTGCTGCACTTCCGTCATCAGCTTGTGAACTTCGGGATCTTGCACGGCCAAGCGCAGCAATCCGCCGGCAAATTTCAGGGTCTGCTCAAAGTTTTCCGGCCGGGTGCCGGTTGTTTCAGGGTAAACGAAGTCGGAAACGGCGACCGACCAAGGCGCATCCAGGACCGCTGCCAGCTTCTGGAAATAAATCGATTGCAGCCACCCCAATGGATCGGTCTCATCGATCGCAGCACTCAGCAACCCCTGCAGCACGAGCGCCTGCTGCGCGGCCGCGCTCATTCCTTGCCCGAAGAGTGGGTTGAAATGACAGGCTGCATCGCCGAGCAACAATAATCCCCGAGGAATGTTGGCAAGCCGTTCCCAATGGACGCGTTCGCTGCCGGTAAAGCGATGCCGCGCAATCGGCGTCATGCGTTCAGCATTTCGGATCGCATTGAAGAGAGTTTTGGTTCGCAAGTTTTGCGCAAATGCAAGGAACTCGTCATGCGTCGCCGGCGGCGGCGCCTGAGGATGCCGCGTGGTCAAGGTCACCATCCAGCGATCGCCTTCGATCGGCATGATTACGCCGCCATGTCGTTCCTGCGGCGCCCGCGCGATGGTCACGGCCACCCGCCAATCAGCCGGAGCGTCCTTCGGCTTGGCGAAGATGGCGGTCGCATAATCGATGTTGATGCCTATCGAGGATGCGTCCGGACGCGTGCAGCCGATGGCGTCGAGCAGCCTCAGGGTCGGAGCACCGCGTCCGGAGGCATCGACAACCAGGTCGGCGGCCACGGAATTAACCGCGCCACCGCGTGCGGCAACACGCACGCCGTTGATCGCTCCCGAATCAGAAACCGTCAATGCCTCGACGCGGCTCTGCTCCTGCAAAGTCACGTTGGGTAGCTGTTTGAGCGCCTCGCGAATGACGTATTCGATGAGCGGGCGCGAAGCGGAGTAAATGGGTATCCCAAGATCGCGTTGCGGCAGCGGGTCGAAGCCGCCCATCTCCCACCAGCACATCCGGTAGTCGTATGAAACGGCGCCGGATTTGAGCAGCTGCTCGACGAACCCCGGGAACAGCTCGGTAAGCGCATGGAGGCCGCCGACCAACAAGGCATGAGGTTGCTTTCCCTGC
>Ga0182030_10017006_pt1 | contig 14086 bp, 19 predicted proteins | sample 812S3MmetaG_FD_121299 | JGI IMG/M metagenome (GOLD analysis project Ga0182030, IMG submission 121299) | Permafrost microbial communities from Stordalen Mire, Sweden - 812S3M metaG (Illumina Assembly) | ecosystem: Environmental > Terrestrial > Soil > Wetlands > Permafrost | place: Sweden...
ATATAGCACAGATTGTTTTGTTATTTGGGATATCCTATTCGCTGATGGTCTTACCTTTCATATACAGGTTAAAAAACATGCCGAACTTTGTATTGTGCTCTGTTGGGTTATTGGGATTTAATATAAATTATTCATAAACAGGCTGACTGCCCCTGGGTTTTGTTACAATGAACAACATGCAGACTGAAATTGAAGCAAAGTGGTTGAATATCGAGTTGGATGATATTCGCCGAAAACTTAACGGACTGGAGGCTAAACTAGTTCACCCTGAACGGTTAATGGTTCGCCAAACCTATGATTTTATGGATATGCGTTTAAATAAAATCGGCGGCTGGGTCAGGGTGCGCGATGAAGGCGATAAGGTTACCCTTAGCTTCAAGCAATTAAAAGACAGGTCGCTTTACGGCACCAAAGAAGTTACCGTAGTGGTTAACAACTTTGCCGCGGCCGACAGTTTTTTAATAGCAATCGGACTAGAATCAAAGTCCTACCAGGAAACCAAACGTGAAAGCTGGCAGCTGGGCAGCGCCCAAATTGAACTGGACACTTGGCCATGGATACCCAGTTTCGTAGAAATCGAGGCCGCCAGTGAAAAAGAGCTAAAGAATGCGGCAGATAAACTGGGGTTTGACCTAGCTAGTGCCGAACATGGCAGCGTGGAGACGGCCTACCAGGCAGTCTACGATGTTACCGAGAAAGAAATTGATGGCTGGAAAGAGATACGCTTTATAGATGTGCCTGGGTGGTTGTTGGAAAAAACCAAATAACTATAGTTTTACTAGCTATAAGACATAAAACCGGCTAGTAATGTACTGGCTTCTTCATGGATCGATTCTTCTGGATAAATATGCATAAAAAGTGTAAGGATTCTTACCAACTTTTATTTTTATAAGCCTTAGACTATAGGCACAAGTAGAATATAAGGGGTAAAATGCTGATTGACTCTGGAGGCTACGAGCAAACTATAATTGGTAACACTACCCCTACTTGGGGTCAATCGATGAAGAGTCGAGCTAAGTTAACGTTTCGTTGGGTTAAAATAACCTATTGGTGCTTATCTTTGCGGCGGTCAGTTATCATTAAGATTATAAATAATATAAGGGCAGCAACGACAATAATACCAAAACCTGCATATGTCTTTATGAAAGTAGTAAAAGCACTAATAAAGCTGGCGAATGAAAAAGTAATCATAATCTATAACCGAATTACATTGTACAAACATTGGTTAGTTTATACCATCATCGATTTTATACCGGAATTCCGTTACACTTTAAGTTAGTATTAGCGAGGTAACAATATGGATCTAGTAGCATCAACGATTTCAGTACCTCAAACCAAGTGGCAGAGCTTTCTAAAAGAGTTCCCTCTAATAACACGTACAAAAAACCAGATTTTGCTGTTCCAAGGTGAAGCCCCACGGTTTGCCCATGTTATAAAAAAAGGCGTTGTAAAAACTTACAATGTCAGTGGACAGGGCATCGAACAGCTAATTGCCTTTGAGACCGAACTTAACGCTTTTCCTTTTACTTGGATATGGGGCAAAGCGCCAAGTTCCCTGTATTACTACGAAGCCCTGTCAGATTGCGAGGTTTACTGCGTCCCCCGGGACAGATACATTAAATTTATGTCCTCAGATAATGAGCTGATGACAAACGAGCTAAAACGACACGCTCATAATGACGTTGGGCACACCTTGCGTCTTAACGCCCTTTTAAACTTAAAAGCCCGCGATAAGCTTATTCACACCCTTCACTACTTAGCCCAAGCATACGGACGTCCCTTGGATGGTTCAATTGTCCAAATCAACTTAAGGTTGACCCAGCAAGATTTTGCCAATTTAGTTGGTATTACCCGTGAGACTGCCGCCACCGAACTTAACAAATTAAAAAAGACGGGGGCTATTTTTTACAGCCCGGGCATCTTTTACCGGGTAAATATCGCCAAACTAGCCCAGCTCCTAAACGACCAGTTTATTGCTGAAATCAAAGGTATATTTAATTAGCCGTAACTTCTTCGGATTTATTAGCCAGAACATCGTCTACCACTTTGACGAGCCCTTGGGGTGCTGTCCAAGATTTTATAACGCACTTATAGGCGCCCAGCCCGAACGCTTCGTTAATTTCGGGTGAATTTTCCAAATTAGTAAATACTACCACCTTAACTTCTGGGTGTTTAAAACGAATATCGTATTCTTTCAGGAAATCGACCCCAGATTTAACCGGCATCAATAAATCCAATAATATTAGATCAGGTATAAAGGTTTGGAGTTTGGTTAGTGCTTGTTCGCCATTATAGACAGCTTCAACGTTGTGGCGCTCGCGCCTCAAAATCAACTGATAAGCGTCGTTGAGATCATGATCGTCTTCCACTACTAGTATGTTGGCCATTTTGCAGTCCTGCTTAATAATCTAACTATATAGTACTCCAACCGTCTGGCTGCAAGAATTTTTACTTCCAATACAAAGTCTAATTTCATGTTTTCTTACTGTCAATCCTAAAACTACCCGTTTTAGCTTGTGATCCTTCAATCGGCAATGAAAAGTAAAATGTGCTACCTTTATTTTCTTTGCTTTTAAACCAGACTTCGCCATTAATTAAGTCGGCAAGCACTTTTATTAGATAAAGTCCCAGCCCAGTACCTGATACTTCGGTTTTAAGTACGTTGTCAGCCCGGAAAAACTTGGTAAAAATCAGCGGCTGGGCGTTAGTCGGTATACCATAGCCATTATCGGTTACGCTAAAGATAACATTATTGCCGTGCCTGACCAAGTCTATCCTAATCGAGCCCTTATCCGGGGTGTATTTGACGGCGTTGGATAGTAAGTTAGAAATAATTTCTTTAATCAATAAGACATCGCTGTTGATAGTGGGGATTTTACTGACACAGAGGTAGGTTAAGTTGATCGACCTTTCGTCGGCACGCGGCCTGAGCTCGTTAATCAACTCTAAAGTAATATCGTCGACCCGGCACGGGGCTGAATCAACCGTGATGCTGCCAGCTTCAATACGGGTAATATTAAGCAATTCGGAGATCAGTTCATTCATTCTCTCAACCGCTGATAAAATAATTTTCATAAATGAGGCCTGGTCATCAGTGAGCGGGCCCACATAACCGCCGCTCAACATATGCGAATAGGTGTTAATTGCCGACAACGGCGTGCGCAACTGGTGAGAAGCAATGGAAATAAAATCAGTTTTCATGCGGTCGCTTTGAAGCTCTAAGCTGGTATCGCGAAAAATTTCAATTGCTCCTATCGGCCGGTTATGTAGGAAGATCGGCGAAACCGTTATCGACACCGGCACGCGTTCTCCATCCTTACGTAAGTAAAACATATTATCGCTAACCGTCTGGCCGCTTAAAAAGGCTTTAGTTATCGGCCTGGCCAACACCTCCACTGGTGAATTGTCTTCCCGAACAGCAACGATTTTACTCGGAAACCATTTCCCGATCAGTTCCTGCTTACGAAAACCTAACAGATTAATTGCGGCTTGGTTAATACGAATAATCTTACCCTGGTCATCGGCCGCAATGACACCTTGCCCGATACTTAAGAATAAAGCATCAGTTTTAGCTCGTTCTTCACGCGCAAGCCTAGCTTGAAGCCGAAGTTTATCAATTAAAGTCTTATTAATATCGCGTATGCTGGCCGACATATCTTTCACTTCCCTAAAGCAATTCCTTAAGGTTATCGATGTATCTACTAACAAGGACATTGTCTTCGGTGATATAACCCATAGCTACCCGGATCCAATCTATTAAATCAACCAGGTCTCTTTTGGCTAACAATTCAGGGTCTTTTCTCAAGTGGTTTCGAACTTGCCGTGTCACGAAACGATCCGCTGCCGGCCCAAGATAACATTGCGTGATATTGACCACCTGTATATACAACATGTCTGAACTTTTTGTCGCCATAAATCTACACCTCTAGACTAATTTGGTTCTTTGTATTAATTTTGGTTCCGCTACTCCCCGTAACGGTCCATATGACAACCATCAGCATCTCTGCTAAGACAATCGTCACTATGTATTTTAATTGAGTAATACCATAAGTTTTAAACAGCATTGACGAAGTTGTAGCAGTAACAACAAAAGCGAGATAAGCTCCGGCGATTAGTAAATATGTATATAAATTTTGACGCACATGTTTATTCACATTTACCTCATATCTTAGGTTGCACTAAGGCATTATACAGTTTATCATTCGCTTTTTTCTAGTATGGCAGGAGTGTTTAGCCATAAACGCTCTTTATTATTAATATGTTGAAATTATGTTGAAATTTTGTCGAATCATATTACAGCTATACGCATAATATATACGCCGCTAATCAAGGTAGGTCTGTGGCAATTTGTACATTTTATGGACTTAACAACTTTTTAACAACGGATTTAGCTTGTGTATTAAGACTTAAAATTCTTAATACTACGCCTACAATTTCGTAAATTGGTTTGGTTTGGTTTGTATAATTCCTAACTGCACTGCCGGGGAGACTACTGTAGTGTAGGTACATTAAAGAGTGGACGGATGGGGAGGTTATGCTATGAAAAGACTAATGAGTTTTGGGAATCAAATAGACGAGTATGAACGCCAGGAAGCCGAGCGACGCCGACTATTTATTGAACGCATGGAGCAAAAATTACAATACAAGGAATCGGCTTTCCGGCAACAGCGTAGCCGTTTCTCAAAGGCCCTCACCTTATAGATTGTTTAATCATCAAGCATTTTATCGGATAGAGCCGATTTAATGTCAGCATAATCAAAACCTTGGCGGGATAGGTATTGCATTAGTTTAAGTTTGTCGTTGCGGTATTTGGCCTGACGGCGTTTTTTACTAATAAGCTGACTAATGGCAGTTTGCTCTTCGACCAGGTCGTCACCTAAAACTTTTTGAATGATTTGTTCATCAATCCGTTTCTGGCGGAGCTCCAGACTCAAACGTCGTTTACTAGACGGTTTTAGCAACCGGCGGTTCTCAACCCAGGAGTGAGCAAAGCTCTCATCGTTTAACAGGCCAATGTCGCTTAACTTGTTAAGTATTTTCTCGGAAGATACCTCATCAACCTGTTTGCGTTTGAGATAGTCTTGTAGCTCCCATATACTCCGCGGTCGCAGCGCTACAAAGCGTAAAGCGTTCAGGTAAGTTTTGTCACTTTTCGACAGCTTTATTAAAGCTGCTAATTGCTGGTTATCGATCAGTTGCCCGCTAAAAAGCTTTTGGTTTAGCAGGGTGGTCTCGCTCAATGAAAATAGATACTTGCCGTCAATAAAAATCGAGTAACGGTCACGGCGGTTAACTTGTTGGTTAATCTTGGTGATTTTCATTATTGCCAGCTGCGGGTTTTATTTTTTGCTTCTTTGGCGCGCAAGGCTAGTTCTAAGTCGATTCCAAGCAAGTTACAAATACATATCAGCATCCAAAACACATCGACGGCTTCCTCTTTTACGTCAGTCAGCTTCGAATCACTAGCTACTTTGACACCAGCTTGTTTGCGTAGGGCCTTAGCCAGCTCGCCAACTTCTTCGGTCAGCATTATGAAGCTATCTTGAACCGTCTCCTTGTCAAAACCGCGGTAATAAACAACAGCCGTCACATAAGCTTGAATATCTGATAGGGTTGGATTGTTTTTAAGTACCGGGTAAGCAGCCATGTCACTCCTTTACGGTAGCTGCCCGAACGGCGACGGCAATTTCTTCCATGACTTTTGGGTTGGTTTGTAGATAGGTCTTGGCGGCTTCACGACCTTGACCAATTTTCTCGCCTTTATAGCTAAACCAGGCCCCGGCTTTTTCAACAATATCGCTGTTAGCCGCCAGGTCAAGAATATCACCTGACTTTGATATGCCTTCGTTATAAGTAATGTCGAATTCGGCTTCACGGAATGGCGGAGCGATTTTATTCTTAACTACTTTAACGCGGGTACGGTTACCGAGCACTTCATCGCCCTGTTTGATTTGACCGATACGACGGATGTCCATCCTGATAGATGAATAGAATTTCAAGGCATTACCGCCGGTAGTAGTCTCCGGGTTACCAAACATTATGCCGATTTTCATTCTGATCTGGTTAATAAACACCACACTGGCTTTGCTGCGGCTAATTACTCCGGTTAGTTTCCGCAAAGCTTGGCTCATCAATCTGGCCTGAAGGCCAGGTAGGCTGTCACCCATTTCACCCTCGATTTCAGCTCGGGGTACTAGAGCCGCCACCGAATCGATAACAATGATGTCAACCGCATTACTGCGAACCAGCGTCTCAGTAATTTCCAAGGCCTGTTCGCCATTATCCGGTTGGCTGAGCAATAGGTTATCGGTGTCTACGCCGATGCGTTTGGCATAAGACGGATCGAGGGCATGTTCGGCATCAATAAAGGCGGCTGTTCCGCCTGCTTTTTGCACCTCGGCAATCATATGCAGCGTCAGGGTTGTTTTGCCTGAGCTTTCCGGACCATAAACTTCAACTACCCGGCCTTTGGGTATACCGCCGCCGAGAGCTATATCGAGACTGAGCGAACCGGTTGGCCAGCATTCCACCTTGGTGTGGGCAGATTCGCCCAATTTCATGATCGACCCCTTGCCGAATTGTTTCTCGATAGTCTCAAGCGCTAACCCAAGCGCCTTACTCTTACCTTCACGCTCGTCTTTTTGAACTGTTTTCGAATCACCGGCCATAGCTACCTCCCTCGGTCGTTAGATTACTCGCTTGCTATCTGATTATACTCACCATTCTTATTTTGTACCCAAAGTATTATCTAAAAGCGCCTGGTTATGCAAGCTCAAGGATTATATAATCAGAGTAATGGGTGGTACCGTACAAAATTCAACAAACTCGCCGACAGCAGCCGTTCCGGATGAATCAACAGAGTCAATTTGGCGGCGTATTTTCAGGCAGGCTATCCGTACAAATGCTACCGACATTCATATTGAACCCCAAATCGATGCGCTCATTGTCCGTTTTCGCCGACAGGGAGCCCTTTTTACCGATTTAAGTTTAGAGGCTGAGTTAGCCCGGCCGTTAGCCCGGCAGCTCAAGCAGCTGGCTGGATTAGACCTAAGGCAAACCAAAACGCCCCAGGAAAGTGTCTTTACCCAGATCCACAACCACCACACCTACCATTTAAGCGTTAATACAATGCCTTTGGTATCCGGCGAACGTATCGTCGTTCATATTGACGATCCGGTAGCCCAACCGCCGGAATTAACCGCTATAGGGTTGTGGGGCAAAAGCCTTACCTACCTCCAAAACGCCTTGGCAGCTCCACGTGGCCTAATATTAATTAGCGGGCCCAACCACAGCGGCGTAGCCACGACGCTAGCTGGCTGTGCCGCTGCTTTATGCAGCCCTTATCACCATGTCGCCAGCGTTGAAGAAAATGCCGCCTATCATGTACCGGATATGACCTACATGGCAGTCAGGCCAAGTAACGGCATGACCTGGCCCAGGGTTTTACGGATGCAGCTAAAGCACGAACCCGAGGTAGTCATCTTGGGTAACATACCTGACCGCGAGACGGCTGAGATCGCCATTGAAGCTGCCAACCGACAGCAGCTTATCCTTAGCGGCAGCCGAGCCGACAGCGCCTCTTTGGCTGTCACACAGCTGCTCCGTTTAAGCGGTAACCCGCTGGATTTGGCAGCCAGCTTACGGCTAGTCTGTACCCAGCGCTTAGCGCCGAGGTTATGCCCGGATTGCCGGGAAGCTTACCCGGTTGAGGCCGGTCTCCAAAATCGCTTAGCCCAAATGTTCCGCCTGGACCGGGTTGAGGCTATGACACGGCTGCAACAACTGGAGCAGGAAGCCATTAATCAGATGCCGGGCGATCAGCTGCCATCGGCTAATAAAATCGGTACCGACAGACACGGTATTGTGAGGTTGTGGCGAGCCAAAGCCGGCGGCTGCCACAGTTGCCATAAGAGCGGTTATCAGGCAGCTGTTGGTTTGTTCGAAGTTATTCCTGTCAACGATAGCTTAAAGCGACAACTGATACAACCATCATCCATGACCGCCTTGTATGAAAGAATTAATGCGGAACGGGTATCCAGCTTGGCGGTCGACGCGTTAATCAAAGCCCTCTGCGGCTTAATTGCCATTGAATATGTTCCAGGCTTTCTATATTAAACTTGATTGATTTGAGCTATTTGGGGTTATACCGAGATGACGATATGTTTTTGGGGTAACCCTGCGGCCGCGCGGCGTTCGCTCTAATAGCCCAATCTGCATAAGATATGGCTCAATGAAGTCTTCTAGAGTGCCACGCTCTTCCGAGGTCAGAGCTGCCAACGTTTCAATCCCAACTGGGCCGCCATTATAGTGTTCGATAATTTTACCTAGCAACATACGATCGGCCGGATCTAAGCCCAGCTCGTCAATTTCCAGTAGCTCCAGAGCCTTGTGACTAATAGCTACGTCGATAAAGCCGTCGCCGTTGACATCGGCATAGTCCCGGACCCGTTTTAACAGCCGGTTAGCAATCCGAGGGGTTAGGCGGGCCCGCTGGGCCAGTTCATGGGCCGCGGCCGCATCAATTGAGATACCTAAAATCTTGGCAGCCCGGACAATAATCTGCTGAATTTCGTCTGGCGTATAAAACTCCAGCCGGTGGATCATGCCGAAGCGGTCGCGCAGTGGCGCCGCTAAAGCTCCTGTCCGGGTGGTGGCACCAATAATGGTAAATTTTGGCAAATCCAGCCGCAAACTCTTAGCTGAAGGACCCTTGCCGATCATGATGTCCAACTTGAAGTCTTCCATAGCCCCGTATAAGACCTCTTCCACCACCCGCGGTAAACGGTGAATTTCGTCAATAAACAAGATATCGCCGTCCTGTAGGTTTGTTAATAAACTTGCCAGATCACCGGCCCGTTCGACGGCCGGCCCGCTGGTAATGCGGATGTTGGCGCCCATCTCATTGGCGATAACGCTGGCCATGGTGGTCTTGCCAAGTCCGGGTGGCCCGTAAAGCAGCACGTGATCAATCGGCTCGCCACGTTTCTTGGCTGCCGTTATGGTTAACTTTAAGTTCTGCTTAAGTCGTTGCTGGCCGATGTAGTTATCAAAATCCCTGGGGCGCAACGTATTCTCAAGCTCTACTTCCTGCTCGTTGCCACTTTCATCAGCTGTAATAATCCGGTCAATCATGACTTAATTGTAACAGTTATGCCGGCCGGGCGGCAGGATCCTCTAGCTTACGACAGATGTCTAAGTGATATCGGTTTCGCAGCTCGCCGAGCAGGGTGTCGGACGTGGCCGTCAAATCCACTTCGTTAAACTGAACCGTTAAGTCCGTTTCCGCCGCCCGAGCCGCCAGGCAAACGGTCCCGATACAATGCGCAACGTCCGTCCAACCGTACATTATTGGTTGACGCTCCGCTTTAGGCGTCAGTAGGTAGTCGCCAAACTTTTCCCAGTGGGAATAAAACCCCAATATGCCAGTAGCTAGGTAATAGTCCTTCATGGTATAGGCCAGCTCAACGACTTTTCTAGCGCTACCACGCTGTATCTGACGGGCATCAACTAAATGGGAAGTTAATTGATTCCCTATGGCTATGGGCTGGTTGGAGTCTGACACGGTACGGATTCTAGCGTCTTGCCGGTGGCGTTTAATCTCGCCAACAATAAAGGCAATTTGATCCGGGCTTGACCACGCTTTTGAGGTTTGTTGGGCAAGGGATTCTGTCATAAAGGTCACTTTCTCCCGCCCGCTATATTAAGGCCAGTGTAGTACGCTTAGACGCTTAAATCAATCAGGGCACGTGGACCGGACTCCAGCAAGTCCTTAGGTCTTGATCTTGTTTAGATAGTTTTTTCATATCTTCAGCGTCTAGTTCGAAGTCGAAAATAGCATAATTTTCTTTAATCCGCTCCGGCGTAACCGATTTAGGTAGCACTATCAGGCCTTTTTGGATGCACCAACGAAGCATGATCTGGGCGTAACTTTTGCCGTGTTTTTTAGCGATATTCCTAATTGCCGGGTTGTCCATTTGTTTGGCATGGGCCAGCGGTGAATAAGCTTCAACAGTTATTTGATGGTCTTGGCAGTACTCTATAAGCTCGGGCTGCTGCAAAAAGACATGCAGCTCTACCTGGTTAACGGCCGGCGTGATGTGGGCGTAGTCTTTCATTTCTTCCAGGTGCCGGACCGTGTAATTACTGACACCGATTGAACGGGCCTGCATCTCAGCCTGAAATTTTTCTAGGACCGGCCATGATTTTTGGCGTAACCCCGTCACAGGAAAATGCAGTAGCAGCAAGTCAACGTAATCGGTTTGGAGTTTTTCTAAAGATTTGGCAAAACTGCTATTTGTCAGTCTGGCTCCAAAATGGGTGACTGCTATTTTAGTAGTTATAAAGATATCTTCCCGTTTTAAACCATGCCGCTTCCAAGCTTCGCCCAACAGCTGCTCGTTACCATAGGCTTGGGCACTATCAAAATGGCGATAGCCGGTTTTTAGGGCGGCGCTAAACGCCGTGTCAAACTCTGCCTTGTCTTTTACCTGCCATAAACCTAGGCCGATTTGGGGAATTTTATGGCCATCGTTCAACTTAACGCTGGGTATCATTATTTACCTCCTTTTAGGGCTTGCTTGACTCTCTCTTCGCTTGATAGCGATTTATCAACAGCTTTTAGGGCCGACATAGCATCCTGAAGGCTATAGCCGAGACTGACTAGTGCCTCAATCGCTTCATCTTTCAGGAGCTGATCTTCAGACTGCAAAAGACCAGTGGCGCTAAGCTCGATAGCTTCTAAGCCAACCTTATTCTTAAGGTCGACCACTATTCTTTCGGCCACTCGTTTACCAACACCCTGTGCTTGACAAATAAACTTAACATCACCTGATGCAATCGCTATCCGTACGGCATCAGATGAGCCGATGCTAAGAACGTTTAGGGCCATTTTTGGCCCGATACCACTTACCCCCAGCAGCTGCTCAAATAAAGCCTTGGTATCAAGCCGTAAAAAACCGAAAAGATCATTCGATTGCTCACGAATATGCTCATAGATATATAACTTGGTACTCTGGCCAGGTGACATTCGCTCGTAATCTTCAGGAATCACAAATAAACCATAGCCAACGCCACCGATATTGAGTACTACCATATCATTGACTTTTTCGTCAATCGTACCAGTAAGTGTTGCAATCATCGGTTTTAAGTATACTACGTACTGACCGTATCGGTCAGGCTGATACGGTCACAAAGAACTTGAGTTAATTACGCTTTATACGCTAGAACCGGCTGGTGGTTCTGGCGGCTGATAGCTTGGAGCTGGCGGATCAGCTGGCGGGACGGGTGGTTGGTAGCTTGGAGCTGGCGGATCGGCTGGTGGTTCTGGCGGCTGATAGCTTGGTTCCGGCGGGGTTACTTCACCCTCTGGTACTGAAGGCGATGGGGACGTGCTGTCTTCAGCCGGTGCCGTCTCCGGCGTTGGATTAAATGGTGCTTCTGGAGCCGGTACACTTGGCTCAGTCGGTTCGGTAGGCGGTGTGCCTGGAAAGGGCACAGATGGAACTACCGGCGGTTCAGGATTAGGGTTGTTAAATTGACCCTGATCATCTTGTGGGGGCATTTTAATTCCTTTGTTTTAAATGTTAATGATTAAAACTGTAACACACAATAACATAAAAACCTAAGAATAATGGGCCGTCATACTATGGGTAATGGCCGCTGCTAAAGCATCGGCACAATCATCTGGTTTGGGCGCAATTTTCAGCTTTAATAAGATCCGGACCATTTCTTGTATTTGATTCTTGTCGGCCCTGCCGTAGCCAGTCAATGCCTGTTTGATTTGCAGGGGCGTGTACTCAAAAATCTCCAAGCCGGCTTGGAAGCCACAGAGCAGCACTACGCCACGGGCCTGAGAAACCGTCATGGCCGTTGTAACATTCTGGGCAAAGAACAGTTTCTCAACAGCCATTATTTTCGGCTTAGAAGCAGTAATAACATCTGTCAGTTCGTCGTAAATCGTGGCCAGCCTAAAGGCATCGTCACTCGTAGATAATGTCCTAATTACACCAGCATCAACCAATTGAGGCCCCTTAGGGCCCGTTTCTATTACGCCAAATCCTAAAATACCCGTACCCGGATCAATACCTATAATTCTCATAGCTATAGTATAGTATGCCTGATGATTAACTCGCAGAACGCCAGCCAATTTAAGTTTTATACTTCATCTGAATACCGGGCAAAATTACTAGAACTGGTCGGCCAGACTCAGGTCGGAAGTCGGATACTATTAACTACCATGGGTTATCGGCCCGATGAGCCAGCCGTGGCTAACATTATGCAAGCCCTAAAAGCCGCTGCCGGTCGTAGTGTAAAGACCACTCTGCTAGTTGATGCCCACACTTTTTTAGTTAAAACCAATACGTTGGGCATTGCCCCCGGACCCTTATGGTATACCAAACGGCTACCGAGCCGGCTGCGTCAGCCTTATGAATATCGTTGGCAAAGTCTACGCCAACTAAGCGAACAACCGACCGGCGATTGCGGTATCATCAACCCGCCAACCAAGCGTTTTAAGTTGCCGATAGCCGGGCGGTCACATATCAAGCTGGCAATTGTGGGCCAGACTATATTCCTAGGTGGTTGCAACTTGCAGGGAACCCAGTTAATCGATTTGATGGTTGGCTTTAGCGATCAAGCGCTGTCGGATTGGTTATACTCACTATTTAAAAAAGTCCAGGGCGACAAGCAGGTTTGGCGAACCCTGGGCGGTCGAGACATTAGCCGGCCAATCGACGATGATACTAGTTTGTTAATCGATGCCGGTAATAGGAAACAATCAGTTATATTAAAATCAGCCATTGAGCTGATAGACGCCGCCCAGGAATGGGTACTGATAACCTGCCAATTTTTCCCAAACAGCCTGACCGCCTTAGCATTGCGCAGAGCCTATAGACGCGGCGTTAAGGTTGAGATAATCTTTTCGCATCCCAGCATGCACGGCCGTTTCGGATCGACGGCCCACCGGGCCAACATGTGGCGCGAGCGTTTACGTCTTCCGCCGCACTTTTTTGATGGGATGATTGCTAAGGAAGATACGATGGTTCATGCCAAATTGCTGGCAACCGATGCCGGTACAATCGTCGGCAGCCATAACTATGTCTCGGCCGGTGTGTATCTAGGTACCGCCGAAATGGCCCTATTTAGCCGCAATCCAAACTTTACCAGCCAAGCACTGGCCGCGTTTACACGGGCTCGGACCAGTTAAGCTTCCAATAAATTTTCGGGGATATCAAAATTTACGTGGGTGTTGACGACGTCGTCCAGTTCGTCAAGTGAGTCCATCATGCGTATGATTTTTCCAGCCGTTGCCTTATCAGTGATTTCTACGGTGTTATTTGGCACATAAGTCAGCTCTGACTCTAATATTCCCATACCAGCTTGGTTAAGCCTGTCCCGAACTTTAACCAACTCTTTCGGGTCAGTATAAATCAGCGATTCACCGTCTTCCTCCTGGACATCTTCAGCGCCAGCGTCTAGTGCAGCTAGCAGTATATCGTCGCCCCTGCCACTGACTCGAATCATCCCCTTATGATCAAATTGGAACGCCACAGCCCCTTTTTCGGCAATGTTGCCGCCATGTTTGGTAAAAGCCACGCGAACTTCCGGGTAAGTTCGGTTGATATTATCGGTGGCACATTCTACCAAAATGGCCACGCCGCCCGGACCGTAACCTTCATACATGACTTCTTGGATTTGGGCGCCACCAAGCTTACCACTGCCGCGGTCAATACTGCGCTGAATGTTAGCCATCGGCATATTGGCGGCCTTGGCTTTATCGATAGCGAGACGCAAATTAAAATTCATTTCCGGGTCGGCACCGCCGCGAGCAGCAATGGCGACAGCGTTACCCAGACGCGTAAACAGCGCCCCACGAGCAGCATCTTTTACGCCTTTCTGCCGCTTAATAGTTGACCATTTAGAATGTCCGCTCACCGGTTAAACCTTTCACTGCCCACGATACAATATTTTATATCTGTATAATAACACTTTTTACTCCGTCTGTACTGGCGGCCGTAATTTATTTTAAAGCATCTATAAATAATCTTATACCAGAGCTATTATGGCTAATATTTTACCTGTTAGGTAA
>Ga0182030_10017007_pt1 | contig 14086 bp, 12 predicted proteins | sample 812S3MmetaG_FD_121299 | JGI IMG/M metagenome (GOLD analysis project Ga0182030, IMG submission 121299) | Permafrost microbial communities from Stordalen Mire, Sweden - 812S3M metaG (Illumina Assembly) | ecosystem: Environmental > Terrestrial > Soil > Wetlands > Permafrost | place: Sweden...
TCCTCTGCGAACCTGTCGTCCTCCGCGAACCCGTCCTCCTCTGCGAACCCGTCGTCGTCGAGCGGCTCGACCGCCTCATCGACCCCGGCGCGGTCATCGGCGCCGGCCGTCGCTTCGTCGGGGCCGGGCGTGACCTCAGCCATCGGCCCACATGTCCTCGTCGAAGCCGCCCACCGGCGCGGCGACCGGGCGGCGGCGCAGTGCTGCGGTCGCGCTGACCTCGGTCCGACGTGCCATTTCCACTTCCAGGTCGGTGGGTTCGTGGGCCTGCGGGGAGCGCCGGCGACGGCGGCCTTCGATGACGATGACGGTGGCTCCGGCCACCACGACCAGGATTTCGAGTATCTGCGCGAGCCGCAGGATGACGGGCGTGCTCACGCTGAGTTGAGCGTGGCCGGCCACCGGCACCGCGAAACTCGAAGCCCACCCGAAGGCGTTGTGCGCCGTGATCTTTTGCCCGTTCACCTCCAGGCGCAGGTGACCCGAGCCGCCGACCGCCACGTAGACGGTGCCCGCCGGGATCGATCCGGACGCATGACCTTGCAGGGCGTCCGGGAGGACACCTGGCGATCCCTGCAACTGCAGACTCTGGAGGGGACGCAAACGGCTCACGGCGCCGGCCGGCCCGGGCTGCGCAGCAGCCGTCGCGGCAGCCGGGGAGAGCGTCGTGGCCGCCGGCGCCCACGCCGCGTTCTGATAGATCGTGTAGTTGGGATCGGTGATGAGCGGCTGCATGTCCGTTTGCAGCTGCAGACCAGCCAGCACGGCGGCCGGGGTGGGTACCGGGTGGCCACCCGAGCCCGACGGTGCGGTGGCGTCGGGAATCACCACGTAACGCACGGCCATGGAGGCCAGGAGATGCCCCAACTCGGTGGTCTCGTTGTGCTCGGCGAGTCGGATGTCGCTGGCCAGCAAGCTGGCCGACCCCGCCGCCCCGGGGAGCCATACGTTGCCCAGCAACGGCCCACTGCCCAGCGAGGTGGTGTAGCCCACCCCGTCGGAGAGGCGCCACGAAGCGCCGGGGATGGCTGAGGGCGCCCCGATCCACAGGACCCGGAACTCCGATGCGGCGAGGCCGGCGGGAGGGAGCGCGGACGCGGCATCGGCGGTCGGCAGGTTCCAGTGCCCGTCACCTACGTCGCGCAGCATGGGCAGCGCGCTCAGCACGACCGCCACACCGGCCACCGCGGAGGCGAACTGCCGCCAACCGAAGCGGTACTCCGGCAGGTCCAGCTCGAACGCCGCGGCGCCCATGCCGGCGCTCAAGGCCAGCGCCACCGCGGCCGGAGCCAGGAGGACTTCGGGGTTGGCCACCGGTACCGGCAGCCATCCCCGCAGGCCCATCCAGGTCAGCGTCCAGCACACCAGCGCGAGGACCCACCAGCGGGCCGCCCACCGCAATCGCCACGAACCGCCCAGCACCAGCGCCAGCGCTGCCGCCACAATGAAAGCCCAGGCCAGCCAGCTGTTGCCCACCGGACCGGTGTCAAAGCGCAGGACCCGACCGAGTCCCAGTCTGCTGGCCGGGCCCCCGGAGGTGCCGAACAGCGATGACACGGACCCGAAGGTGGCAACCGACCAGGGCAGCAGGGCCACTACCGCTACGACGGCCGCTCCCACCCCGACCTGGACTCCGCGCACCCCGACGGACGGCCGCCCGGTGAGCGCGCATCCTGCATAGAGGGCCAATCCGACGATGGGGACGACCACCACAGCCACCGGGACGAACGCCCCGACGAGGGCGACGAGCAGGCCCAGGCGCAAGATGTCGAAGACCAGCGCCCGCCGGCCAGGCTCCACCCGGGCGAACGGGGTCTCCCCTCCTGCCTTCGACACTGCGGCGACGATCCAGGGCGCCGCGGCGTACATGATCACCCCACCCCACCGGCCCTGCGCCAGCGCGTTGTAGGGGACCGGGACGACCGCGTAGACCCCCACGGCGACCAGCCGGGCCCGCGTCGAACCGAGGCGCCTGGTGACTCGCCAGATACCCCAGGGCCCGACGACCAGCGGTCCCAGGACCACGGCGTGCTGCAAGGCGCCGAGGGCCCCGAAAGCCACGGTTCCCCCCAGGGCCATCAAACCGAGGGCCGGTGACGCCGCGGCGACGCCCCCCAAGCCCTGGGGGCGCCACGGCGACCACCATTGATGCCACCACGAACCGAGGCTTCCGCCGCCGAACGGCAGCTGACCGGTGTCAGGGATGGCATGGCCCAAAAGGGAGCGGCTGCCGATGAGCAACACGACACCGAGGGCTAGGGCCACCGACACGGCGGCTTGCCACCCCGCCAACGCGATCCGGGTCCGTGCCCTTACGCCCGCATCCAGGCCCGAACCCGCTTTTTCTTCGGCGTCGGCGCCCGCAGCTGACCCCGGATACGAGCCGACACCGGGCGGCAGCGGCTCGGTGAGGGGGATCCCGTGCGGATCGTCTTCGACGCCGACGGCCAGCGCGTCCGCTTCGTCGCTGCCCAGGTCGGCGCCGGGATCACTACTGGCGAAGCCAGTGCGCAGCAGGGCCCGCAGGCGGGCGTTGCCGCGGCTTTGCAAGCGGTGCAGGTCGCGATCGGGAACAGCCCGCTGCCGCTGGATCCGCCAGCGGGCCCGCCACAGTGAGCGGGGCCGGCGCAACGCCCCGATGAGGGCCCCCATCAGCATCCGGCCCCGGTCGTGATTCCCGCGGACAAACTGCACGATGGCCTCACCCAACACGCTGAGGCCGGCGGCGGGCACCAGCCAGGCCAAGCGCAAAAGGCCGTAACAGATCAGATCACTGCGCAGCCGGTGGCCTTCGCGCAGCCTCGCCGCGCGTAACTCGCCTGCGGTCCCCTCCCACCCGGCCCGTCGGCCTCCCACCTGGGCTTGAACGTGGCGGACACGCGCCCCGGGTGCGACAACGACCCGGGCGCCGGCCACCTGCGCCCGCCAGCACAGGTCAAGATCCTCGCCGATTTGATCAATGGCGGGATCGAAACCGCCCAATGCCTCGAACAGGTCGCTGCGCACCAGCGTGGCGCCGCTGGGGACGAGGAATACGTCGCGCACCGCGTCGTGCTGCTCCTGGTCGAGTTCGCCCGGCTCTACCAGGGGATGAACCACCCCGAAACGGTCGGCGCTGACGCCCACCGCCAGCAAGCGGCTGGGGTCGTCCCACTCCACCAACTTGGGGCCCACGATGCCGGCGTTGGAACGGTAGGCCTCCTCCACCAAGATGCGCACCACGTCGGGCGACAGCGCCACGTCGTCGTGGCAGAACAGGTAGAGGGAGGCCCCTTCGACCAGCTCGAGTACTTCGTTGGCGGCCGCCCCGAAGGTGGTCGCGCTGCTGCGGCGCACAAACGCCCGCGGCAAATCCTCCGCCACCCGCGGGGTGGGGTCGATCTGGCTGGCCGTGTCGATCACCAGCACGGAGAGGTTCGGATAGTCCTGGGCCGCGAGCGACGACAGACAATCCTCGAACCATGTTCCGGGGTCGGTGCAGACCACGACGGCCACAACGGGAGGTGCAGCGGGTAACGCCGACGGGTTGGATTCCATCCGGGGCGGTGAGCCTAGTAGCCCACTCCTCCGGCGACGCGGCACCCCTACCGCGATCGGCCCGACCTGCGCCAGACTCTGGCTATGGCGACTCTCGATGTCAACGGGCTCCTACGCGACGCCGCCTACACCACGATCGGTTTGGGCATTTTGAGCTTCCAGAGGGCGCAGGTTCGCCGCCGGGAGATCGAGCGCTCCGTGCGGGCCGCCACCGTCGTACCCGAGGAGATCCTGCGCTGGGCAGTGGGCTTGCCCGAACGCAACCGCAACTAACGCCAGGGACTAGCGCGCGGCCGGCGCCACCCGCTCGCCCCAATAGGCCAGCACGTCGGTCAGGGTCTGGTCGATGCTGATGGTCGGCGACCACCCGGTGGCCGTGACCAGGCGCCCGGGATCACCCCGAAGGTCGGGTTGGTCCACCGGCCGCATGAGGGCCGGGTCGGGCACGGTGGCCACGTCCAATCCGGCCAGTTCGAGAAGCCGGCGCAGCAAGGCGGCGATCTCCACCGACGTGCCTCGGCAGACGTTGTAGACGCCTCCGGCCTCACCACCCACCAGCAGGTCGCGATAGGCCCGGACGACGTCACGCACGTCGGTGATGTCGCGCCGGGCGGCCAGGTTGCCGGTGCGCAGCTCCTGGCCGCCGCGCCGGGCGATCTCGGCCACCTGCCGGGCCAGACCGGGGACGACAAAGTCGGGGCGCTGCCCGGGACCGGTGTGGTTGAACGGGCGGGCCCTGACAACCTGCAGTCCCCGCCCCAACCACGCCTGCACACCGGCCAGCTCGGCCGCCGCTTTGCTGGCCGCGTAGGGGCTGGCCGGCGCAAAAGGGTGGTCCTCGCCTACCGGGAGTTCGTCCTGGCGTAGGGCCCCGTAGACCTCGGCGGACGACACCAGCAGCACCCGGGGCGGCGTCGCGCAGGCCGCCGCTGCGTCGAGCAGGTTGACCGCCCCCAGCGCGTTGACCTCCCAAGTACCGGCCCCGTCCTGCCACGACGCGCCGACGCTGGCCTGGGCAGCCAGGTGGATGATGCCTTCGGCCTCCGCCGCGGCCACCGCGGGCAACAGCACGTCGCGGTCGCGCAGGTCGAGGTCGTCGGGGAAGGTCACGACCTCGTCGCCCCGCTCGCTGAGGTGCGGCAGCATCCATTGGCCCACGAAGCCGCTGCTACCTGTCACGAGCACACGCACAATCAGTGGACCGTAGTCGCGGCCGGTACGGGGCGAGGCCGGTGCGCGCTCGCGCCGGGTGACGAGGAATCCTCAGCGAGCGGCGAGGGCCTCGGCGTAGATGGCGTGGGTGGCGCGCACAGAGCGCTCCCAGCTGAACTGCGCGCTGCGGGCCAACCCGGCGCGTCCGAGCGCGCCGGCGGCCACCGGATCGCCCAGGAGTTCCTCGAGGGCGCCAGCCCACGTGGCGACGTCCCCGGCGGGAACGTAGCGGGCTGCGTCGCCTCCCACCTCGCGCAGGACGGCCAGATCGCTGCACAGCACGGGCCGGGCCTGGCTCATCGCTTCGAGCACCGGCAGGCCGAAACCCTCGTGGGTGCTGGGGACAGCGCACACCTCAGCCCCCGCGTACAACGGCCACAGGTCGGCTTCGCTGACCGACCCGAGCTGGCGCAGGTCCGCTCCGAGGGCCCGACGGTCGGCGTCGCCGATCAGTCCCTCGCTCAGCCACCCCGGGAACCCGGCCAGGACCAGTGCCACTCCCACGGCACCCCCCCGCCGGCGCAGGGCGGCAAACGCGGCGACCAGGGTGCCCACTCCCTTGCGCGGTTCCAGACTCGACACGAACAGCACGTAGCGTCGCTGCGACAAGTCGAGCCGGGCCAGGGCGGCGTCCCGGGCCTGCGGGGTAACCGAAACCGGCGTGACCCCGTTGGGCACCACCCGGACCCGCTCGGCGGCGATGGTGGTGCGCTCCGCGATCTCCTGCGCCGCTGATTCGCTTACCGTGATGACCAGGTCGGCCCGGGCGGCCGCCGCGGCCACTCCCGCCGCGTGGAATCGCCGTCCCCGGGGCGGGTAGGCGTCGGGAAAGAGTTCCGACGCCATGTCATGCACGGTGACCACCAACGCGGAACGCCCTTTGGGGGGGACCGCCACCGATGGCGCGTGGATGACGTCAGGTCGGCCCAGCGCCCGACCGAGGGGGGCGCCCAGGCTGAGCGGGCCGGGGAGTTGGCCGAGGCGGTGCCAGCACTCGTAGAGGGCGGGACGGGGCAGGGCGAGGCGGCGTATGGGCGGCAGGCCCAGGCGTGTCGCGGTGTCGCGTACGGCCGTCCCGGAGTGCCACGCGGCAAAGGGGACGACCTCGTCGTCGGGGAACAACCCTGGAAGTAGGCTCGCCAGGGCGGCGCTGTATCGCCCGATTCCACCAGGCGACGGCTGAAGGAGCTGTTCAACGTTGAGGGCAATACGCATGCGCGGCGCCAAGGGTAGGCCGTCGGAACACGCACAGCCGTCGGAACATACAGAGCCGTCGGAACAGACAGAGCCGTCGCAGCCGGGACGGGTGATGTTCGTGCAACCCGTCGCCGAACGGGGCGGATCCGACCAGGCCCTCCTGCGCATGGTGCGCCTGTTGGCCGCGGAGGGATGGCAGTGCCATGTGGTTTTGCCCGGCCGAGGGCCGCTCGACGACGCGTTCAGGGATGCGGGCGCCACCTTGCACGTCATCGCCATGCGCCGCATCTCGACGTCCAACTCGATCACCGACTGGGTCCGTTACGCCGCGGCGTGGCCGTTGTCGGTAACCCGACTGGTCACGCTGGGCCGGCGCATCGACGCCCAGGCCGTGCATTCCAACTCCCTGCACACCTGGTACGGGTGGGCGGCGGCCGCCGTGCTGCGGGTGCCGCATGTGTGGCACGCCCGGGAGATCGTCGTGCAGTCGGGGATGGCGCTGCGCCTCGAACAGTTCCTGGCTCGTCATTTCGCGGATCAGGTGATTGCCATGTCGGCAGCCATCGCCGCCCAGTTCGACCCCCGCAACGTGGTCGTGGTGCGCGACGAACCGGATCCGGAGGAGTTCGACCCGGCCCGGGCGGGACGGTTCCGGGCCCGGGCCGACGTCCCCGACGACGCCGTGGTGGTGGGGGCGGCGTGCCGCATCGACACCTGGAAAGGCATCGACGTGCTCCTCGACGCGGTGCCGCAGCTGCGGACCCTGCGTCCCGATGCGCACATCGTGGTGGCCGGGGGCCCGGTCAAGGGCAAGGAGGAGTACTGGGAACGCCTGGCCGCCCAAGCCGCCGCGCTGCCTGACGTGCACTGGATGGGGGCGATTACCGATATGCCCGACTTCATGGCCGACGTCGACGTGTTCGTACAGGCGTCCACCGCACCCGAGCCGTTCGGTCTGGTGCTGGTCGAAGCGCTGGCTTCGGGCGCGGCGGTGGTGGCCACCGCGGCCGGAGGCCCCCTGGAAATCCTGGAGGACGCGGCGCCCGGCACCGGCCGTCTGGTGCCCATGGGCGACGCCGGCGCCCTGGCCGACGCGGTTGGCGAACTGCTCCCTCCGACGTCGTCGACGTCGCTGCGCTACGGACGCCCACGGCTGCACACCTCGCCCCCAGCGCCATGGGGCACCCTCTTCGCCAACCTCATCGCCGCGGGCCGCGGCGGTGGCCCCGCCGGCCACAACCCTCGTTAGCCGGCCGCAACCCTCGCTACCCGAGCCCAGCGACCGCGTCGTGGTAGAGCGACACCAACCCGCCCGCCATGTCCTGCCAGGAAAAGCGGGTGACGCGTTGGTGGCCGGCGTCCACCAGGCGGGCGGCCAGCGCAGGCTGCCCCAACACCTGGTCGAGCGCGTCGGCCAGCGCTTGGGGCTCCCCTACGGGGACGAGTAGGGCGGCGTCGCCTAAGACCTCGGGGAGGGCGCCTGCGGAGGTGGCCACCACGGGCACGCCGGCCTGCATGGCCTCGAGCGGCGGAAACCCGAACCCTTCGTAACGCGACGGGTAGGCCAGGGCGGCCGCCCCGGCCAGCAGCGGCCCCGTGTCGGCCACCCACCCGGTGCGCTTGATGCGTTCCCGCACCGGCGAGGCGGCGATCGCCGCGGCCAGGGCTTCTTCACCCCAGCCGGCCGGCCCCACGATGCGCAGATCCACGTCACGGTGGCGGGCGGCCACGGTGGCGAAAGCGGCGACCAGGCCCGGCAGGTCCTTACGGGGTTCCACCGTGCCCAGCGCCAGCACATACCGCCGGGCGCCAGGGTCGGGAGGCGCCGCCCCGAGCGCCGGGTTGTCGGGGATCCCGGGGGCCACCACCCGCACACGCTCGGGAGACGCGCCCAACAGTTCGATGACCTCGTCGGCGACCGCCCGGCTGGCGGTGTGGACGAAGGCCCCGCGGGCCAACGCGGCGCGCACCAGAGCCGGGTAGCGCCGCGACGTCGGGGTGCACATCTGGGGGTAACGCACAGCGGTGAGGTCCCACACCGACACCACCTGGGCTGCGCTCCGGGTGGGGGGCACCACGAAGTTGGCACCGTGCACCACGTCGAGGGGGCCGGTCCACCATTCGACGGGGGGAGCCGGGCATCGTTGCCACGCTCGCAGCAGCACCCCGGCAGCCATCGGACGCGTTGCCACCGCGACCCCCGGGGGGACGACCGCGCCCAGCGTCCCTCGTCCCCGCCACGACAAGGCGTACACCGTCAGCTCAAGGTCGTCGCGCGAAGCCAACCCGCCGAGCGCTCCGCGGACCGCACGGCCGATGCCTGTCGGGTTGCCGAGCAGGGAAGTGGCGTCGAGCGCGACCCGCAGCATCACCTGAGGCTAGGGCGCGGGTACCCTCGCCCGATGATCGTCGCACTCGCCGGGGGCGTCGGCGCCGCCCGCATGCTTGCCGGACTGCTCGCGGTGCTCGACCCATCCGAAGTCACCGCCGTGGTCAACACCGGCGACGACACTGTCCTGCACGGGCTGTGCATCAGTCCCGACCTCGACACCGTCACCTACACCCTGGCCGGGGCCATCAACCCGGAGACCGGATGGGGCCGGGTGGGAGAAACGTGGCTGGCCATGGACGAGCTGCGCACCCTCTCCGGCGGGCGCCTTTCGTGGTTCAACCTGGGCGACCGGGACCTGGGCACCCACCTCTACCGGACGGCGCGCCTGGCCGAAGGGGCGACGTTGAGCGAGGTGACCGCGGAGATCGTGGCCCGTTGGGGCCTGGCGCTGCGGGTCCTGCCGGTCACCGACGACCCGGTGGCCACCAAAGTGACCCTGGCTCCGCCAGACGGCAGCGGGGAGCCGGGCGCCGAGATCGGATTCCAGGAGTATTTCGTGGGACGCCGCCACTCGGTGGCCGTGGCCGCGGTGCGCTTCGAGGGCATCGAGGCGGCCCGCCCCGCGCCGGGGGTGCTCGAGGCCATCGCCGGCGCCGAAAAGATCATCATCTGCCCTTCGAACCCGATCGTGTCCATCGGGCCACTCCTGGCCACCCCCGGGGTGGCCGAGGCCGTCGCTCGCCGCCGCGAGACGGTGGTGGCGGTGTCCCCCATCATCGCCGGCAAGGCCCTGAAGGGCCCGGCCGACCGGCTGCTCGTCGAGTTGGGCTACGAAGCGTCGGTGGTGGGCGTGGCCCGGCTGTGGGCGCCCGTAGCCGCCACGCTGGTCATCGACACGGCCGACGCCGATCTGGCGGGGGCGGTGGAGGCCGCCGGCATGCGGGCGGTGGTCGCCCCCAGCGTGATGCACGACCCGGCCGCCGCGGCGGCCCTGGCCCGGGCGGTGCTGGCCGCATGATCAGCCTGATCCCGGTGGAAGGCATCGGCGAAATCCGACCTGGCGATGAGTTGGCGGCCATCATCGCGGAGCGCGTCGAGTTGGCGGCGGGCGACGTGGTGGTGGTGACCCAAAAGGTGGTGTCGAAGGCCGAGGGGCGCCTGGTGGCCGTCGACGCCGACGATCCCCGCGGCCACCGCCAGGTGGTGCTCGACGAATCGGTGCGGGTGCTGCGCCGCCGGGGGGATCTGGTGCTGAGCGAAACCCGCCACGGCTTCATTTGCGCCAACGCCGGCGTGGACCTGTCCAACGTGGAGCGGGGTTGGGCGGCGCTGCTTCCCCTCGACAGTGACCGCAGCGCCCGGCGCATCCGCGACGGATTGCGGGCCCGTACCGGCCTGTCGGTGGGGGTGGTGGTCTCCGACACGTTCGGGCGGACGTGGCGCCGCGGTGTCACCGACGTGGCCATCGGCTGCGCCGGGGTGGCTGCGGTGGTCGACCTGCGGGGCACCAGTGACGCGCTGGGCCGGGAGCTGGCGGTCACCGAGGTGTGCGTAGCCGACGAGATCGCGGCCGCCGCCGAGTTGGTGATGGGAAAGGCGCGGGCCGTGCCGGTGGCCGTGGTGCGGGGCGTCGACGAGTCGTGGCTGCGGGAGGCCTCCGTCCACGACGAGGTCGTCCGCCATCCCAGCGAGGACCTGTTCCGCTGATCGCTCAGCCGACCGGTTGATCGAGTGGCGCCGAACCCGGTGGAGGCGCGACTTTGGTGCCCACCGATTGGCTCACCCCGCCCCCGGCCGCTCCCGCAGCCAGCGGACGGTGGCGTCGACGCCGACGTCGACGGTGGTCCACGGCTTCCATCCCAGGTGTAACGCGGCGCGCGCCGGGTTCAGGCAACGGCGGCCCGCGTCGCCGGGACGTGCCGGCTGGTAGGTGGCCGGACTGGCCGTGCCGGCCGCCGCTCCGACCAGCGCGAAAAGGTCGTTGAGCGCGGTTTCGATCCCGGTGCCCACGTTGATGAGCAGGCCGCTTCCCCGCTCCCCGGCCCGGGCCAGGGCGTCGACCGCGTCGTCGACGAAGACCCCGTCGATGGTTTGGCGGCCGTCCCCGAAGATGGTGCAGGGCCGCCCGGCGAGCAGGTTGCCGGCGAAAATGGCGACGACGCCGGTGTGGCGTCCGGGGTCCTGCCGGGGGCCGTACACGTCGCCCAGCGCCAAGGCGGTGAACTCCAGGCCGTGCACGTCCCGGTACATCGACAGGTACTCCCATACCGCTTTGGCGGCCACCCCGTGCGGCGTCGCCGGGCGCGGGGTGCGTGACTCGCTCACCGGCAGCTCTTTGGCCTCCACCGCCCCGTACAGGCTCGCCGCGCTGCAGGCATAGACCACTTTGCGCACCCCGGCCCGGCGCGCCGCCTCGAGCACCTGCAGCGACCCCAGGACGGTGACTTGCGCGTCCAGGAGGGGGCGTTCCAGGGAGGCCCGGGCGTCGGAGTGGCCGGCTAGGTGAAAGACCACGTCGGGCCGGCGATGGCCCAACAGCTCGATGACCTCCGGGCCGCGTACATCGAGACGGTGAAAGCTGAAGGCCCCGGCGGCGTCCGCCCGGGCGTCGGCCAGGTTGGCCAGCGAGCCGGTGGAGAGATCATCGACGACGTCCACCGCGTGCCCCTCGGCCAGCAACCGGTCCACCAGGACGGAGCCCAGGAACCCGGCTCCTCCCGTGACCAGGGTTTTCATCCTCCGGCGTCGGAAATGGTGGTGGCGTCGATCCGGGACGCGGACCACGTCGTTCCCGGCGCTACCCGGACCCCGTCGCCTACCACCACGAAGTCGTAGAGTCGGGCGCCGGCGCCGATATGGGCGCCCCAGCCGACGAGGGCATGGTGGAGTTGCGCCCCGGCTCCGATGTCGACCCCGTCGAGCGCGACGACGTGATCGAGCACCGCGCCGGGTCCCACCCGGACCCCGGCGCCCAGCACGCTGTGGTTGAGGGTCGCGCTCGGGTCGACCACGGTGCCCTCGCCTCGATGGCCGTCCGGTCCTGCGAACGCCAGATTGGCGTCCAGGTAGCGCTGCGGTGTGCCCACGTCGATCCATTCCGCATCGCTGGCCTGGGCGTACAGCGCCCCGGCGGCCACCAGTTGGGGAAAGATTTCGCGTTCGACAGAAACCCGGCGACCGCCCTCGATGCGCTCGAGCACACTGGGCTCGCACACGTAGATGCCGGCGTTGATCAGGTTGGTGGGCGCCTCGTGACGCAGGGGTTTCTCGATGAACGCGGTGACGCGTCCGTCGTTGTCGGTGGGCACGACCCCGAACGCCGAGGGGTCCTCCACCGGGGTGAGGCCGATGGTGGCCTCCGCCCCCCAGCGGCGGTGGGCGGACACCAGTGCACCGATGTCGAAGCGGGTGAGGACGTCGCCGTTGAGGACGACGAAGGTGTCGTCGATGCCGGCGTGCAACGCCGCGAAACGGATGGCGCCCCCCGTGTCGAGCGGTTCGTCCTCGGTGGCGTAGTGCAGGCTGACCCCACCGCAGACACCGTCGGGGTAGGCCGCCCGGAAGGCGTCGGGCTTGTAGCCCAACGACAACACCACGTCGTCGATGCCGTGGGCGGCCAGATGCTCGAGCACTCGTTCGATCATGGGACGCCCGGCCACCGGGAGCATCTGCTTGGGGGTGGTGAGGGTCAAGGGGCGCAGTCGGGTGCCTTCGCCCCCGACGAGAACCACCGCCCTCACGACGAGGTCGAGCCGGTGGTTGCCGTCGCCTTGACCGTGGTCGTCGCGGCCTTGGGGATGGTCGTGGTCGCGGTGGCCGGGCTCGTCGTGGCCGTCGGCGCCTTGGTGGTCGCCGTAGAGGGCGTCGTGGTGGCCGTGGAACCGGCCGTGGTGCTCGAAGTCGTCCCCGACAGCCCGCTGCCCGCGGTGGTCGTCGAGGTCGACGCGGTGGCCGCCGCCTCCAGGCTGGTGAGCGTGGTGATCACCGAGGCGGCCGGCGTGGGGATCGAGTTTTTCTTCGTCGAGGGGAGAAACGCGATCGTGTACATGTTGGAGTTGTCGAGGTGGATGTTGGTCACGATGGTGGTTTCCAACGACCCCGTCTTGTCCTGGGCGTAGGCAAAGTGCTGGACGTAGATGTGGCCCGGTTTGCCTTCGCAACTCTCACCGTCGGTGTAGAGCTTGCCGCCGGGCAACTGCAGTTCGGCGGCGTTGAGTTTCATGCCCACCGAGCTGGCAAAGACCCCCAAGGTGGCGTGGGCGCCTGTCGCCGAGTTTTTTGTCGGGCTGATGTGGACGATGCCGTCGCCCTGGGTGGTGATCCCCACCGGATTTTTCTTGGGCGTCGCGATATTCGCCTCGATTTTGCCGCAGATGTCGACTGCGTACGCGGAGTAGTAGCCCGTGGCGTTGAGGGTCGGCGGAGTGGTGGAGTCGGCCGCGTTGAGTGAGTTGATGCGGTGGCTGCGGCTCGACCACGTGCCCAGCACGCCTAGGGCGACGATCAGCAGGATCACCCCGTAGTAGGTCCACGGCGTGCGCCCGCGGTTGGTGCGGCCCCCACCGGTGCCTGCAGCCCGCGCGACCTTCTTGTTGGTAGACGCCTTTCCCATACGGGCGGTCAGGGTACCCGCGTCGGACGGGCCGCGGGTCCCGCCCGCGCAACGGCGCGGCGGTGAGCTGCTGCGGTGACCACGAAACGGGCCGCCAAACCCACGCCGATTACCGGCAGGAGCGCGCGCCGCGACCGAGCGGTGGTGCGCCGGGCGAAGCGCCACATCGAGGCGTGGTGGGCGGCCAGCATCCGGTACGGGTGCTGGTTGGCGGAGACGCCCTGGAGGTGGGTGACCTCGGCCGCGGGTTCATAGCCCACCGACCACCCGGCCTCCCCCACCCGCCAGCACAGGTCGACGTCCTCCATGTACATGAAGAACGCAGGGTCGAAACCCCCCACCTCGTCCCAGGCTTGGCGCCGGGCCAAGAAGCAGGCACCGGACACCCAGTCGACCTTCGACGCGTTGGCGTGATCCCAGTCCAAAAGCCGGTAGCGGCGGGTGTAGCGGTTGTGGGGGGCCACCATGCCCATCAGCCCGTGTCCGACGGCGTCCGCCATATCGGGGAAGGTGCGAGCCGAGGGGTAGAGCGACCCATCCGCGTTGCGCACCAACGGACCCACCACCCCCATCGTCGGTGTCGCGTCGAGTCGTTTGGCCAACGCGGCCACCGCACCGTTGTGCACCACCAGGTCGGGGTTGCAGATCAGCAGATCGGCGCCGTCGACTTGGGCGGCGCCCAGGTTGGCCGCCCGGCCGTAGCCGACGTTGCCGCCGCTGGGCACCCAACGGGCGCTGCGGTCGCCGGCGGCCAGGGCCGCCCGGGATCCGTCGGTCGACCCGTTGTCCACCACGATGACCTCGTCGACGTCGTTGGCCCGCAGGCTGGCCACGCATCCGGCAAGGGTGGGCGCCGCGTTGTAGTTGACCACGATCGCGGCGACGCGACGCTCAGCCACCGCTCGGCCGCGCCCCCTGTGCCGCTTGCGCCGCGGCTCGCACCCGGTCGATGGTGGCGGCCAGACCGGCGCGCAGATCCGTCGTCGGCTGCCACCCGATAAGCCGCCGGGCCAGGCCCAGGTCAGGCCGGCGCCGATCGGGGTCGTCGCTGCGTTTGTCGAGAAAAACGACCTGAGAACCGGATCCGCACAACTCGACGATCAACTGCGCCAGGTCGCGGATTTGCCACTCGTCTTCGCTGCCCAGGTTGACCGGACCTAACGCCGTCGAGTCGAGGAGGTCGAGCAACCCGGTCA
>Ga0182030_10017008_pt1 | contig 14083 bp, 12 predicted proteins | sample 812S3MmetaG_FD_121299 | JGI IMG/M metagenome (GOLD analysis project Ga0182030, IMG submission 121299) | Permafrost microbial communities from Stordalen Mire, Sweden - 812S3M metaG (Illumina Assembly) | ecosystem: Environmental > Terrestrial > Soil > Wetlands > Permafrost | place: Sweden...
TTGACGGCTTCTCGTTTAAACGTTTGGTCAAACTTCTGACGGGTCTTAATGGTGTTCTGGTTATTGGGTTTAATCATTTGATTGTCTACCCAATTTACCGTCCGTCAAATCGAAGCAGCCTCAATGAAATGGAGGAGAGGGCCGGGGTGAGGAGGCGCTTATGTTTTCCAACCAAAAACCCCTCACCCCAACCCTCTCCCCGCTCGGGCGGGGAGAGGGAGTTAAGAACCTGCACCGATCAGGCAGGCGGCGAGGGTTTTGGTTTTCATGGGGTTGGTTTGGTAAAAGTTTATTGGTCGCCGGCGCGTTTGAGCGGGTCCCAGTATCGGGAATTGAGCAGTTGATTGCCAGCATTTGGATTTATATTTTGATTCTTGCGCGCCTCGGAATGGGCATCGGCAAAAACCACCACGCCACGCCGCCGTTGACGTGGGCGTTTCCGCCCCCGCCAATTGCCGGGCTTTGAAAATAATACAACCACGAGAACTCGTGATATGAGACCTCGGCAAAAGGCACCGTGGTTGCGTTTGGAGCGCCGGCCTCCGGCACGGCGCGGTGGCAATTCAACCGTTTCGAGCCGGGCCGGAGGCCGGCGTTCCGACTTTTGCCGAGGTCTCGATATGTAAAAGAAACACTCCGACGGCTTCAGCGCGCTTCCTGTCGAATGACAATGGGCACATAGCCCACCGCCAAGCCCTTGGGCGGTTTCACGATGAGCGCGGGGTCCAGCGCGACCAGTTTTCCGCGTGTTGACGGAGCCATGTAATCGCGATCAATCGGCCAGTTTGCGTGCAACTTTTCCACCAACGCCTGAAGCTTCGCCTTTTTCTCCGCGCTCCAATGATATTGCTGCAAAGACGGCTGGTCCACGAAGCGATACCACGAGTAAGTCACCATGGAACCATCCGCGAGTCTGGCCGTGAACGGGCCAAGTTTCGGGCCGGGTTGCGTCCACGCGCCGTTGGTGGGCGAGGTATAAGGCGGGCCGGGTTTGGCCAGCTTGAATGTCTGCGCCGGCAATTGGGTTTCCGCCGGCACATCCGTTGCCGCCACCGGCACGATTTTTTGCGCGTCGTGTTTGAAATATTGTGGAAACACACCATCCCGACTGATGTCGTTGGTGAACCACTGTAGCCCCCAGACATTGCCCTCGAAAATCCGGGTGTCGAAAACGCGCTCGATGCCGGCGATTTTCTGGCTGGCTTGGTCGAAGGTCGGCGTGCGCGTATTGAGCTTGGGTTTCCATGCGCCATTGGTGTCGAATGTTCCCGGGCAGGCGGAGCCGCCGTCGCGCCACGACTTGAAGGCGTCGAAGAGCGCCGCTTTCGAATAATAGGTGACATCTTGCACGAGGTAAGCGCGGCCATGTTCGTCCACCGGGAATTGCAGCTTCGGCAACTTCGTGTAAATCGTGCCGTGCGCATCCGTCGCCTTAAAGCCGGGCACGGTGTTCACTTCCATCGCGCCACCGCCGATAATTCCCGGTCGCGCGTCGAGGCCGCGCCCGTAGAGAAATGGATCGTTGAACAGTTTGCCGATTTTGCTCCACGTCTCTGGTATGTAAAAAGCAATCGGGCCTTTGAAATTGGCGGCGTTGAGAAAGCAGGTCCAGCTTTGGTCGCCGGTCGGCGGGTCGTTGGTGGTGGGTTCGGTGAACGGCAACGCCAGCCAACTGTAGCCGAGAAAACCGCCATGGGGATGACCTTGAAACGGCAGCCCGTCCGGCGGAATCAACAGGCGGTTGCTCAATTGCGCCACGCCGAGCCGATTGTCTGGCAGCGCCTCGTTGCGGTAAAAAAAGGACCAGCCGGGCGAGCCGACTTCGTAGTCATAGCCTTGCGGCGTGCCGTTCATGCTGAACTTCGGCGGGCCGTAGCGGAAGTGATTGCCCCGCCAGTAGCCCAGCCCGCCTTCCACGGTTTGGAAAACGCTGTCCCAAGTCGGGCCGCGCTCTTTCCATGTGCGGGCCAGCGTGCCCTCCGGCGCGAGCGGCGTGTCTTTGTCGTCGGAATTGTCGGGCAGAATCCAAGTGCCGGGCAGGCCGATTTGGAAACCGGCCAGCGGCTGATCCACCAACGGCCAGACTGCCGAGTAGAATCCCATGCCGGCGGTGAATGCCGACTGCGGTGGAAATTTTTCATGGCCGTAGGCGATGTAGCCATGCAAACTTTGGAAATTCTCGGTGATCGCGGGCGAATTTATTTCGGCGTCGGCAGCCCGGCACTGCCCGCCGGCCACCAGCCACACGGCGGCGAAAAGAATGGAGAATCGTGGGCGCGGAAAAACCGGATTTTTTTTCATGTGAACAAACTTGAGTATTGAAGGTTTTGGAAATTAATCAACCAAGAGAACTCGTGGGTAGTGTCCTAATCTGGGAAAAACCGGTGGGGCGAGCGTCCTCGCGAGCCGTCGTGAGCCTTGGGTTTGCGCGGCTCGCGAGGACGCTCGCCCCACCAAATTAGGACACTGCCAACTCGTGGTAATCAAAATGTGTAGCCGGAGCGTGGCCTGGCCAAGCGGACGAGATTTCAAGGCGATGGACAACAGTTGGCGAATTGGGGGCGATGCTTGGTAATTGGGGGAGCCGTCCGGAAAAATGCGCTGCGCCCGGAAGTCGGCGGGGAAACAATTCCACTTTTTGCCGGTGCCAAAAAGGTTTACCCTGCCGCCATGCCGATACCCGTCATCAGCACCGCGCAGATGCGCGAATGGGAAGCCGCCACCTGGGCCGCCGGCCAGACCGAGGCCGAAGTCATCCGCCGCGTCGGCAAACGCGTGGCCCGCCGCGCCCGCAAGCTCACCCGCGCCGCCGACACGATTCTATTTCTCGTCGGCAAAGGCCACAACGGCGACGACGCCCGCGCCGCCGCCAAGCAGCTCGAAGACCGCCGTGCCGAGGTGCTGGAAATGTTTTTGCCGGACACCGATTTGCTGCCGCTCGTATCCGCGCTCCAGGAAAAACCCGCGCTCATCGTGGACGGACTTTTCGGCATCGGCCTGAACCGGCCGCTGTCCGAGGCCTGGCAGAAAATTATTTCCGCCATCAACGCCAGCAAAATTCCCGTGCTGGCGATTGATGTTCCATCGGGCCTCAACGCCGACACCGGCGAAACTTTTGGCGCGGCCGTTGAAGCCACGGTCACGCTCACCGTTGGTGCGCCGAAAATCGGAATGCTCGCGCCCGCCGCCTGGCCGTTCGTCGGCAGATTGGAAGTGACGGAAGACGTCGGCCTCGTCGCGTGTCCGCTGGCCTCGGAGCTGAACTGGACGCTGCCGGAGGATTTTGAAAATTTTCCTTCGCCCCGTCCGGTGGCCGGCCACAAGGGCAGTTTCGGCCACGCGGTGCTGCTGGCGGGCAGCCGGGGATTTCACGGCGCGGCGGTGCTGGCCGCGCACGGCGCGCAGCGGGCGCAGCCGGGCCTCGTCACGTTGTTCACGCCGGAAAATGTTTATCATCCCGTCGCCGCGCAGTTGCAGGCCGCGATGGTCAACGTGTGGTCGGCCGAGACCAGGCTGCCGGCGTCCACCAGCGGCCTGCTCGCCGGCCCCGGTTTGGCCGGCCTGGAATTGCCGGCGGACCTACGCATGACGCTCCGGCATTGGTGGCGCGATGCGGAATATCCGTTCGTCCTGGACGCGAGCGCGCTGGATCTGCTGGGCAGCGAGCCGTTCGTGAAAAAATTAACGCGTGTGCTGACGCCGCATCCCGGCGAGGCTGCGCGGCTGCTGAACACGACGCCGCAAAAAATCCAGGCCGACCGCGTGCGGGCGCTGCGCGACATTTCGCGGCGCGGCGGCAACTGCTGGGTGGTGCTGAAGGGCAACCAGACTTTGATTGGCCGGGCCGAGGGGAATATTTTTGTCAATCCTTCCGGCAACGCGCATCTGGCGCAGGGCGGCAGCGGCGATTTGCTGTCGGGCTTCCTCGCCGGATTGCTCGCGCAGCCGGCGCTGGCGGCGGACGTGGAAACCACTTTGCGCTACGCCGTCTGGCAGCACGGCGCGGCGGCGGACCGGTTGCAGGCAACGCGCGCGAACTGGGTGGTGGAGGATCTCGCGAACGAACTGGGCAACGCCCGGTGACGCGCGCCGTTCACGCGGGCGGCGGCGATTTTAATTTTTCCAGTTCCGCGCCTTCGCGGTGCAAAATCGTCGCCTCGACTTTCGGCACATACATCTGCGTCTCCGCCGGCAGGTGCGGCGCGATACGTGCAAAACTTTTCGTGGCGTAACGCTTCAACAGCCGCTGCACCGTGCCCGCGCCGGAATTGTAGGCGGCCACCGCCAGCCGCCAGTCGCCGAACTGCGCGTGGAGTTGGCGCAGATATTTCGCCGCCGCGTGCGCCGCTGGTTCCATTTGTTTCCGCTGGTCACGCGGCCAGAGACTCAGGCCGAGATTCTTCGCCGTCGCCGGCACGAGTTGAAACATCCCGACTGCGCCCGCCGGACTCCGCGCCCGCGCGTCAAAACCGGATTCCACTTCCGCCAGCCAGACGAGTTCCGCCGGCACGCGCTCGGCGAGGAAAATTTGTTTCAGCTTCGGCACGAATTCCGCCGCATTTTTCGGCCACGGTCGCGGCGAAATTTTTTTGATCCACAATTCCTGCTCCGCCTTGAACGACGGATTCACCGGCGGCGGCGGCGGCTGGCCCGGTTCCGGCTTGGGCGGCGGCGCGAGCTGTTTCAATTCCTCCGCCGCGTCGAAATAATCCAGCCGCGCCCGCAGCCACGCGGCGTAAGGCTGCGTCTCCTCGTGCGCGTCGAGCAGCGGCAGGATGGCGTTCGCAGCCGTTTTCAACTGTGCCACATCCAGCACATAATCGCCCTGAAGATAATCCTGATAGTGTTTGAGAAAATCTTCGACTTGGGCGCGGTCCACGCTTTGGAGCGCCTGGAGCACGTCGGGATCGAGGTTGTCCTGGGCGAACTGCTGCGCGGCGTCGAGCAGGCCGTTCACGTCGAGGTCGTTCGTTTGCGCCGGGGCCAGCCAGGCACTGGCGATCAGGAGAACGCTGGCAATGCGGAATTTCACTGCCGGAAAATAATCCATTTTCCCGCCGGTTCAAATGCCGGAATCAACTTGCCGCTTGCACCGTCCGCCGCCGCGTTTAACCTGACGCCGTGAACTGGTTCACTGACCGGCATTGTTTCCTGCTCGCCGTGCTGTTTTACGGCGCGAGCACGATTTACTCCGTTTTTCTCTGGCGCAAAGGTTTTCGCCGGGACGAGTGGGTGAATTATTTCCTGCTCGCGGGCGGCGTGGCGCTGCACACGCTGGCGATGGCCAAGCGCGGCCTGACGCTGCACAGTTGCCCCGTCAACAATCTCTACGAAGCCACCACGTTCCTGCTCTGGGCGCTGGGGCTGGCGTGCCTCGTCTATTCGCTGCTGCCGCGCTTCAAATTTCTCGCCGCGTTCACCGCGCCGGTGCTGTTCACCGTCGGCATTTTTGCGCTCATGCCGTCGCTCGACGTGCATCCGCTGCCCGGGGCCAAGCCGGATTTTTCCAACTGGCTGCGCAGCCTGCACGCGGCGACCATCCTGCAAGCCTACGGCGCGTTCGGCCTCGCGGCGGTGGCGGCGGGAATGTTTCTCATGCAGCAGCACGACCTGAAATTCCACAAGCTCCGCGCCCTGCTGTCGTTGCTGCCGTCCATCCAGCGGCTCGAACTCATCACGCTGCGGCTGACGCTGGTGGGCTTCGCCCTGTTCACCATCGGCCTCGTCACCGGCCAGCAACTGCCGCCGCCCGAGGGCAAGCCCTATTTCTCCGATCTCAAGGTCATCTGGTCGGCGTTGCTGTGGCTCGTCTATCTGGAACTCATCGTGGCCCGGTTGTTTTTTGGCCGGTCCACCCGGCGCTTCACCGTCGGCGTCATCGTGGCCTTCGTGTTTTTGCTGCTCACGTTTGGCATCACCAACTTCTACTCCGGCCTGCATCATCCATGAAAACCCTGTGGCGTGTGACGAGTGACGACTGGCAGGTGGCGCGATTCCGTGCCGCCCACACGTCCGCGCGTTTGCTGGTCACTCGTCACTGGTCACTCGTCACTTTGCAATGAGCGTTGTTGTCATCGGTTTAAGCCATCGGTCGGCGCCCGTGGAACTGCGGGAACGCTTCGCGTTTTCAGAAAGCAATATTCCTGATGCGTTGAAGCAGCTCCGCGAATCCGGCCTCGTCACCGAAGGCGTCATGCTGTCCACCTGCAACCGCGTGGAAATCTACGCCGCCACCGCGCTCGCGCCGGACGACCAGTTTTTTGCGCGCATCAAAAAATTTCTCGTCGGCCATCACGCCTACGATGGCGAACTGGGCGATGAACTTTACACCTTTGCCGAGCCGCACAGTTTGCATCATCTTTTCAAAGTCGCGAGCGGCCTCGACTCGATGGTCATCGGCGAGACGGAAATTTTCGGCCAGCTCAAGAAAGCCTACGACCTGGCCTTCACGCACAAGTTCACCGGCGCGCGGCTGAACAAGGCGTTCCAGCGCGCGTTCAACGTCGCCAAGCACATCCGCACCGAGACGAACATCCAGCGCGGCAGCGTCTCCGTGATGTCCGCCGCCGTGGAACTGGCGGAAAAAATTTTTACCTCGCTCGCCGAGCACGAAGTCCTGGTCATCGGCGCCGGCGAGACCAGCGAGAAAACCGCCCGGGCTTTGCTTTCGCGCGGCGCGCACGGCGTCGTGGTGACGAACCGTTCGCCCGAACGCGCCACCGCGCTCGCGGCGGAACTCGGCGGCCGCGCCGTGCCGTTCGAGCACTGGCCGGAGGAATTTGAGCGGATTGACATCGCCGTCAGCAGCACCGCCGCCACCACGCACATCCTCGACCGCGCCAAACTGGAACCGTTGATGAAGCGGCGCAAGAACCGGCCGCTGCTGCTGATTGACATCGCCGTGCCGCGCGACATTGACCCCGCCGTGAGCGAACTCGACAATGTCTATCTCTACAACGTGGACGACCTGCAGAGCATCGCCAACGAATACCTGAATCTGCGCAAGGAGGAAGTCGCCCGCTGCGAAAAAATCATCGCCGAGAAAGTCGCGACGCTGCTGGCGGCGAACCAGTATTTGACTGCGGACGGGCGCGGCTGAATTCGGCGCAGCAGTCGGCCGCTGGGAAAATCGGCGGAGTGTCGTGCCGTTCAAGACGCTGCGCGACAGCATTTGCCGACGCGCTGGAGACTTTTTTATTTTGCCAGCGTCTCGGTCAGTAATTGTTTTTCTTCGGGCAACAACCGGCCCTGGGTTTGGGCGATCTGAAAATAAGCCGCGGCTTCGGCATTTTTCCCCGTGGCGGCGAGCAGGATTCCGTAATACAACGCGATGGACGGCTGTTCAAGCTGCGCGGGCTTGAGCTTTTGGAGGACCGCCAGGCCATCCTGATCGTGTCCTTGCAAATGCAGCGCCAAAGCGTAAGTGGAAGCGGCAATGGCATTGGTGGGCGATTGGGCATAGTCTTCCGCCGCCCATTGGCCGGCCTGGGTGAGATTGGTCTTCAGCAAAAGCGCGGTGGCCGTCAGATCATTTTTGATTCGAGCGTCATTGGGAAACTGGCCGAACAACCGGGCATAAAGCTGGTGCAGAGCCAGCGTGTTGCCAGCGTCGTAATAGAACTGCGCCAGCGCCTGCTGCACTTGGCGTTCGCGCGGGAATTTTTTGACAATGAGCTGGAGCAGCGCCTCGCGCTCGCGGGGCAATTTCCATTGTTCCGTCAGGCCCAGCAAAGTGGTGAGGGCATTAACGCGGTTGCCAGCTTCGCTCACCGCCGCGTCCCAAGTAGTGTTGCCCACCGTCGAGTTGCCCAGTTGCGACCAGGCGCGGGAAACGATGGCCAGCCGGAGAAATTCCAGATCGTTCCAAGAGCCGTGCGAGGCAAAATCCCGCAGCTTCTGCCAGTCATCGTTTTGCAGATAAGCGTCCGCCAAAGCGAGCCGGACTTGCGGCTGGCTGCGGACGCCGTCGGACAAGTGCGTCAACCAATTGATGTCCTCGGTCAGCAAATGATTCGCCGCCATCCACGCGGCCACCGCAGTCACGGCGGGCGCATCGGTGGCAGCCGTTTGCTGGACCGCCTGCAAGCGGGCGGTGAAGGCGTCGCTTTTCAACTGCTGCAAAATTCCCAATTGCTGCAACCGGTCTGCCAGCGTGGCCTGCGGACTAACAAGCAATTGCGTGGAATAATCATTCGCCGCCGCCGCGTCCTGATGTGCCAGCCGGTCCGCCACCAAAGAGCGCAAAGCGGCGGGACCAAGATTCGTGTCCGTCCGCATTTTTTCCAGCACTTGGCGGGACGCGGCCAGTTTGTCGGCATTGGTGCCGCCGAGCCGGATGATGGCGAGATTTAATTCGTAAAGCCGGTTGGTCGGCTCCAGCCGGGCGGCGGCTTCAAAGTGAGATTCCGCATCGGCCAACTGGCGCGTGCTCAAGGCCAGACTCGCGGCGACCACCTGATAGCCGGCCAGATTGGTGGCGTTCAGCTCCTCCAAAATTTGCACGGTGAGCGGGAACGGCGGATTTTGGTAGCGCAAGGCCGCCGCCGCCAGTTGCAATTTGTTTTCAACGGTGGGTTCGGTTTCCACAATCCGCTTCTGCCAGTCCAGCACCGTCGGCGAATGGGCGAGGTCGGCCAGCGCGGCCATGACGCGGCAGGCGGTCACGTTGGCAGGATTGAGCAGCAGCGTCTGGCGGGCGCTCAACAAGGCGCTGCGATAATCGCCCTGGGCCAGAAATGACCGGGCTTGCGCCGCGTCGCGATGTTCTTTGTAATGCTCATAATGCGGGCGACCAAACCAGACCGCCGCCGCCAGCACCAACAGCACGGCGGCCAGCACCGCCAGACAAATCCAAAGACGTTTTTTTGCTTCATCCACAATCACTGGATAATGTCAGACCGGCGACCAGCTTTCAAAGTTGTTTTTGCAAAAGCAGGGCAGGGAAAAAGAAGAAAAAATCGCCGGCGGAAAAAATCAGGCCACGCGGGTGCGGCTTTCGCCTTCACGCACGAGCGCGGAAGCGGGTAGTTCCACCATCGTCTGGCGGCCGAGCATTTCCATTAGCACCGCCACGCGTTCGCGGCCGCTGCGCACCTGCGCCACCACGGCGAGCAGACCGCGCATACTGCCGTCGGCGATGCGCACGACATCGCCGGGAACCAGCGCGGTGTCGAGCACGCGCAGTTCTTCCTCACCCATCGCCGCGCGCAGGTCGGCGATGATTTCGGCGGCAATCGTCGGCCAGCGGTCGCCGAAATGGACGATGCCGCTGACGCCGCGCGCGTGCTGGACGGCGCGGAGTTCCGCCGGCCAGGTGAACCGCGCAAACAGATAGCCCGGAAACAACGCCTCGGTGACCCACACCGCGCCGCGCACGGAGGCGCGCTTGAAACGGATGCGCGGCAAAAAAACCTCGACGCCGGGAAGCAGCCGCAGGTGCGCGGCGGCAATGTGTTCGTGCTTGGGCTGCGAGCGCAGGCAGAACCACTCCGTCACCGGCGTGTTTTCTTGGGAGACCTGCGGCATGAGAAAATTTTACACCGTGTGGTAATCTTTGTAACGGTCGTAGTAATGGTAGTAGTCGCCGGCCCCGGAGCGGACGGCGTTGAAGACCAGGCCCAAAATGTTCGCGTTGCGCTGGCGGAGCAGATCAATCGAGGCGCGGGCGACCCGGGCGGACGTCTGCTCGGCCCGGATGACGAAGAGCACGCCGTCCACGCGCGGCGCGAGCGTCGAGGCGTCGTCGGCGGCCATCACCGGCGGCGAGTCGAGAATGACGTAATCATATTCCTTGCCGGCCTCGGTGAGGAACCGCTCCATGTCGGCGGCAAAGAAAAATTCGGTGGAATGTCTTTCCGCCGCGCCGCGCGGGAGCAGGCGCAAATTGGCAAAATGCGTTTCCACGATGAGCTTATGCCAGTCGAGATTTTGCGAAAGCATCTGGCTCAAGCCTTTTTCGGCGGTGATGTCGAAGCGCGAGTGCAGCGAGCCTTTGCGAAGGTCGGCGTCCACGATCAGCACGCGCGAACCGCTCATGGCAAGGGCCACGGCGAGGTTGGCGGCGGTGAGCGATTTGCCGTCATTGGGCACGGAGCTGGTGACGAGCAGCGTGTGCGGCGGCTGGCCGTTTTGCTTGAGATAGAGCAGCGAGGAGCGGAGGTTGCGGAAGGATTCCACGAACGACATGCGCGCGTCGTTGGGCTGAATCAGCGGGAGGTTGGTTTTGCGGCGGCCGCTGCCTTCGCGCGGAATCTGGCCGAGCACTTCCTCGTCAAAATATTCCTGCAGCTCGGTGAAGGAATTCAGCCGGTCGTCCATGCGGTCCACGATGAACAAGATGCCGAAGCCAAGGCCCAGCCCGATCAAGGCGGCCAGGAGCAGCTTGAGTCCCAGTTCTGGCGGCAGCGGGGCCGCATCGCTGGCTGGCTGATAGACGGCGACGCTTTCAGGCCCGATCTGTTTGTTGACGTCGAGGCTTTGCAGGCTGGTGAGCAACTGGTCGTAAAGCGACTGGATGCGCTGGCCGCGCGCCTTGATGCGTTCGTATTCCAGACGTTTGCCGCTTAATTCCAGATTTTCCCGGCCGAGCTGCTTGGTCTGGTTCTGCAAATTTTGGATTTGCAATTCCAGTGCGCTCTTGCGGGCGTCCAACTGCTCGATGCTCTGGTCGCGGTAAATGGCGAGCAGGCGGTTCATGCGCGCAATGGCTTCGTCGAGGGCCACCAGACGCGGATGCTGGGGCTTGAGATATTCGGCGAAGCGTTCCTTGTCGGCATTGAGCAAAAGAATCTGCTGCTTGATGGAAAGATATTCCATGCCGATGGAATTGCCGATATTCACACCGGACTGGTCGCCGAGGCCGGCGTTGACGAGGACGTTGTTGCCGCCAGAAACTTCGCTCGCCGCACCGGAACGGAGCATGGCCGGCTGGTGCTGCTGCTCAATGAGCAGGTTCTGATCAAGCGTCATGGATTTGAGCAAATCGTATTGCGACTGCGACTCGGCGAGCCGCTGGTAAAGGATGGTGAGGAAACTATTCTTGCCCGCCGACTCTTCGAGCAGGACGAGATCATTGGTGCTCAAAAACGCGGCGATCTGCTCGTCCACGGTGTTAAGCTGCGGTTCCAGTTTTTGAATCTGCTCGGTGATGCCGGCAATGGTCGTGTCGGACGTGTGCGCGGCCATTTCCTTTTTCAACAGGATGTATTCCTCCATGCAAGCCTGAAGAAATTTCTCGGTGTATTTCGGCTCCCCGCCGGCTCCGCGCAGGATGAAAATACTCGTCTTGGGCAGCACCGACACGTCCACCTTGACTTTGCATGGCGCGATCCCTTGGTTCTCGGCCACCACCCGGTCAGCGGCGCGTTTTTGCACCGTTTCCCCCTGCATGAGCGCGGCTTGGGTGCCGAGGAAATTACCCAGCTCCTCGGAGTAGAGCGAACCGATGGCACCCGACTGCGGGTTGAGCTTGATGTTGACGATCATTTCGCCGGTGGAAAAAAACTGCGGCGGTGCGGTCTGGAGCCGCCAATACTGCAACACCACGGCCAGCGGCATGGTCAGGAACAGTACCCACCAGTAACGCAGAAACAAATTGCGGTAGCGCTGAAATTTGGCGTGAAACCGGGTGATGCCGGCGGCGCGCGCCGGCTTGTTATCAGAAAACTCTTCGTTCATGCGAAAATGCCCTTAAAAATTCCAAGGTTTCGTGGGGACAATGATCAGGTCGTTGGGTTCGAGCACAATGTCCTTCTCGATTTTTCCGTTCTCCAAAATGTCCTCCATGTTCAGCTCAAAAGTTTTCTTCTCGCCATTCGGGCCGGTGGCGGCGCGCACGACTTTCACCTTGGTTTTGCTGGCGAAATCGCCGAAGCCGCCGGCGCGCAGAATGGCGTTGCCCGCCGTGAGGTTTTCATTGATCTGCATGTCCAGCCCGCCCTGGGTGCGCACCTGGCCCCAAATATAAACCCGGCCCACAATCCGCGTGGCCACGTTCAGCGACAACACCACGGTCGCCTGCTTGTAATAATCTTTTTCCAGCGCCGCCTTCACGTCCGCCGCGAGCTGCTTGCTGGTTTTGCCGACGGCCATGACGCGGCCGATGTAGGTCACGTCCAGCTCGCCGGAGTCGGCCACGACGAGGTTGATCGGCGTTTCCTGAATGCCCAGCAGCCGGTCTTCCAAAATCTGGAAGCTCACCGCGTCACCCACGCGGAGCTTGTAATTGTCATCGGCCACATAGCCGTTGAGCAGACCCGGCGCGGCGGCGGGCGCGGCAGCCGGGGCGGCGGGCGCGGCGTGAACCGGCGCAGCGGGCGCGGCGTAAGCCGGGTTGTTAGGCAGCGGCACCGGCAGTTGGGCGAAGGCCGGCCGCAAGCTGATTCCAGCCAAGAGCAACGCGTAGAAAATCGTTTTTCCCATAAATGACGTTCGGATTATTCAGAACTGATAGGTGAAATTCAAGCCTACAATGTTGGCGGTGTAATTATAGGACGCCTGGTCGGAAATTTCCATGACCCATTGATAATGAAATTGCGCCGAGAGCTTTTGGGTCAGCATCCGGCCAATCGTGAAGCCCGCGCCATACTGGTCGTAAGTGAGCGAGCCGCGGCCAACCTGCGTTCCCTGCTCCCACCAGACCGGCGTGCCGACGGACCATTTCCGCAGCACGTTCCAGTTTGGATTCAGCCGCACAAACAAACGGTCATACGCCTGGCCGTCGTAGGCGAAATCCACGCTGCGCCCGGCGGACAGCGAGTAGCCGATGTGCTCGGTGATTTGGTGCGAAAGAGAAAATTGAAAATAGAACGCCGACAATCCGCTGCTCAAATTCGTCTGCACCGTGTCTGGCGTATAAACCGTGTAGCCGCCATCCAGCCGCGCGCTCAAATGTTCGCTTAACTGAACACTGGTGAACAATCCGGCGTTCCACTGCACCGCATCCGAAACCGGCGCGACATTGCTGTTGGTGCCGCTCGCCTGATCGTAGTTGACCAAACCGAGGCCCGCCTCCAGGCCGACCATGATTTGCGGACGCAGCCGGGTGCCGACATTGATGTAAAAGTTCTCCGCCGCCGAATCCGGCTGAACCAGCGACGAAGAAAGGTTCATATAATTTTCGTGGTCATAGCCGAGGCTCACCACAAATTTGTTCAAGTCCCACAGACCGGAAATACCGGCGTCATTTTGCAGAAACGTGTTGTTTTGACCGCCGGCCACGGTCGGATTTTCGTAGGTGTTTTCCGTCATCGCCACCCGGTCGTGCAAATTGAACACCCACTCGCCGACATAAACATCCAACGACAACCCGGAGCCGGGATTGAAATAAAGCTGGCTCAATTCGCTGTGGGTGGCATAGATCGAATAGCCCGCGTCCAGTGAGAGATTCAACGTGTTCCACGCCGTCACCGGCCAGTTGATCTGCGCCTGCACCGACGGCCGGGTGATGAGATCGCCCGAAGAGCCGGAAGTGTTGAGCACATTGTCGTTGTATTCCTCCGACAGCCCGGCGCTGCACCGGAGCGTCACCGGTCCCCACATCAGATTGTAATAGCCCACGGAATTCTGCGCCTGCTTGCGGGTGGCCGCCGCCACGTCGCCCGCCAGTGAAACCCGCAGCGCCTCCTGCGCCGCCAGTTGTCCCGCCGGCAGCAGCAACACAAAAACCGCCAGCCAAAATGGCCGGAGAAAACGGGATAAATAACAGGGCAGTCCCAGACTCACAATTTCAGGCTCTGTTTCCAAGCCGCAAAACATGCCAGAAGCCGCACCCGGTTGTCAGCAAAAATGCCAGCGGCCATTTGATTTTTTACAAATACCAAACTGCCGGCCGGGCAGGGAACCGCAACCGGGAATCGCTTGGATTAACTGGATGGTAAGCGCTGGAATACTGGCCTTGCAAATCGGAGCGACAAGCAAAATCAGGACAGCTTTGAAGCAAGTGAGAGAAAACGGCCCAAACCAGGCGGAACAAACCGGCAAGTTGTTTCCAGTGAGCAGATTTGATGACGAAATTGTAGGGAATTCCGAAGCTGGCCAGGCGGCAAAAAGACTTAAAAAAAGATTGACTTAATCGCCCCTAAAA
>Ga0182030_10017009_pt1 | contig 14082 bp, 6 predicted proteins | sample 812S3MmetaG_FD_121299 | JGI IMG/M metagenome (GOLD analysis project Ga0182030, IMG submission 121299) | Permafrost microbial communities from Stordalen Mire, Sweden - 812S3M metaG (Illumina Assembly) | ecosystem: Environmental > Terrestrial > Soil > Wetlands > Permafrost | place: Sweden...
AGGTTACGGACGCGTTGAGCACGTCCGTCAGACGAAAAGAAAAGTTCTCGCACGGACCGTGAAAGTCAGCTGACCCGTCAATTTTCGGGACGACTTCGGGCTGTATTACAGTATTATATAGATGGAAATTAGATTACAATATTACGTTTTAAGATATGTCTCGTATGTGTTGATGATCTGTGGCTTGTGTTGTGGCTAGGTACGCACCTCAAAGAAAACGAGCTTTGCACACTTCGCTCTCAACTCACCCTTCACTATCCTCTATCATACATCAGTTATAGGAAATCCGGTTGCCAATTGGCTGCCTAGGGGATTGTTACACAAGATGCTGTAGGTATTAAAGTGTCTCGTTGACCGCGCCTTTGAAAGATGTAGTCACGTCTTGGTTGGGTCGATCTCTCTTGATGCTCCAAGAGGAAATCCCCAGACACAAACCCTCCATTCAATCAATGTATGGCTATAGCTGAACGGCATGGTCAAGCCATATCGTGGCCGGGCTTGTTGAGAAATAGAGATCAATTGTGAGATGGGGGAAGGTTTCGGCCGGTAGAAGATGGTAAACCCCTCCCTTCATTCCTCGTCAACTACATTCTGCTCGTTCGCTAGCTCAAGCTAAGTCCTTAACCGCCATGCTCCGGATACAGGAATATGAAAATTAGAATACTCAAGCCTCCAGTCTCCCGATCTCACTAACAATAACCAGGGCCCAGACGAAGAACTCATAAATACATCGACGCCGCGAACTGCGCCTGCGGTCTCCACGCCTGCGACCCCTCTCATACTCAAAATCTTTGAATCGCGAAGGCCCACTATGTGAACTTGGTGCGCGTCCGGGGCTGCAAGATCTCATAGGCTTCGGGCGTCGCCGCATCCAGGTCGATCCCGAAGATATGTACGCGTCGATTCTATACAGGTAGGGGCATTGAAATCATTTTCGGGCGCAGAGGACGTGCTATCGAACTGTATAAAACCACATGGCGCGTTGCTATTCTTCACGCAACGCGATGTCGCGATCATGGAAGGGGTTCTGCTGGCGGCTGTGGTATATAACGTGCTGGCATATGTGTGTGATAATGAGATGCAAAAGGCGATGTGCGGGAAATACAGATTGCCTTTCCAGGAAGAGCTGTATTTTGATATCAATTATTCGCCCGAAAGGAGCATTAGTTCCAGCAGCGCAAAAGTAGGATGGTGACGCCCAGGACATTCAGAAACGGATTGTGGAGTGTGCTTTGATGGATGAGAGGGATCATAATGCGGATGGGAGTTTCAAAGTTGGTTTTCGAGGAAAGCCGTTCAGTGTGTGTCTACATCCTGATATGCCTTCGGCCTTGGAGAACGCGAAGGCTGGGAGGAAATGGCTGATCGTCACAAGGTTGACGTCGAGTCACGTGTCACATTTTCTGGGCAAATATACCTTATGTCCGTAAGTAATAGTCCCCGTCCGGGATATTGTGTACTATCTTTTTTAGCCGGCGGCATTGTCACGCCTTCTTATATTGATAAACAAAACGCGAAATTATTTCCAATTTCGCAATAGGCTGAATACACCTAACTTCATAATCAATACCAGTTCAAGGAAACAACGGTCTTGAAAAGCTTGCTATGTTTCAGCTTGTTGATCTGGAATGCCCGCTTTAAAGAGTTGAAAGTCGCACTTTCGAGAAACACCATCATTGGTAGGGGAACAAAAACAGGAGCAGTCCCTAGCCCTAGACGCCACAGAATTACACCCAGAATGCTACACATATTCATTGCAGTGGGAAAAGTCACCCTCCTCAATTCAGTAGTTGAGTGAAGATTGGTCAGACGATTCGAAATAAGTCCCGCCATAGTCGCAGCAGGTGCTAAAGCGAATGCTCTATTTTTAGTATTTACGAAGCGCCGACCCTCAACTATTCTGAGTTCCACGCTCGATAAATCCTCTCATCTACCGTCGTACTTGTCATGCTCAAATCCTGGTGGACAGGATGCTCGAGCTCCCCCTAAGTGTTTATTCGCTTCTATATGCACGTCGGCGGTGATCGTACAAGCGAAAGCTCTTTCCTTCTCCTGAGTTGATACTTAAGACGATTCAGATGACATGGAATTTTGTGCCATATTGAGAGGACTGTCGGGATTGGCTGTCCTTGGTCGTGTAGGGATGGGGATACTTCTCCCACCTCCGAGATTGCGTCAAATAAAACTCCTCCTATACACAACACTGTGTCCCATTTCGCAAACTGTGCATTCATAGCCCGCCCGTTATCTGCACGGTATAGCCTATCCCTAGCGCTCTCGCTATCTGACTTGACATGTGGTCCTACGAAGTTACTTCCACAATTCCAGAGCGGGACCCAAGACACTAAATAAAGGTCACGATTGTAATGACATTCTCCCAGAATCCCCAGGTTTTGTTCCTGAAGGACAATGTTCTTCGCCGTCCGGATGTAGGCTATGCTGGCCGTTAAGTTATAATCCGGAATCATAATATCTTCCGACTGGTCCGCTAGACTCAGCAATCCATTGACCTTGTCTCTTTCATCTGTCGTGTCTCTGTCGCGAAATCTTCGAAGTAAGCTGAAAAGCCGAAGGTGCGCGGGATGCTGGTAAGCTAAGCGTCCCGCGGCTGTGATTGGTATCATGTCCATGGCTCTGTCAAACTGGCTTTTTCTTATAGCGTCGTGGCCAGGGCTCCAGGCCGTGCTACACATAAGCCCCCAAACCCCCTTAAGAACTTTGATCATTATCTCCAAAGCGGCCCAGGTTATCGACCTATTGCCGCAGATAAAAATGTTTTCAGAACAGCTCGTTGCCTCTTGGATGGTCCAGAGCCGACGCCACCACGCGCGCTCAAAGAACACATGAAGAGCGTCCCATACCGCGGGTTCCACTAGGCCGCAGTCTTCCGATTTCTGGGGCTAAAGAGCTCCTTGGATAGTATCATAGGCGTAGCAGGGTTTTCTTTGGGGCCCACAGCCTCAGATTCAGATAACTCGAGAACCTTCTTCATAGCTACGTCGCTACCATCCGCCTCCGCACGAGTTAAGAGAGGCTCCTTGTGATATAGGAATTAGCTTACTACAATTACCCTTTCCGGTCTTTCGTCTATTTCCTTTTCATACGCCCGACCTGCCTGTTCCTTTCAGGAACATTCGACTGATTGATGCAGACTGCATCGTTCAGCCGGAACTGAAACAGCAAGTCACCACCCCTCGGGCCCGCCAAGACCTTCTCTCTGCCTACGATAAATACTGACTGAGCATTACCTGGATGGGATATGCAAGCTATCTACTTATAAGGGGAACGCGGCAACCTTTTTGCGGCTTCGACCCCCAGGCATTATTCCTTTCTCGGCATAATCTTACTGGCCAGACGTGGTGCACTCGTGCTATTTAACCCGAACGTGTGCAGCCTATCTCGTCAAAACCTACTATATATAGCTAGTAAATATTCGGAGCGACCACTTACAAACAAGATTAAGGCTAAGCGTGCCAATTGACATAAGAGCCTATCCTAATCGAATCCACGTGTACGCAGTCATCCTTAAATCATTCCTTAACCCAGCCTTGTCTTCCACCCTACCGCTATACTGAAATTTGCAGTTGATTCAGATGGTTACGTCTTAGTCTTTTGGGCGTGGGCTGCTGCCCCTTTTACCTGAGAGGAGGGTGAAAATGCCTAAGCTGAGCTCATAGCCGATAGCGTCCGTCGACTGACCTAGCCACAGGAGCCGCCTTCGGAGTTCCTACTTGGTCTTACACCTTTTCTGGACCTGGACAGCTTTATAAACTTGGCTTCACAACTCAAATTTTTGTATCCAAAGATGGATACAGCCCTCGCATCCCAAGCAGGAGGCTATGTGTACCAACCTTTGCCAACACGTTTTATTAGGCTTTTATCAGTTGAGCCAGACCCTGACAATGCTATCCCCAACACCATCATCTGCTCTCTTAGCCTGGTGGACACCACGAAGAACCCCATATATCACTGTCTGTCGTATACGTGGGGCAGTCCGTTTAGTTCCATCGCCGCTCAGACCGTGTCACCCGGACAAGTGATCTGTAACGGCGGCTGTGTACAAGTGACGGAGAACTTGTTCGCAGCTCTAACGACGTTACGAAATCAAGCACCAGAACAACTTCGTTGCGTCTGGATCGATGCGCTCTGCATAAACCAGGGAGATATATCTGAACGATCGGATCAGGTCGCCCGAATGGGTAGCATCTACAGCTGTGCAGTGTCCGTCATTGTATGGCTTGGACCTCACGACGATTATTTCCTGGTAGCTTTGGACACTATTCGCCTAATCAAGTCCGAACACGAGGATGCTTTTCAGGAGTTGTACAAGATCAAAGGTGACGGTATTACGAATCGACTTTCTCCCTCTTGTCTGTCGCATTTGGTTAGTCAGCTTGCTACTCTTGCTTAGACGCTAATCACCCTTGGCTTACCTTTGGTTTAGTTAACTTGCCTAAGTTTTGTAAGTAATCTAAGTAACTTATTTAAATGTTATAAGTATTTTGAACAAGATTTTTGTCACGGAGCAGGTAAATCACGTGCTACGAGCACGTGATGCGCTTAGCGAAGCTCTCTATAAATACTCTCGTTTCACTCGAGCACCACTTAGTTCTGTAGAATATTATCACATACTTCACTTCATTTGAAAGAGCACTATAATACGTAACAATTTTTTAAATTGTTATGTATTTAGACTTTTTGTTTTTTAGCTAATATACTTAATCTAATCTTTGTTCTTTTATATTATTTTTGTTAAGTTTTGACAATGAAACTTAAGAAGCCTAAACAAGTTCCTAATTCCAAAGTGGGTATTTTCCAAAAATATACGTAGTACTTTGTCTATGGTGTGTAAGTTAGTTTAATATGGATGCCCCTGAGGAAAGTACTACTCCACCCTCTATGAATTCCTTCCTGATCCGTCCTTGGAGCGATAAACTAAGCCCAATGAAGTCGCCCAATAAAGAAAGGTAGAGAACAAAAACTGCTGGTGATATATAAAGGCATCTGGAAGCAACTGATAGAGGTTCTCTTTCTGGTGCCACAAAGAAGACTTGGTTGGGAACGAGGTCAGGCTCTCGAGATGGCAAAAAGATGAGTGAAGTTGCGTGTCATTTCCGCAGAAAGCGAGGCATATCCACCGAGGTCTTCATTACCTCCGCCAAACCCATACCCTTCAACCTTACAAAGCGCACAACGTACCCAGCCTCATCTGCAGCCAAACTCCTTCCAGTGTTCTCATTGCATGCATTTGCAGGTTCGCTTGAAAGGCTCTTCGAATGCAGCAATTAGATACTTAAATAAATGCGATGCCTTACCTGTTCAGAATGCTCTGCAGACACGACACCTCCAACGCCTTAATGTGGACTTCGCAAACACGATCACGGTTAGATATACTGCAAATCAAAACCTCGCAGCGATGACTAATACTGAAGGTACTGCGAACCAGAATCTCACAACAATGAACAATGCCAAAGACACGGCGAATGGCAATCTTGTAATCGTAACTAAGCAGAGAGACGACGCTCAACGCAATCTAAAGTCGATGGCGGAGAAGTACAATGCAGTTATAATTCAAAAAAGATGAAGCAGAGAGAGACCTTGCAACCGCGACCACTAATCTCGAGGCGATAACAACACAGAGAGATGATCCCACCAATAACTTTAACTGCATATCCGGGGAACTAGATCAGTTTGAATAAGAGCCAGGAAGATCTCTGGAGACTAACGCACAACTGCAGGAATCTTTTGAGGAGCAGAAGAACCTCCTTGTATTTCTATGGTGGTCTTAGATGTGTCTGCTAGCTACCGGTATCTGCTGGAAGAGAAATATGGATGGAAAAATTCATCGCCGCCTAATTCTCTAGTCTATCACCACTCTTTTGGTAGATCTTATTAACCTCAGGCGTTTTGGTCCGTTCTTCTAGTCTAAGCAACTCTAATAGATTGAAGAACATTGGTTGGGAGATGACAAAAACTTTAAATATATCTTTATATAAGTGATATTCTTTTTTTCTTATTTGGTCGGGGATTATTATTCTTAGCTTTTTTCAAGTACATTTGTTTTGTTTTCTATTGTGGTGTGGTATTGCAATTATATAGGTTTTGTAATTTGTATTTTCTACTTGTTAACAAGGACTAAGATCGTAGATAAAAATATAAAGATCTTTGCTCCCCCTATTTTCCACAACTAACTCTATTATAACATTGTATTCTATTTTTATTAAGTAATCTAAGCCAAAAAACTCTTTATTACTAAAGATCTGTACCTTAAAGACCTTTTGAAAAGAATCTACAGATACTTTATTAACTAGTGCCCTGGCTAGTCGAAATCGAGCCAGGTATTTCAGAATACTTCTAATCTGGCTGATATTGATCTAGTCCTGTAGTATACTAGTCAAATAATTAATATTATAGCCTAATTTATCTAAGACTTTGTATTATTTTTTTTTTAATATTATATTAAATACAAAAAAATGTTTTTCTGTATTAATATAAATATCAAGTAATTATTCTTTCAGAGCTGTAAACTATATATTTCAATATAAAAGCCTAAATACAAGTCTTATAGAAAATCTTTGGAAAAAGAATCAAGTATATACTTTTACTATTTATTCTGTTTGAATACAGATGAATAATGTATTTAGTTGCTTTAGATCCAATATAAGAGCTCTAGTACTGATAACCTTTGTATTTACTAAGTGCCTTTGGAATCCAGGTTTATCTTTGGTATAGTCTAAGTGATATAAAATAAACTGATTATTAGTTGTGATATTGTGTGCATAGCCAGCTTATAGTTCGAAAAGGCCATCTTATTTTATAATAATTGAAATAACTACTTTAGTAATATCTAAACTAACTTACCCAAAGAAGCATTGATTTCGACCTCTACAAAGAATAGAATTATAAGGCAAGCCGAAGCCTTAGAATTTTGTACACAGATAATTGTAAATTTCTATATATCGTTTTGTAAGACCAACGTACTTAATGTTCTTGAGAAGAAAATAAAATAAGGCTCCATAGCCCTGTCCATCAAATCTAGACCCAACTATTTCTTTGTAGGGACCACATACAGTAAGTATTGTATACCGATCTAGGTTAATAAGCCAATTAGGTTGTATGGAAACATTGCAATAGAGTAGAATTTCATCTTTAAACTTCTTTCAAGATCTTGCAAATATTTCGAAATCATTTTAGCATTATAGGGAAGGAAGTGAATACTGGGATCATCGCAGTGATAGATACTCTCAGAGAAATAGTAGTCAAGAACAAAAGTGATAACCAGTCCTTTCTTAACCATATCATCCAATAAGAACGCCAGTTCAAAGTCCCAAAAACACGTTTCTCGGTTCTCCTTCGTAAGAAATACCAGCGCCAGATCACCTGTGAAATTGGTAAATTCACCAAATAGTGGCTTTCAAGTACCGTGTCCAAAGTAATAAAAGTAGACAAAATCCTCGGCTCTTGTAAGAACAGTAACCTTTTTAAATGCTAAAATAGTATTTATCATAGATCGGCCAAAGCACTTAATCTTTAACAGTATTAAGCAATTTTAAGCCAATCTAGCTTATCGTAATTATCTATACCTTGACAGAATTATATAATATACTTTCTAGATATATCTTAATATCTTAAACGTTGTGTACACAGCTTTTTAGTAGTTTGTCTAAATATCTATTAATTTTAATTAAAATCGCATAATACATGGCGATAGTGTCTTAGCTATTTATTGTATTGACGAACTTAAGCCACAACATGGGATTCACAATTACAAAAAGAAAGTAGGTGAGACAGAAAGATTTTCAGACAGTCATAACTGCCCAACAAAGAATCGAGGCTTGAGAGAGAGCCAAAGAGGAGTGAAGGATATCCGCGCGCTGTCAAAAAGGTAGTGAAGTCAGCCTTGGTGGCTTACGGATGAAGACAGTCAACTAATAAGCCGGGCGCAAAAAGCCGCAGTAGGGGCACCAGGTGGCACACACACTGCAGGCAGCATCACAGTCCAGTATGCTGGCCAAAAAAGATTAAAAAATTGGCGTGACTGCGCAAAGTGCGTTAGGAAAGCAATGAGGTTTAAAACGAGGCGAACTGTATTACGAGTTAACACCTTAGAGCCACCGACACGCTAATCATCGCACTGTAGTTTAGGTGACGTATACACTACACAACCTCAAGTAGCTTTCAAATAATCGATGCTTATCTCCTTGCCATTTCTTATAGCCTTGCTATTTTCAAGGCTCAGAGTATATTTTCCTGGGGCAACAGATATAATAATATAAGGCTCTTTACAGGATCTATCGTTTAGTAGATATACTTTATCTTCTATATGATATTTTGGTTTTTATAATACTTTGGTTAACAAATGTCAAACAATCTTGAGTATATATTTACATAGGTATCATTTTTTATATAAGAATGCTTGTTATTCTTATTAAAGGAAATTCTGGGGTTTTGGCTATCGAATTGTTAGTACTACACTAAGCTGGCAAAAAGGTAAAGCTACTTATCTTTTTAAGATTGCTATATTACGAAGTGGTAAAGATGATGTGATTGCAAACCTAGTATACTTGAATTCAATATCTGCCTATATAATCCTTAGAAGTAATCTTACTGTATCTACTGCGAGACTGCTAGTGCCCAGATTATAAGAAATAAAGAATATTGGGCACGATCATATCGCCGTGCATTTAGCATTGAAGCTGTGTATATTGATGTTTCATGTCCGACTTTAGAGGATGTCCGGCTATTATTTGGGGGAGAAAGGGGAGGACTTATTGTACTACTATGATAATATGTAGTCTTATGATCTCAACTTCATTAGTTATCTAAAAAAGAACTATTAGAAGATAAATAACCTTCGATCTTTTCTTCTATATTTGAAGAACTCTGAATCTGACATTATAGACAAAGTATAAACTAGAAAAAGTATCTATTTCTTGGCTAAGACAATCCAATATACTTATTAATATATTTAGTTAAGAATTATAGATTCGGATATTTTCGTTTTATTGTATTCTTATTAGTATATGATCCTTACTTTTTGTACCAACGTTTTAGCAAACTTCGAGTTCGACTCCTTTTGCTAAAGCAGGATTAGCTGTCTGTACTCAAGCAAAAGCTTGAATAAGTAGATTATGAGGAGACTTTTTCTCTTTTTCTTGAAAAGAGCTAATGTGATAGAAATTCAAGGTAAAATTTTCTCTTGTTAGATATTAAGTCCTGTTTTGCTAATTATAATAAAGATAAAAGCCAGAGACCTATCTTAAATACTAATGGGGTACAGATCAATTCGCTTAGAATACGTACTAGATACTAAGTTTTGATCTTACCTAGTAAAGAAATGTGAAAAGTCTATAAAATTGATTAGATAATACTGGCTATCTTGTCCTAGAAGAGAGGACATACCTTATATATTATTGTAAGCTAGTGTTTCTAGCTTCTATAAAAGATAGTACAATAGTATAGCTAAAAGCTTAGGTAAAAGACAAGTTTATTCGATTATAGCAAGACTTTCGAAAAGTAAGAGAAAAAAAAATATAAAGCATTACAGTAAGCTAATGATTATATAAAATTGTTTACACAATATATTGAATAATCCCAACTTATATATCTATTTCAGCCAATAGATTCAACAAACCGCCAGAGTACTCCTATTACTCTTAATAATGCTTCTACTGCTAATACTAGTTATCATTTGTAACTTTGTTAATACAATCTTGGCTTAGATCGTCATTATTATAATTACCACAATATTGTACTTTCTCATAGTTTTCTTATTAACAAGATCGAGGACAATAAAGTTGATTATGGCAGCAGCAACGTACGTTACCGTTATATCATAGAAGACGAGACAACTAATACCTGGAATAGATATGCTACTGTCCTCATCGTATTTGTCTCTGGAACTAGTGCATGAGGTTAGCAAAGCTCGGCGCAGACTCGGAGACTGGCAGTAAGGGCAACAGGGGGAAACGACTGGAAACTGGATTTGAGAAATGGGACAAGGTCAAAGGCACCGTACATAAGTGAATATGCATTGGGTAGTTTCACGTAGTTATAAAGAAAGGTTCAAATTACTTTGTAACGCGTGGTGTTATGGGTGCCTTGGGCCCTAATAGGCGTGCACGTGGATAAGATAATTATTTGATTGCCTGCGTGCAAATGGAGGTAGTATTATCTTAGATTATGTGTAATTCTTTATAGTATCGCGTATAGTTCGACCCCAATATAGCCATGTGGTTTTTACTCACAAATAATCGGGTAATCCTTCACGTGTAAATAGTCCTGGACCTCCTGAGTATTATCCCATACTGTCACGCGGTTTAGCCGGTGACTGGATTAAGACATATATTGCCGAATAAGTTATATTCCCCAGTTTCGGGATATTGCGACTACTTTTTTAGCCTAGGTAAGTATATCACATCCCTATTTGTAATACAAACCTAAAGATAAAAAATATAAAAAATAAAAATAAATACTCGCTTCTACAAACAATTATAATGCTTTTATAGATTTCTATTTGCGGCTTTAATTACAGGGGTGTACAGTGATTACACTATATAGGTATCATAAATCAATTTTCTCTTTTTTGAGGGTTGTATAAAGTTAGTGAGCTTGCTGCTCTTGCTTAGGCGCTATTTATCCTCGGCTCACCCTTGGCTTAGTCAACTCGCCTGAGCAACCCGAGCACCCTGAGCAGGCCTGATTATCCTGAGCAAGATTTACCACATTGTCAAGTGTTTTGACTTCTCGCTTTTTAACCAAATACGCTTGCTTGCGGTAATTGGTCGGCGGTTACTTTCTCGCTGAATTACCTCTCTCAGAACTTTCCGTTATCTTATCTTTTGATATGGGAACCCATGTTCATTGACAGGTGTACCAGCCTTACTGCATCTTGCATCGCCAAGTGGAGGTTCGAGAAGCCACATCGGCATGAGACCAAGCTTCGTGTCCGTCTTGGTCATAGTTTAAGCTTCCCAAGCTCTCTGGGCAGTTGATCTTGTGCGTGCTTTAGTTTAAAGTCTGAATACCTGGCCATGGCCATACACAGATAAGTAGGACCCTAGATTTCTTCTCGTACCATTCCATCTCTCTCGTCTTCACACCTGCCTACAATTCGAGATTTAGTATATACATACTGCGAGATGGCGCACCCAGACTTGACTCTGCGCAATGTTGTTGAAAATGTAGCTTTACCTGAATATAAGACCGACAAGAACTCCGATTATACTTATGGATATGACAAAGAAGCCCAAATATGAAGAGGCAGTGTGACGTAATACTATGATGGCTTTTCGTCTATATTTACACTCATTAGCTTTAACGGCAATTCAAATGCTCGTATGTCTGTCGTTGATTTCATTTTACATAATCTCAATATCGTGTTTTAAGTGAAGGTCTGCAGTTGGCCAAGTCATCACATTTACCGGTTTTGCCACAGAAGAGAGAAAGACGAAGTTTAAAATGGCAGTCTGTGATACTGCAATGGATGTATACCATCGACACTGGGCAAATATGTCTCAATTGTACACAGTTTACACCAGCTGTACTCATCAGTCATGTGTTTATCTCTTCCCCGTTAATCCAGTCCATATTCTCAAAGTTCCAACTCCAGTCTTCCTGGAGGCTTTGGCCAACCATGGGAAACCACTCGCCATCTGGCCCACCCCAAAACTGCTGATATGCAGTTTGGGTGAAGTGATCAAAGTCCAAAGTATGCTCCAAAGCAGAATAGTCACCCAAGTTATTCATCTCTGCGTCTATAGGTGGGAAGGATTGGCCCTGTGTTTGTTGCGAAGCAGGGTGCAGAGAGTCCTGCTTATTTACCCGGAACTTGATTTTCCCGAAATAAGGAATCACAGCATGGAAAGTCTGTTTGCAAGTTGAATCCGCATCACGCAACTTCGTCAAGTCCCGGAGAAGGCGAGAAGCTTGGGTTGCGACACCGCTTGGCATTTTTGCCGATGTTCGTTCCAGAGTTTGGATCAGATTCTCGAGGATGTCCCAGTCACGGTTTGTGGCAAATGGTAGCGAGCGATGAGCCAACAAGATGAGGACTACGATCATTCCGGCCATGAAAGCTTCGAAGTCTATCAGATTGCATAACCTCAGGATTGGCCTTTCTTCATCGCGCATGATTTGATAGCATTCAATAAGCTCTCGGGAACTCGTCAAAGCTATCTGTGCGCTTGATTGGTACTCTAATTCTGCTAGAGAATTCAGGACGAACGGAAGATGTACCAGATTTTTGAGGTTGTAGAAAGAAATCTTCGAGGTGAGAATCTCATGGATTTCTTCTTCTGAAATATGATATCCTGGTTTTATGGTCCACCAGCTTGATGGCAGAATGTTGACGCATTTTTGGAGCTCTGTATCGATCGCGAGAGTCCTCGAGTAGAGCATCACATCGTCGTCTAAATTACGGTCGATGATATCTCCAGCTACTTTGGCTAAATTGTACATGAACAAAGCTATTGGCGGGAAAGGCAGAGAATTGTTTCCTGCACTTGGGTACGTATCGAGAGGACACCTGGAGGTTGCGTAGGGAAGTCCAAGTAAGACTGATAGGATTCTGTCGCCTGTCCACAGTTGCACTCGCAGGCCTAGTCTTGGGTCTGTCAGAGATCTCTGAGGGGTGCCGAGGAGTTGTGCGAATGTTTGTGCTCGTCGGAAAGTTACCCAAGCTTTCCTAAGAGCTCCCATGTTTATATGATATCGCATTTGCACAAGAAGGCACTGTACACCCTCGAATGAAGCAATTATCCCTTCGTCAGGAGCGAGCAATGTTTCCACTGACTCCACAAAGCATTTCTCAAGGACCTCCAAAGGAGCTGGCAGACCTAAGGCACCACCATCAAAATCCCATGGAAGCTGCTGTAGGCAATTGGCAAGACACGCCACGACCTTTGTAACAGCGGTAACATCATCTGACTGAAGCGTATCAACCACATGATCCAGAAGCAATTCGATATCAGCATCGTCTAGGAATGCTTTCAAACCCGGCAACTCTGGAAATGTCCTCCGGAAAGAACATAGGGAGAGTCGATTTTCTTGAAGAATTCTAGCTAATGCTGAACGACTGGGCATTAGAGTTCGCAGACGCTTCAGAATCGCTCTGTTTTTCTCGTTGTTGCAATTTCCGCGATAGTCTGGCTTTCCTTGCAGATCGGATTCTTCGATGTAATCTTCTTCCTTAGAGATGATAAAGTTGTTGAAAAGACTGAGTAAGGGCGCCCTATCGAACCCACTCCCTTCACTATCATAGTCCTCACGTAATTCTTTCTCAACATCCACGGCTGTCAAAATGTCTCTGCTTTCTAGCGTCCTACTATCGATGGTCCTAGGAAATCCCAACTCCCGTTGCAAATACTTCAAAGCGTCCAACGTATCGCCGTCAGATCGCTCGTCAGCATCAAATTTCTGCAAAATGCTGCCGAGAGCTCGCTCCAGCTCGGCAATTCGCTCACGCATCGTCTGTCTCTTGACTTGAGACGGAGGGAGGGCCCCTCCTAAAGTTTGCTCGACGCATTGAAACCCTCTGGAGGAGCAGAAATCGCACTTGGACGAGGTAGTCGGCCATGCGCAGCGCATTTTGCGTCGGCGGCACTCAACGCAGCTGTGAGTTCCTTTGCGCATTTTCTTAGGCTGTGGAGGATTTTTGATAGGGCTGGAGCCTGTTGCTGTTGAGGTCGATGACATTCTTGATGATGATGGCTTCAATATTCGATGGTGATTTGCAGTTGTATGAGTGTAAGCATTTCATCTAGAACATCAGAAATAGTTTAATGGGGAGCGCGAATTTGCTGGTTTGGGGAACAGCAGACGATAATCGGCTTAAAGAATGCCTTCGTGAATAAGTATTTGGAATTCAAGGTAAGCGTCGTAAGCAGCTTTATGCGGTGTAACGTCAACATCACCTAAAGGATAGGTGGTGAAGTCCGCAAATCAAATGCTGGAGATTAGAGCACAGCCTCTCATTAATTGAAATTTGCTTTTGGCATATTTTCAGAGGAATTTTGTAAATTAATTCCGTACTATCTCCTTTCGAGACATCTCTTCTTTCTCAGTGAACATAAATATGAAGCC
>Ga0182030_10017010_pt1 | contig 14082 bp, 12 predicted proteins | sample 812S3MmetaG_FD_121299 | JGI IMG/M metagenome (GOLD analysis project Ga0182030, IMG submission 121299) | Permafrost microbial communities from Stordalen Mire, Sweden - 812S3M metaG (Illumina Assembly) | ecosystem: Environmental > Terrestrial > Soil > Wetlands > Permafrost | place: Sweden...
CCAATGCGGGTAGAATAAATTCGGCTTTGTCAAATGTCGAGCAAATAATATATTTTAGAGCGGCTCTGGGGATCCCTCAGCTTTGTCGAGCTTCCCTTCTGGCTTCACGGCCTCTTGGAGCGACAAAGGTGAGATGCGCCCAAGACGCGCGGGCCGCGGCCAACAAGCGCTCAAAGCAGGCGAAAGGAAGAAATAAACGGCACCGATCTTATTGACACAGGCGGCGTGCCGGCCCATTCTTGGATTATGCAAAACAAGCCGGCGTTACACGGGCTTCGTCGCTGGATGCTTCTCATCCTTGGCGGCTGCCTGTTTGAATTGTTTTTGTTCGGTCTTTGTTTTGTCTTTCCACGAGACTCGTCGCCAGCCTTGGAAGTCAAGTATTACCTTTACCAGATTCACTCCCCGCTGTTGCGGGTTTTGATCAAGTGCTGGGACTCAGGCGAGTGGCCGTCAGTGGTCTTTCGGTTGTTGTCATTATTCTTGAGCATGGCGGTCCTCTGGGCAATTCTGTTCAAGCTGGCTTTGGCGCTCTGGACTAGTTTGCAAGCCCGCATCCAGCTGTTCAAGCACAAGCTCATTGTCCGCTGGAGCCTGGGTTTGGTTGGGGCAATAGTGGTGGCTCTGGTGGTTGTCAAAGCCCTCCCCGCAACGCCAATCCGATTCAGAGCGTCTCCTGAAGTGAAATCAGCGGTCGAGGGCAACACGGCTTTCGCGCTGGATTTGTATCAGAAGCTGAAAGAGCAGCCCGGAAATTTGTTTTTCTCGCCTTACGGCATTTCCTCCGCCCTGGCGATGACATGGGCGGGGGCAAGGAACCAGACGGAAATCGAAATGGCCCGGACGCTTCATTTCAACCTGCCGCAAGAGAAGCTCGACGCGGCCTTTGGCGCATTGTCCACACGAATGAACCAGGTGCAACACTGGAATCATGTCACACTTACGACGGCCAATGCGCTTTGGTGCCAGCGGGATTATCCTTTCGCGGAGAGCTTTTTGAATTTGGTGCGGACGGATTACGATGCGGACGCGCGCCAAGCGGACTTCAAGAATGCCGCCCAAGCCGCCCGTGGTGAAATAAACGACTGGGTGCTGTCCAAGACTAAAGGGAACATCAAAGGCATCATAGCGCCCGGTCAGATCACGCCTGAAACGCGGTTGATTTTGTGCAATGCGATTTATTTCAAAGGCAAATGGCAAACTCAATTTGAGGCGAAATATACCAAGCCTGCGCCTTTTTACATCGAGACGAATCAAACAGTGACCGTGCCGATGATGCGGCAGGAAGACGCGTTCAAAATGGCCCGCAGCGATGACGACTCGCTTGAAATGCTCGAACTGCCGTATCAAGGCGCCGATTTATCCATGATCATTCTCTTGCCAATGGCTGATCTTGAACGATCCACGCTATCTGACCTTGAACAAAAACTGAGTCCTGAGAACCTTCACTCATGGCTTGAGAAATTGGATCAAGCCGCCTCTGAGGAAACCTCGGTTGATCTGCCGCGCTTCGAGACAACGGAGAGTCTTGATCTGACCAATGACTTAATGGCCTTGGGAATGGCTTCCACGTTCAGCAGCAATGCGGACTTCTCCGGCATGGACCCCAAAACCAATCTGTTTATCACGGATGTGCTTCACAAAGCGTTCCTTAAGGTGGATGAGGCAGGAACAGAGGCCTCGGCCGCAGCTTCGATTCGCGCGTCGGCGTTGATGGAACATCCCAGCTTCATCGCGAATCATCCGTTCATCTTCCTGATTCGTGACAATGGCAGCGGCAGCATTTTGTTTCTCGGCAGAGTCGTTGACCCGACAAAGTGACATTCGGCCTCAAGGCTGTCTTTCCGCCGGACTCATGCGCGCAGCCTGAAATTAGGACTGACTTGGCGGGGCGGCGGTGGTAAATTGGGGGCATGAAGATGGCGACAACACCGGCGGAACAGCGGCGCTGGATGCAACAACGGCGCGAGGAGGCCATCGTGCTGGATGAAGTGTGGCGGGATCAATTGGCCAACTTGACAGAGCGCGAAGCGTGGCGGCAGATTGAGGCCGTTTTTTCCCGCGCTCCTCACTATCGCCGGCTGTCCCGCACGTCGGGCCTGGTCCAACAGCAAGCTTGGTTCATGAAACTTAAGAAGAAATGATCCTTGTCTTTGCCGTCCTGCCTGAGCAGAGGAACGGCCCGCGTAACCGGTCTTGCGCCCGTATCCAAACCGCTAAACCGAGGAAAAAACGACGGTGATTAAATTACCCATCTCAGTCTGTGTTATCGCCGGGGCGGAAGCCGGGCGGATCGGACGCCTGCTGGCCAGCGTCGCGGAGTGGACTTCGGAAATCGTCGTGGTTTTGAACGAAGGGCTGGAGGACGGCACGGAAGGCGTGGCGGCCTCGTTTGGCGCGAAGATCTTCCGGCATCCGTGGAGCGGTTTTCGCGAGCAGAAGAACCTGGCCCTCGGCCATGCCACCCAGCCGTGGGTGCTTTCGCTCGACGCCGACGAGGAGGTTTCGCCGGAATTGCGCGAATCCATCGGGCGGTTTTTTGGAGGCGATCAGGATCGTTTTGCCGGAGCCGAATTTGCGCGCAAGGTCTGGTTCATGGGCCGTTGGATCACGCACGGGGATTGGTACCCGGACCGCGTGCTGCGGCTCTTCCGCCGCGACAGCGGTCGCTGGGCTGGCAGCCCGGAACATTGCAATGTGGAATTGCGCGGGCCTTCCACGCGGCTGTCGGGCGACCTGCTGCATTACTCCAATCCCGACATAAGCAGCTACGTGCGGAAGATAAACTATTTCGCCGATCTTTATTTACAACGGCAACTCGCGGACAAGGCCCGCTGGTCCGCGACGGCCGCCATTTTCCGGATGAAGTGGCGCTTTTTCCGCGCTTATTTTTTGAGGCTGGGATTCCTGGACGGTTATCCCGGCTTCTTCATCGCGGTTTCCACCGCCTATTCCACCCTGGTCCGGCACAGCCGGCTGTTCGAGCATTCGCAGCCCGGCCCGCCCGGCCCGGTCAGCCCCATGTCATCGGCGCATAGCGCCGACGCCACAACTTCGCCATGCGCGCCGCCCAAATCTCGCTGATCATCTCCACTTACGACCGGCCCGGCCCGCTGGATCAGGTGTTGCAGGGCGTCGGGCGCCAGTCGGAAATGCCGGGGGAGATCCTCATCGCGGACGACGGCTCAGGCCCCGCGACCCGCGAGTTGCTCGCCCAATGGCAGCAACGCTTGGCCGCCCCATTGCGCCACCTCTGGCAGCCCAATGTCGGATTCCGCAAGACGCTCATTCTCAACCAGTCCGTCGCGTCGGCCAAAGGCGATTACGTGGTGTTGCTCGACGGGGATTGCGTGCCCCATGCGAAATTCATCGCCGACCACGCCGCCCTGGCGGAGGAGAATTTCTGGGTGCAGGGACGCCGTTGTTTTGTGCGCGAGCCGTTCGCCCCGGCATTTTCCGCCGGAGCAACGCCCGTCTTGCGATGGATGCTCACCGGCAGAATCACCGGCCTGGCCAAGGCGATTCGCCTTCCTTTTCCAGTGGTGCGCCGCAACACCGGCCAGCGCGGCATCATTGGCTGCAACATGGGATTCTGGCGCGCGGACCTCCTCGCCATCAACGGCTTCGACGAGGAATATACCGGCTGGGGCATCGGCGAGGATTCCGACTTGGGGACCCGGCTTTATCATTTGGGCCGCCCGCGCAAATTTGTTTATGGCCGCGCCATCGTCTATCATTTGAACCATCCCATGCTGGGTCGCAGCCACATTGAAGCCAGCCGCCAGCGTCTGGCCGAAACCATCCGCTCCGGCAAAATCCGCTGCGAGCGGGGGATTGACCAATATCTTTCCAACGCCGCCCGGCCCGCATGAAATCCACCCCAGAACCGGAGCGCGCGCAGCCGCGGATTTTGCAGCTCGATTCCCTGCTCACCGGCGGCGGGACCGACGACCAATGTGTCAAGCTGGCGGCGGGCCTGCACCATCTTGGCGGGCGGGTTATTCTCGCCGGACCGGGCGGGAGCGAATTCAGCAAGACCATCGCCGCCGCCGGAGTGCCGTTCTTTGACACCGGCAACGGGGCGTCGCAACTGCAATTCATCTTGCGCGCCGCCCGGCTGATCCGCCGGGAGAAAATTCAAATCGTCCACGCCCATCATGGACGCGACTATTGGCCCGCGATTTTGGCCGCGAAGTTGTCCGGAGCAAGACCGAAAATCGTCCTCACGCGGCATCTAGCCAAAAGCCCCGCCTCGCCGGCCAGCCGTCATTTCCTGCTCAGCCAATGCGACGCTCTGATCGCCGTTTCGCAATTCGTGGCGCGCGTGTTGCGCGAAGGGGTCTATGAGCCGGCGTCGCCGGAAGAGGAGCGCCGCCGCCGCCCGCCGCTGCGCGGGGAACACGGGAAAATCCGCGTCATTTACGGCGGCATTGACACCGCCCAGTTCCGTCCCTGCGGCGCGGCGGAAACGCGGCGCGCGCTAGGACTTGCCCCCGAACATTTCGGGTTTGCGGTGGCGGGCGGCTATGATTTGCCGCGCGGCAAAGGCCAGCGCGAGTTCCTGGCGGCCGCCGCGCGGACGCATCAGACAATTCCGCAGGCCCGTTTCCTTATCATTGGCCGCGGCAGCATGGAGGAAACACTCCAGGCCGACATTCAACGCCTGGGCCTGGCGGGAAAGGCCTGGCTCACTGGCCAAAAGAGCGATATGCCTCAAGTGATGAACGCCATGGATTGTCTGGTTCACCCGCAAATCGGCACCGAGGCCCTCGGCCTTGTCATCTGCGAGGCGCACGCCTGCGGCAAACCGGTCATCGCCTCCGCGCTCGACGGCATTCCCGAAGCCTTCCGCGCGGGCAATTACGGGCGGCTGGTGACGCCGGAATACATCGGAGAATTGGCCGATGCGATGCAAGCGCAAGCAGGCGCGCCACCTCTGGACGCCGCCGAAGCCGCCGCGCTGCACGAAAAGGTGGCGCGGGCCTTCTCCATGGAGCGTTCAGCAGAGGAGGTTTTTCACCTCTACGGCGGCTTGCAGGCATCCTCGCCCGCCCCCAAATCTTGACGGCATAAAGAAAATGAAAATTCGACTCGATTTCTGCGATTTTTGGCCGGGGTTTTCCAAGACCCGTAATTTCCTTATCGGCATCCTGAGCAAACGGTTCGACGTCGAGATTTGCGATCACCCGGACTTTTTGATCTTCGCCGACCCCGGACAGCATGTGCATCGGGTGCAGAATTGCGTGAAAATCTACCTGGCGCTGGAGGTATTCCTGCCCGATTTCCGCTGGTGTGATTATGCGTTCACCTGCCATTATCTCGACGACCCCCGCCACTTGCGCCTGCCGTTTTACGTCTTCGGGCGCGACCCGAAGAAACTGCTGAACCAGGGCGAGGACGTTGAAAAAATCATGGCCTCCAAGACGGAGTTTTGCAGTTTTGTCGTCAGCAACGCGAAAAAGAAGAAAACCCAAAAGCGCATCGAGTTTTTCCACCGCCTTTCCAAATACAAGAAAGTGGATTCGGCGGGGGCGGCGTTGAACAACATCGGCCGCCAACTGCCCCACGGCGCGATCCATAAAGTGGAATTCATCCGCCCCTACAAATTCAACATCGCCTTCGAGAACGGGTCCGCGCCGGGTTATACGACCGAGAAGATTGTGGATGCGATGGAGGCGCGGTGCATCCCGATTTATTGGGGAAATCCACGCATCGCCGAGGAATTCAATCCCAAGAGCTTTCTCAATTACTTCGATTTCCCGTCCGAAGAGGCCCTCATCGAGAAGATCATCGAACTGGACCGGGATGACGCCAAGTATGTCGAGTATTTGCGCCAGCCCTATTTTCACAACAACCAGCCGAACGAGTTCTACAGCCACGAACGGCTCTTGAACCAGTTCGAAAAGATTTTCACCACGCCGATCACGCCGGTCTCAATGCGGCGTCAGCCCTTCCAAGTTGACCGGTGGATACCGGTGCTGAAGAACCGGCCCAATCCGCCGCCGTCATAGACTGCGCCCAAAATTGACTTTCGATTTTGCGCGCGATCTTTGGAACAAAACCGTTTCGGAACGCAGGAGAATTCGGAAGAGCCGATTGAGAATTGGTTATTGAGAATTGGTGATTGGCAATTTCACAACCCGGTCCATGATCCGCGAGACCGTTGCTTCAGCCCGGTTGCGAACGGAGCGCGCGCGCCACGCCGCCGGGTTGAAGAACCACGGCAATCCGCGGTGGCGAAGCGATTCCAGGCTGCTTTGCGCCAGGCGCGCCGTGTCCAGCGACTTTTCCAGTTCCGTCCACGAGACCTCGCGCAAAACGGACTCGATGGCGGGATTGGTTTTCCGTTGCCGGGCGACAACGGCTTGGGCGAGGAAAAAGAGTTTGGAAGCCAGCGACTCGACATGATAATCGGCGAGCGAATAGGCCTTTTCGTGTTGGCGGAAATTGGAAAAGCGTTCCGGCGTGACGGCGATTTTAACATCGAAAATATGCTCAATGCCCCAGCCGCCGTCGCCCGCGGTGCCGTATTCGGTCGGAAACGGGCGCGGCTTGAGAAAATCGGCCCGATACAGATTGCTGGCCGAACTGCCCAGTATCGCCCCCCAAGTGTTGGTGACCGCGAACACAAACTGTTCGGCGGTGGTCAGCAGTTCCGGTCGCTTGATTCTCAGACGATCCAGTATCACATCAATCGGCCAGCGGTCGTCCGGCAATGGCTCGCCGGCCTCGCTGATAAAGCGCGGTTTGCTGATCACCACGTCGCTTTGAAACATCTCCGCCACGTCGTAAAGATGCTGGATGCCGTGCCGCTCAATCGGATCGCCCACCGTGGCCACATAAATATACTTGGCGCTGACATTCTGAATCCCGAAATTCCACGACTGGTACAAACCGGGGGGATGGCTCAGGAACTTGACGCGGGGATGGGAGAGGCCCGCCCGGAGCAATTCCACCGTGCCGTCGCGGGAGTCGCTGTCCACCACGATGATTTCCTCGGCCAGATCAATCCACTCCTTGAGCGATTTGAGATGGCCGGGTACCAAGGCGGCGCAGTTGCGCGTCGGAATCAGAACCGCGAAGGACCGGGCTTCCTTCATAATCTCCCGTTCGGAAGCTGGCCGCGTGGAGAGATTAGGAGCCGTGCCGCCCTGCGCGCGCGCTTCCAGGCGTGCCCGGTGAAGCAAGGGGCGGAAGATCGCGCCAAAGGCAGGACCCAGCAGCGTGTCAGGGGAAAGGGGTGAAGCCGCCTCGCGCGTCGGGGCGGCGGAATGGCGGGAGATTTCTTCCTGGTAGAGCTGGATGTATTGTTCGGCCTGCCGCCGCAAGTTGAAACGCGCCGGAATTTGGTTCGCGCAGTTGTCGCCCAATTTGCGGCGCAGGTCCGGGTTGGACGAAAACGCCAGGATGGCCTCCGCCAAATCGCGCGGATTTTCCGCTTGGGCAAGCAGTCCGTTTTCACCGGGGGTGATTACCTCGGGCAAGCCGCCGACGTTGAAGCCAATCACCGGCGTGCCGCAACACATCGCTTCGAGCATGGTGTTGGGAAGGTTGTCTTCCTTGGACGGAAGGATAAAGGCGTCGCTGGCGGCATAAACTTGGGCCAGCGCGGCGTCGTTGTCGAACCGTCCCAGCCAGAGGACCGGGAAATCCAACTTGGGCGCCTTGGCGGCATTTCCATAGAAGATGAAGTTGATCTTCTTGCGTGAGACGGCGCTTTGGAAGGCCGCGTCTTTCATGCAATGCCGGGCGGCGGCGCAAAACAGATCGAATCCCTTGCGCGCCTCCTCAAAGCCGTCTGCCCCGGACAGCAGATAAACCGCCTGCGGGTCCCATTGCAAATGCTCGCGCGCGGCGGCCCGTCCGGGGGCGAAAACGCCGGTGTCGAGACCATTGGGAATGACGCTGATGCGGGAGTGCCGAAAAACCGCGCTTTGGCGGGCGCATTGGGCGAGCCAGCGGCTGGGGCTGACGACAGCCGGGAAGGACGCGGATTGCCCGCATGAATCGCTCAGAACCGCCCGTGTCAAACCCAATGGGTCACTGTCCAATTGCGGGCAATGATCGCAATCGGTTTCAAATTTCCGGCAACCCGCCGAGTAATGGCAGCCGCCCGTGAAGGGACGCTGATCGTGCAAAGTCCAGATGACCGGCTTGCCGGAGTCGCAGAGACGGGCGACCGCCGCCGGGCACAGCATCCCGGCCACCCAATGCAGGTTGATTACATCGGCGCGCAAGACTTGTTCGTGGGCTGAGACGTCCGAGGCGGGCAGCGGCAGGGAGAAATGCGTGTTGGAGATCGGCGTGCGGTGGGCATAAACGCAGAACTTGTCCCCCCATGCGGCCTGCTCCTCCAGCCTCAAGGCGGCGGGGGATTCGGGACTGTCCAGTTGATAAACCCACGCCTCGGCGGACTTTTTTGACTTGACAAGCATCGAACAATCGTGGCCCAGAGCGCGCAGCCCCGAGGCCAGCCGGTATGCGGCGCGCGCGGCTCCTCCCGAAATGTCCGTGGTGGATATTTGCAGAATGCGCATCGGCGGGGTCAAGGCTTCGCAGCTTCTGTGAAGAAGGAATCCGGCTTGCGAACCGTTCCATCCGGGTTGAGATCCAGCAAATAGGAATTGAAATTGGGAATGCTCGATTCATTGGCGGCACAGCATTTGCAATCTTTGAAACCAACTCGCTCCAGGAGCCGGGGCAGGGAATAACGGTCGTACATCCACTTGTGAATTTCGCCGCTCTCGCGGAATTCGGCGATCTGGACCGGGCTGCGCGTCTTGGGAGGCGGCTGTCCGGGCTGTTCCTTCCCGCGTGGCTGGGACCGGTGCGCCTCCAAAAAGCGCCGCAGTTCCCAGCCGCAACGCTGAAGGACAAACTCCTCCTCCGGCAGCGGCTCCCGCATCCAATGCTTGAGCACTTCCCCGCCGCTCTCCTCGCGCACCATCTGATCGAGCAATTCCAGCGTCAGCCACTCATGGCGGGCGGCGGCCCGGCCATCCCCTGCCAGGGCGCCTTGCAGGTTTTCCAGATAGAGCCTTGCGATAGTCTCCAAGTCGGGAACGACGATGCGCAACACGCCGCCGGGCTTGAGCAGCCGGCGGCACTCTGCAAGAAAGACCGGCGCGAACGCGCTGGAAAAATGTTCGAGGACGTGCGAAGAATAGACGGCGGAAAAGCTGGCGTCGGCGAATGGGAGCGGCTGGCGAAGGTCGTGCGCGATGACCGCGGGCGAGGCGGCCCGGAAATCCACGTTGGTCCACGCGGCATGAAAGCTCTCGCCGCAGCCGACGTTCAGCAGATCGGAACGCGCGGCGGGTGGCGGTCGAAACCAACGAGCAATGGAGTTCACTTGGCGAACTGTTCCTTCCATCGGCCAATGGCCGGGGTGTTCAATATGATTTTTGTTTCGGCGACCCCGTTAATCCAGGACTCGACAGCGCCGCCATCTTCGCGCGGCACCGCCGGCAAATTGGTGTCGCGCGCGATTTCGGGCGTCCGGTTGTCCACTGAAAGAATGAGCGATCTCTTCCCCGCCAGCAAACAGCAAATGCCGCCATGCAAGCGGGTGCCGACGTAATCGAACTGCGGCGTCCCGGCCATGAACTGCTCCAGCGAGGAGATGGTGTGTTCGAGGCGGATGGCCCGGACACCCAATCCGGAAAAATACTCAATATCCCCGCGTCCTTGCGGCCAAAAAAATACGCGCCGGTAGTTGGCGGCCAACTTCTGGAGCCAGAGCCGGTCCACTTCCGGCTTCGGATTGTAATCGGTGACCATGGTCAGGACCGTGTCGCCCTTGCGTTGCGGAAAATCGGCCGGACTGGTTCCTGCCAGCGGCCACATCGAGGGGCATCCGGTGTTGACCACGTTTTCAAAACCGGCGGCGCGGAGTTTTTGCACAGTGTAACCGTCCCGCGCTGAATGGAGGCGCGTCGAAGAAAGGGCCGAGCGCAGAAGATTGCAGGTGCGGACGTTGGGCTCATTCTGGTATTGCCACCAGCCAACCCCCAGCAATATAGCGTCGCGTATAAAGAAGGCGTGGCGCCGCCGGATTTTCCATTGATTATAGGAATCCATGTTGGAGGAAAGCAAATTGGTGCCGCCGACGATTCGAAAGTCAAAGCGGCGCCAAGCCAACAACTGACTGAATCGGGGATAAACCTGCGTCGAGAAGGAATGGATGGAGGGGTCTCCAAAAACCCCCCTCAGTTCGCGCCGTACCGCGGCGTTGATAATCAAATCGCCCAGATTGGAGCTGGGGTTGCCCTCGTGGTTCTCGATGGCCGGGTCGAACAGGTAAAGTCTCACCGGCTTTCGAGGCGGGGACGAACTCGGTGTTGTTCTTGACATCGTCGTCAGCCCTTTGTCTTGGTGACCTTCATCGAGCCAGCCGATCCATCTGTGACAAAACTCCCGGCAACCTCTCCCAAATACTCATCCGTTGCCTTCCTGCATCCTCCCCAATAGTAATAATCATCAAGGACTATGCTCCCGCCAACGCAAAGATATGGGAAGACCCGGTTCAGGCAGGTCTTTACCGGCTCATACCAATCCACATCAATATGGGCAAATGCGACCGGTTGATTGATCTTCATCGTGTCCTGAACCAGGCCCTTGATGAGCGACACGTGTTGCTTTTCACAGTCTATCCCAAAACTTCTCAAGTTCGACTGGACAATTTCATACAGGTTTTCCTCATAACCGTAGTATCTATCGCCCCCAATTCCACTGGCTTTGCCCTCGACAACAGTTTTGTACCGGTCATGCACGTCTTGCGGGTCCTCGCGGGTCGGAGCCGGGATCATTCCGAAGACATCGTAAGCGAAAAGCGGCCGATCGTCCCGTTTTAATGAGGCGATCAACACGGTGGAACCCCCAAGCGCGCAACCGGCCTCGAGAAAGATACCCGGCAAATTGCTCTCCTCGATTGACCGGCAGGTATCCGCCAGGCTTGCCAGTTTGCTTTCTGGCAGATAGGTGAGTTTCTTTGAGACAATCCGCGAGATCAATTCACGGTCAGCCGGACGCAGCCCGGACAAAGGACCCTCTTGAATACCTGCGATCTTCTTCCACAGACTCTTGATCCGATAATGCATGGTTCAATTCTGGTTCAATTCCCTTATTGTTTAGCCGCGCAAAGGCCTGATCGAAAAGCCTGTCATGGAACAGGTCCACGACCTGCCTGATCTCCTCATCCACCGGATCGCTCAAATTGAGATTCGGCCCGGATTGAGCCTGGCTGAAAAGCCGGGTCACTCTTTTGCGCAACGGAATCATCCGCCAAAAGAATGCGGAGCACCGCCGCCAAAGACAAGCCCCTAAACGAAGAGAACTTCCCCGCCCCAGGCGCAATTCACGAACCCCTCCTGAGCGTTGACACGCATAACGCTTAGCGTTATAGTGGCCGCAAATGATACGCAGCTTCGACTGCAAGGAAACCGGGCGACTGTTCACGCAAGGGGGCAAACCGGAATGGCGCTTAGATAAGGCATAAGGCATTGATTACCAACAGGTTATGCGCATGCCAATCGCAGCCCTGGCAGGAGTGGTATCTTTGTAGAACCCGGGCTCAGAGCCCTTCCAAGCCCCGTCAGGGGCTATATATTTGTAGAACGCAGGTCCATAGGCATTCCCAGCCCCGTCAAGGGCGACATATTCCGGGCGCAGCGCCGATCCCCATTTCATAACATACTGTAAACACGCATGTTACTTGTGCGATTCCTTATCTAAGCGCCATTCCGGTTTGACCCCTTTTTCTTCTATTGATACTTTTTGAGCCTTTTTGTAAATGGTGAGAACCGACACTGCATGACACCCGCACGATCCATGCCACGTTAGATGGGGTGAACACCCCATAGCGATCGCACGAGTTGTCAGCGAGTCTTGCTGGCGTTGAAGGGGTCAAACCGTAGCTTTGTCCATCGCGGGAGTGGATAGTTGCGGCTGCCTTCGGAAAGTCACTGCGCATTTCTAACGCCGATCGAGTCCGGATTCAGGATGCTGTTTATGGTGGCGCACGACCGTGATGCGGATGCCGCCGGAGATTTCCCGAAAGAGGAAGTGATAGGGGAAACGCCTCAAGTTGACCCGCCGCCTGTCCCGCGACTGGAAATGAAAGTGTTGCGGGTGGGCGGCGGCTCGCTGGATGAAGGCGTTTAACTCCTCCCAAAACTCGTCGCCCAGCCGGCTGTTGATGCTGTCGTAGTGCCGCAGAATCCTTGAGACGTCTCCCTAAACAGCCGGGTGATAGACCCCGCTGATCTGCCTCTTTGCTCTTGGACGCGGCGGACGAACTCCTCATGCGAAATCGCGGTCACCTGCCCCGAATCCATCTCCCGCTCGCGCTGCTCAACCTCCTCATCCGCCACGTCCGTTCCCGGCGGCGGCAATGTGTCGAGCAGTTTTGCGGCCAGCGAGGCCCGGGCACGATCGGGAAGCGCAAGTGCTTCTTGCTCAATTTCCGCGAGTTTCATTACCACACCTTACAACCCACGGTACGCATCCGCAAGTTCGGACCACCCCGCAGCCACCATTCGTCCCATTCTTCCCATTTCAGCCTTTCAGCGTTTGTCCTTCGGCAGCCAAACCGGCTCTTTGGCCAAACTATTTTCAATTTTGTACATGTGTAAAATCTGTACCCACCCCTCCTAACCACCGTATTCACAACGGTTTAGACAGGGTCCGAACCCCATTTTTCGCCCAAAAAATCGTCCGTACCGTACGGAGACGCTTTTTTCAAACCCATGCCATAATGGTCCCATGATGATGAATAGTGAAATTGGAATAGTCCCTGTAGCGGTGGTCTGCGACCGCCGCCGAATGAACTCAAAGCACCCAACCGAGTTTTGGACTGCTGGAGTATTCGGTTTTCCCATAATTCCGTCCATCCCGTCCATTCCGTCCACATCACCCACCCAATTCCCATCAGTCAAACCCAGCTTCCCGCGCCGTCGCCTCACACCAAAGCCGCTGGCGACGGCGGAAGCTGCGCGAGGGCGGGTCATACCGGGTCAAAGCCAGTCAAACCGGGTCAACGCGTTTTTCAACCGCTATCGTCCAAGCCAGACTCCCACCCGCCACACCATATATTGTGGCTTGCCTGTCATGATGCACAACCAATGGGGGTTGCGCCTGTCTAAGACACCACCGCGGACAGGTAATCCGCAATCCGCGATTGCAGTCAATTCCACTTATTTCCACCTGGTTCCACTTAATTCCACTTAATTCCACTTCGAGCCCGTTCCTTTTTCACCCCATCCAATCAAGGCCAATCAAGGCTAATCAAGCCTAATCAAGGTCAATCAAGGTCAATAAACCCAGATAGAGGCGCATTTTATGACGCGAAACTACATCCCTTCGATCAACCCAAACGGCTTCTGGAGCTACTCTGCCAAACCTCGTTTTCAGGGCCGACGGGAGCGCCGGTCATTCCTCGGCATGGGAGAGTTTCGCAAGAACGCTGAAGTCTTCCAGCGTGGTGGTGTCGCCTTTGATGTCATCACCGACGGCGATTTGCTTGAGGAGACGCCGCATGATCTTGCCGGAACGGGTCTTGGGGAGCGAATCGGCAAAGCGAATGTCGTCGGGCTTGGCGACCGAGCCGATCTCGTGGGCCACATGGGCGCGAAGTTCGTCGCGGATGGCAGGGGAGGCAAAAATGCCGGTCTTAAGGGTCACGAAGGCAACCAGGGCCTGCCCTTTCATTTCGTCGGGACGGCCAACAACGGCGGCTTCGGCGACTTTCACGTTGCTGACCAGGGCGCTTTCGACTTCCGCCGTGCCGATGCGATGGCCGGCCACGTTGAGCACATCGTCAATGCGCCCGACGATCCAGAAATAACCGTCCTGGTCCCGGCGGCAGCCGTCGCCGGTGAAATAGGCGCCTTTGACCTCGCGCCAATAGGTGTTCATAAACCGTTCCGGGTCCCCCCAGACGCCGCGCAACATGCCGGGCCACGGGCGGCGGATGACCAGCTTGCCGCCGGAGTTGTTCGGGACGGGCAGGCCCTGATCGTTGACGACTTCGGGCAGGACGCCGAAAAACGGCAGGGTCGCGCTGCCGGGCTTGGTTGGGGTCGC
>Ga0182030_10017013_pt1 | contig 14080 bp, 14 predicted proteins | sample 812S3MmetaG_FD_121299 | JGI IMG/M metagenome (GOLD analysis project Ga0182030, IMG submission 121299) | Permafrost microbial communities from Stordalen Mire, Sweden - 812S3M metaG (Illumina Assembly) | ecosystem: Environmental > Terrestrial > Soil > Wetlands > Permafrost | place: Sweden...
CCGCGGTGCTGTTCGACGAGTTCCACGAGCGCTCGCTCGACGCCGACCTCGGCCTCGCCCTCGCTCTCGACGCGCAGGAGGGTTTTCGCGAGGACCTGCGCCTCATCGTGATGTCGGCGACGCTGGATGGCGCGCGCGTCGCGCAGCTCATGGCCGGGGCTACGCAAATCGAAAGCGAGGGCCGCGCGTTTCCCGTCGAGACGCGCTACGTCGGGCGCGACCCGCGGCTTCGCATCGAGGACGAGGTCGCGCGCGTCGCCCTCGAAGCGCTGGCGGGCGAGCCGGGCTCGATCCTCGTTTTCCTGCCCGGGCAGGGAGAGATCGCGCGCGTCGCCGCCACGCTCGCCGAGCGCGTCAAAAATCCGAGCGTCGACATTGCGCCGCTCTTCGGCGCGATGGATGCGCGCGCGCAGGATCTGGCGGTCGCGCCCGCCGCGCCGGGGCGGCGGAAAATCGTGCTCGCGACCTCGATCGCGGAGACCTCGCTTACGATCGAGGGCGTGCGCGTCGTCATCGACAGCGGCCTGATGCGCGTGCCGCGCTTCGAGCCGGATATCGGCCTCACAAGGCTCGAAACCGTGCGCGTGTCGCGGGCCAACGCCGACCAGCGGCGCGGCCGCGCGGGTCGCGTCGAGCCGGGCGTCTGCTACCGCCTTTGGGAAGAGGCGGGAAACGGCGGGCTGTTGCCTTATGCGCCGCCGGAAATCCTTTCCGCCGACCTCTCCAGCTTCGTTCTCGACCTCGCCGCCTGGGGCGTCGCCGATCCCGCCGCGCTGAAATTCCTCGATCCCCCGCCGCGCGCGGCGTTCTCCGAGGCGCGCGCGCTGCTGACGACGCTCGGCGCCCTCAACGGCGAGGGGCGGATCACCGACGAGGGGCGCGCGGTCTCGCGCCTCGCGCTGCCGCCGCGCCTCGCGCGGATGCTTATCGACGCCGCGCGCTCGGGCGCCGCGCGGCTCGCCGCGGAGATCGCGGTCGCGCTCACCGAGCGCGGGCTAGGCGGCGACGCGGTCGATCTGACGCATCGCTTGCAAAACTTCCGCCGCGACCGCTCGCCGCGCGCGGAAGATGCGCGGCGCCTTGCGCGCAATCTGGAAAGCCGCGCGGCCTCGCTCGTCGAGGCCGGACGCGGGGGAAGCGAGGCGACGCCCGGCGCCTGGCTCGCCGCGGCTTTCCCGGAGCGCATCGCGAAGGCGCGCGGCAAGCCCGGCGAATTTTTGATGGCGAACGGGCGCGCGGCGTCGCTGGAGCCGCACGAGGCGCTGGCGCGCGAAAACTTTCTCGCGATCGGCGAAATCGTCGGGCGCGCCGGGGCGGCGCGCATTGTCACCGCCGCGCCGCTGGCGCGCGAGGACATCGAAGCGCAAGCGGCCGACGCGATCAAAACGTCGGACGAGCTGACCTTCGATTGCGCCGCCGCCGCGCTGCGCGCGCGCCGCCGGCGGCGGCTGGGCGCGCTCGTGCTCGCCGAGCAGACCCTGAGCGTCGCCGCGGATGAGGCGAGCGCGCAAGCGCTCGCCAAAGGCGTGCTCGGCCTCGGCGTCGAGCGGCTGCCGTGGACGAAAAGCCTCAAACAATGGCGCGATCGCGTCACGTTCCTGCGCCGTGCGGAGCCCGGCCTCTGGCCGGACCTCACCGACGAGGCGCTCGCGTCTTCGCCCGATTGGCTCGCGCCCTTCCTCCTTGGAAAGACGAGCCTCGCTGAGATCGGCGCCGACGATCTTGGCTCGGCGCTCCATGCGCTGCTGCCTTACGATCTTGCGCGGCGGCTGGAGTCAGAGGCGCCGACGCACTTTATCGCGCCAACGGGAACCGCCGCGCCCGTCGACTACGAAGCCGAAGGCGGCCCGAGCCTTTCGCTGCGCGTGCAGGAATTGTTTGGACTTGCCGAGCATCCCGCCCTTGCCGGCGGCCGCGTGCCGCTGACGCTGCATCTCTTGTCGCCCGCACACCGCCCGATCCAGATCACCCGCGATCTCCCGGGGTTCTGGAGGGGCTCTTGGAGCGCGGTGCGCGCGGACCTAAGGGGCCGATATCCCCGGCATTTCTGGCCCGAGGACCCTGCGTCCGCCGCGCCGACGTCCCGCGCCAAGCCGCGGGGAACGTGACGTCAAATCAACCAATCAAAAATTACCGCCGGCGAAAATTTGTCGACGCGAGGGCGATAAGGCTGGCGACCGCAAGGGCGGCGCCGATCACGAACCATTGACTTTGGCCGGACATGAAGCTGCCTCCTAAAATGTTCAATCCTTGCAGCATCCACACACCGCCGATGAGCAGGCCGAGGACGCTTAGCACGTTCCATGCGATTTTCATGCCGCAAGATTCCTCACATTTCACCTCAGCGCTTTTCGCCCGGCCCCGGATGCAACCCATAGGATGCAACCAACAACCAAACATGATCCGGGATCATCGACTTCATGCGGCGAGGCGCCGCGCGCCTCAGGTGCAGCACCGTCTCGATCGCCTTCATCTCCAGCCGCGCGCGCGCGAATTCGAGTCCGCGCGGCCCGACCTTGGGCATCAACCAGCCCATCACGCGCCGCATGAAGCCGGGCATGCGACGCAGCGGCAGCCCGCCCGCCGCGCGCTCGGTGTTGATGAGAAAACCCTTGACCGGCCCCGCCCGTTTGCCGGCGCTGCGCAGCGGCGCGGTCTTCAGTTCGTCGCCGAGGAGCGAAACCAGTTCCTCGCCGCGTGCGTTGCGCACCACGATCCATTGCTCGCCTTCGCCGGCCATATAGCCGACAGTGACGTCGGCGAGCACGTTCGTGTAATCGACGCAGGTGCGGCAGGTCAGCGGGAAAAAATCGCCGGGCAAATCGGCGAGCGGCAGGCGAAGGAACGGAATTTCGGTCTTGCGTCCGTCGTCGAAGCGCAACTCGACGTGATAGTCGGCGCGAAACTCCAGATAGGAGATTGTTTCCGGCGCCGGCGACAGAAGCGCAAGAAACTTATGAAAGTTCTCGGTCGTCGTGTTGTCCGAACACGGCGTGCCGATGACATAGAGCCGCTCGAAGCCGAGCTCCTTTTCCAGCGCGCGCAGCGCATAAATCTGGCAGGGAATGCCGATCACCGCGAGGCGCTTGACGCCCCGGGCGCGCGCAGGCTCCAACAGGGCCAGCAGCGGCGCGTAGCCCATCCGCATGCCGCGCACCTCGGCCATGCCCTCGGGCCGCGTCACCAGAACGGGAACGGGGCGCCAGCGGTCGGCAGGATCGGGCGCGACCGCGAGCACGGCGTCGACGGCGCCCGTTTCCAGCAATCGCTCGCCGATGCGGGTTACGATGCCGGTCCATTGGGCGCCGGCGCGCGCGGGCGCGAGCGAAGCGCGCGCCATCCGGCGAAACGGGCCGAAAAATATCTCGTCCGGGCGAAGCGGATCGCGCGCGCGGCCGTGAACCTCAGCTTCCATCGCGGGATAATCCGGCTGGATGAACTGGCAGGCCTTTCCGCAGCGCCTGGGCTCGCTGGTGCGCGAAATGCCGCAATCCGTGCAAAGGCCCCGCGGCGCGGCGGCGCCGACGGCGGGGACGATCACCGGCCCGGAGGCGGCGAACGGCGGGTTCATGCCTTAACGGCTCGCTGCCGCTCGCCCGGTCATGCTTTCACGTACTTGCGCCAATTGTGCGCTTCCTTGAAGCCGAGCACTTCGCGCAACTTTCGGTTCGACAGCGGCGCTTCGAACTCGCCGAGCTCGCGCGTGATCTTCACCTTGGGGAAGTGCTGCGTCAAAAACTCGCGCGTTGGCGTGTTGAGCGTGATCGTGTCGTTGACGGCGTTGAAGACCTGATAACCGAGCCCGTCCTTTTCCAGGCAGAGATGCACGATCTCGCCGAGATCGCGCGCGTCGATATAGCTCCAGGCGTTTCGCTTGCGCGACATCGGCTTGGCGATATAGCCGGGAAAGCGGTCGTACTCGTGCGGCTCGATCACGTTGCCGATGCGCAAAGCGTAGATGTCGGCGTGATAGCGCATCGCGAACGCGCGCCCGGTTTTTTCGTTGCAGACTTTCGAGAGGCCGTAGGAATCCATCGGGTCGGAATCGTAGTCCTCCTCGAGCGGAAAACTGTGAAAGTCCTTGTCGCCCTCGGCGAAGCAGACGCCGTAGGTGGTCTCGCTGGACGCAAAAATCACCTTGCGCACGCCGAGCTTCATCGCCGCTTCAATGACGTTGTAGGTGCTGACGACGTTGGCCGCGAAGGTCACATTGTCGGGCTCGATCATCACCCGCGGAATCGCGGCGAAATGCACCACCGCGTCGGGCGCTTTGGGCGGCTTGCCGTCATCGTACCCCTCGAAGCCGAAATGGGTCGAAAGCGCGTTGAACGCCTGGCCGTTGTCGGTGAGATCGGCGATCAGCGTGTTGACCCCGGGCAGATCCAGCGGCTTCAGATCGACATTGAGGATCTTGTAGCCCTTGGCGAGCAGGTGCGGCACGGCGTGCCGGCCGGCCTTGCCGGTTCCGCCGGTGAAGACGATGCGCTTTGCGGACATTTGGGGGCTCCTTGAGACGTTCCCGGCCGGACTCCTAGCGCGGTTCGCGGCGTCTGTCGCGCCCTTCGCCTGTTTCGCGGGCGCTTTCGCCCGGCGATAAATTGTCGCAAAAAATATTCCTGAAAACCGGAAGATGTGCTAGGGTGCGGATCGTGAGGAAACTAGGATGCGCGCAAAGGTTTACGGATCGCTTCGGTGGACGTTCTATAGCGCGCGCTCGCTGAGCGCGCCGGGGCGGGGTCAGCGACCCCGTCCCACAAGACCGCCTAACGAAAAATCGTTTCGCGAAACGCTTAACCCCCTGAAAAGTCTCAAAACCGCGAAATCGGCCGATTTCCAGGCACAAGGATATCAAAGGCTTAGCAAAACGCGCGATTTCGCGGGCGAAACGATTTCGTTTCGTTTTCGTTTCGTTTGGCCGGCGCGCGAAATTTCTTGTCCCGAAACAGGACACCTTGAGGGCCTCAAAAATTTGGAAAACGCCCCATCATCGAAAAAAGCTTTTTTCTCGGCCTAACCCGTTGAAAACACTCAAAACCGCCAAAGAAATGTTTGCGAAAATTTGGAGAAAACACGCGAAAATTTGCGAAAACTTGGAGAAAAAGCTTGGAAGTCAGCGCCGCTCAGCGCGGTTGCCCGCGATCGCGACCCGAAACGCCGCGAGGGCCTCGCACAACCGGCGCGTGCAGCTCTCGTCCGCCAGCATCGCCCCTCGCCGTCGTCGTCGGGACTGAAGTCGGGCAGGTCGGCGAGCGCGTTGTAAATCGCGACCTCAACGCCCTGCGGCGCCAACGCGACGAGCGCCCGTAGGGTAGCTGTATTCGTTGAGCGCGCGCGCAAACTTCCCGAAATGGCGGGAAGCCGCAACCCGCCTCAACTCAGCGCGACGTTCAGCGCGCTCTCGCGCAATTCCTGCGCGAAGCAGCGCTGGTAGAACTCCGCGACCAGCGTGCGCTCCAGTTCGTCGCACTTGTTCAGGAACGTCAGGCGGAACGCGAAGCCGACATCCTTGAAGATGTCGGCGTTCTCCGCCCAGGTGATGACCGTGCGCGGACTCATCACGGTCGAAAGGTCGCCGTTGATGAAGGCGTTGCGGGTGAGATCGGCGACGCGGACCATCTTGTTGACGATGTCGCGCCCGTCCTTGCGCGCGCGGTAATGCGGCGCGTTGGCGAGCACGATGTCGACTTCCTTGTCGTGCGGCAGATAGTTGAGCGTCGCCACGATCGACCAGCGGTCCATCTGGCCCTGATTGATCTGCTGCGTGCCGTGATAGAGCCCTGAGGTGTCGCCGAGGCCGATCGTATTGGCGGTCGCGAACAGCCGGAAGGCCGGATGCGGCCTGATGACGCGGCGCTGGTCGAGCAGCGTCAGGCGGCCGGAAACCTCGAGAACGCGCTGGATCACGAACATCACGTCGGGACGGCCCGCATCGTATTCGTCGAAGCAAAGCGCGATGTTGTTCTGCAGCGCCCAGGGCAGCATGCCGTCGCGGAATTCCGTGATCTGCTTGCCGTCCTTCAGCACGATCGCGTCCTTGCCGACGAGATCGATGCGCGAGACATGGCTGTCGAGATTGATGCGCACCAGCGGCCAGTTGAGCCGGGCGGCGACCTGCTCGATATGGGTCGATTTGCCCGTGCCGTGATAGCCGGTCACCATCACGCGGCGGTTGAACGCGAAGCCCGCGAGAATGGCGAGGGTGGTGTCCTTGTCGAAGAGATAGTCCGGATCGAAATCCGGCACGTGCTCGTCGGCCACGGAATAGGCGGGCGCCTCCATGTCCGAATCGATGCCGAACACCTTGCGCACCGACACCCGCGTGTCAGGCGGTCCGGCGACAGGCGAGGAAGATTCGGACGAGGACGGCGTAGGCTCGAAATTCATAAATCCTCCACACCCGCCGCCGCGGCGTCGGGGAAACGGCTCAGTATAAACATTCTCGCAGGCCGCGAAAGACCGCCGGCTTTTCAGCGGATCGGCGTTCAGACCAGTTTGTTGGCCCTGAGGTAATTATAGGCCTGGATGATCTCGCGCAATTTCTCTTCCGACGAACGGTCGCCCCCGTTGGCGTCGGGATGGTGGCGCTTGACCAGCTCTTTATATCGCGCCTTGATTGTAGTTACGGTGGCGTTGGCGTCGAGTTCGAGCGTGAAAAGCGCCTTGAGCGCCAGGGCGTTGTAACGCGGCGCCTGCGCGGCGTCGCCCGTCCGCCGGGCCCCGCGCCTGCGCATCGAGCGGGCCTCCGCATAGACGGTCTCGTCGACGTGGGGGGCGCCGTGGGCCCCGCCGCGCGGACCCATTTTCCAGGTCGGGCGATGGCCTATCGCCTCGGCCTGGCGATACTTGGCGAGCGCGTCGTCGTCCATCCCCTTGAAATAGTCGTAAGTCGCATTGTATTCGCGCACGTGGTCCTTGCAGAAGCTGAAATACTCGCCTTCGTGGTCGCGGCCCTTCGGCGCCTTGAAGACCCCCTCGGCCTTGCAGCCGGGGTGGCTGCACAGGGTGGCGGCCTTCGCCGGGGCGGGCGCGGCGGACTTGCGCGAGGACTTGACGCGGATGCGATCGAAAATTGGCGAATTCAAATCCATGACGGAAACCTTAGGCCTCAGCCTGCGTCCACTGCAAGCCGCAACTCGAAACGAAGCGAATGTCCGCGCCCGGCGCGATATCCTGTGGCCGAAAGGCGACAAGCCGCCGGGGCGCGAACGCGGAACATCTTTTGACAACTCGCGCCGCTCGGGGCAAGTCGCCCCTCGCGAGCGTCAGGAAATCCCGCGATGAACATGAAGGAACGAATCGAGACTCGCCTCGCGCGCGGCCTTGAACCTATCAAACTGGATGTCCTCGACGAATCGGATCGCCACAAAGGCCATGCCGGCGCGCGCGAGGGTGGAGAAACGCACTACCGGGTCTATATTGTCGCCGAACGCTTCGCCGGCAAGCCCAAGGTCGAACGACATCGCATGGTGTACGCGTTGCTGAAGGACGAATTTGCCGCGGGAGTGCATGCGCTCGCCCTGCAAACGCTGGCGCCGGGAGAATGATGACCGCATCCTCCGATCCTGTCTCGCCGTTCGGTCCGTTCGCGTTTGAGCTGACCCCGGACGAGGCTCATGTCGCAGCGTCGCTCGCCGCGTTGCGCCGAGCGCTGGCGGGCGGGCTCAGCAAGCGGCAGCTCGCGCCGCTGGCCGCGTTCGGGATTGTGATGGCCTTCGCCTCCATCCTCGCGCTGACCGGTCTCGTTAGCCGACGCCACGGCGTGATCGCGCTGTTGCTGGCCGCGACCGCGTTCATGTTGCATAGACTTTCGTCCCGGCGTCGCTTCCTGCTGGCGCGGCGCGAGAGCGCGGCCTCCATCGACGCGATCCGCGCGGCGGGCGTGGTCGTCGTCGCCGTGGACAAGCAGGGCCTTACCTTCCACGGCGCCGCAGCGCCCGCACGCTGGAATTTCGTCGATTGCATCGAGGCGGAGGACGCTGGCGGGATGATCTATCTCTGGCCCCGCGCAGGGGCGCCCGCGTTTCTCCCGACCCGAGCCTTCCCCAGCGCCGAAGCGGCCGCCGATTTCGTCGACTACGTGCGCGTTCAAATGCGCGCGGCTTCGGCGCCGCTGCAACTGGGGTAGCTGGCTCGGTCGCGTACCAACCGGGCGGCGACCGCTAATGTGCGATCGGACCGGACGCCTTCTTCCAGGCGTCGATGCCGCCCTGGATGTGACGCGCGGCTGATATGCCAGCATCTTGCGCCGCCTGAACGGCCATCGCCGAGCGTTCTCCGAACGCGCAGTAGAACACAAGCTGCTTGCTCGTCGACTTCGCCAGCGCGCTCAGAATGCCACCGTCGCTGAGGTTCTCCTGAAGCGCGGTGTAGGGCGCGTGCAGCGAGCCGGGGATGGTTCCGTGCCGCTCTCGCTCCTGGCCCTCGCGCAAATCGATCAGCGCGACGTCGGGTTTGCCGAGGACGGATATCGCCTCCTCAGCCGAAAGCGACCAGCCGCGGCGCGCGATCTCTTCCTGGTGCAGGCCGACATGGATATTGGCGGGCACCGCGACGTCCATCATCTTCGGGTTCGGCAGCTTCAAATTGTTCATCAGATTGACAAATTCGTCCACCGATTTCACCTGAAGGCGAGGATTGAACGCCTTTTCCTCGCCAATCGTCGAAACCGTGTCGCCCTTGTAGTCGTGGGCGGGAAAGACGAGCGTCGATTCCGGCAGCTTCAATAGCCGGCCGAAGATCGATTCGTATTCCTGACGAGGATCGCCGTTCTGAAAGTCCGTGCGGCCGGTGCCGCGGATCAGCAGCGTATCGCCGGTGAACACCCGATCGGGCATGATGAAGCTGTAGGAGTCGTCGGTATGGCCCGGCGTATAAATCGCCTCCAACGTAAGCCCCTCGATCCTCAGCTTGTCGCCGTCGGCGAGACGCATCGACACTACGTCCGCCTTGGTCTGTTCCCCCATCACGGTGACGCAATGGGTCTTGTCGCGCAGCGCGCCAAGGCCGGTGATGTGGTCGGCATGCAAATGGGTGTCGACCGCTTTGACGAGTTTGAGGTCGAGTTCTTTCACGAGTTGGAGATAGCGATCAACCTTCTCCAGCACGGGATCTATGATCAGCGCCTCCCCGCCGGCGCGGCTGGCCATGAGATAGGAATAGGTGCTGGAGACCTGATCGAAGAGCTGTCGAAAAATCACGTGGTCTTCCCCTAACCGCGCCGCCGGCGAGTTGCGTCTAAGGTCGACTTACGACCGATCAACTCGGCTGTGGCACGATGCGGATATAGGGCTTGGGCGACTTCCAGCCTTGCGGGTAGGTCTTCTTCGCGTCCTCGTCGGAGACTGAGCCGGCGATGATGACATCCTCGCCGTTCTTCCAGTTGACCGGCGTCGCGACCTTGTGCTTGGCGGTGAGCTGCAGCGAGTCGATAACACGCAAGACCTCGTCGAAGTTGCGGCCCGTGGTCATCGGATAGGCCAGCATCAGCTTGATCTTCTTGTCGGGACCGATGACGAAGACGTTGCGGACCGTCTGATTGTCCGCCGGCGTGCGCTTGGTGGGATCGCCGGAGACTGTGGCCGGCAACATGCCGTAAAGCTTCGAAACGTTGAAATCGACGTCGGCGATCATCGGAAAGTTCGGGGTATGGCCTTGGGTCTCCTTGATGTCCGCCGCCCAGCCGGAATGCCGGTCGAGCGGATCGACGGAAAGGCCAATGATTTTGACGCCGCGCTTGTCGAATTCAGGCTTGATTCTGGCCATGTAGCCGAGCTCGGTCGTGCAGACCGGGGTGAAGTCCTTCGGATGCGAAAAGATGACCGCCCAGGAATCGCCCATCCAATCGTAGAATTTGATCTTCCCCTCAGTGGTCTCGGCTTCGAAATCCGGGGCAACCTCATTGATCGAAAGAGTCACCGTGCTTCTCCGTCGTTTCTGGAATGGAAATCGCCGCTGCGATCGAAGGACTTTCGCACCGGCTTCGAGCGGCTCACTGACGCCGGCATGGGCTGGGCATTTGATTACCTTTGACAAAAACCGCAAGTGCCTATTTCTGGGGCAATGTGCCACGAAGCGACCTTGCGAACAACGTTGAGGCCTGCGCCCGCGCTCTAGCGCCAGCGGTCGCTTCGCTATAGCTATGCCGACACGGCGATCCCCGCGAGGGTCGCATACGGAGAGAAAGATGTCCCACAACCTTCAGTTCTATATCGATGGCGCCTGGGTCGACCCCGTGACCCCGAAATTTCTCGACGTCATCGATCCCTCGACCGAGGACGCATTTGCCAAGATCGCGATCGGCTCAAAGGCCGACGTCGATAAGGCGGTAGCCGCGGCCAAGCGGGCGTTCGCGAGCTTCGGCTTCACGAGCCGAGGGGAGCGGATCGAACTTTTCCGCCAAATCATCGCCGTCTACAAGAAGCGCAGCCCGGATCTGGCCTCGGCGGTCTCCCGAGAAATGGGAGCGCCGCGCGGCTTTGCTCTGGACTCGCAAGTCGGCATCGGCCTCGCGCATCTGCAAAAGATGCTGGAGACGCTGGAGAGCTTCGAATTCGAGCGAATCAAAAACGGCTCGCTCGTCGTCAAGGAACCGATCGGCGTCGTCGGTTTGATCACGCCCTGGAATTGGCCCCTCAATCAAATCACCTGCAAGGTCGCACCTGCCCTGGCGGCCGGCTGCACGATGGTCTTGAAGCCGAGCGAGATCGCGCCGCTGGACGCTATTATTTTCGCTGAGATTCTCGATGAAGCGGGCGTTCCGAAGGGCGTCTTCAATCTCGTCAACGGCGACGGGCCCGGCGTTGGCCAGGCGATCGCAAGCCATCCCGACGTCGACATGGTCTCGTTCACCGGTTCGACCCGTGCGGGAATTCTCGTCGCGAAGGCGGCGGCGGACACAGTTAAGCGCGTCCATCAGGAGCTTGGGGGCAAGTCCGCCAACATCCTGTTCCCGGACGTGGACTTCGCCGTCGCGGTGAAAAAGGGCGTCGCGGGTTGTTTCGGCAATTCCGGCCAGTCGTGCAACGCGCCGACCCGCATGTTCGTGCCGCGGGACCGCCAGGACGAGGCGGCGGAGTTCGCCAAGAAGGCGGCGGAGAAATACCGCGTCGGCCCCGCGGATGCCCCAGGCACGGTGCTGGGCCCGGTCGTCAGCAAAATCCAGTTCGACAAGATCCAGAACCTCATCGAGAGCGGCATCGCCGAAGGCGCGACGCTGGTCACGGGCGGTCCCGGCCGCCCCGCCGACCTCAACCGCGGCTATTTTGTGCGCCCGACCGTCTTTTCCAACGTGACGCCGGACATGCGGATCGCGCGGGAAGAAATCTTCGGGCCCGTGCTTGCGATCATGCCCTATGACAGCGTCGAACAGGCGATCGAGCGCGCCAACGACACGGTCTATGGCCTGGCGTCCTATATCCAGGCCAAGGACATCGCCAAGGCGCGCGAGGCGTCTCGGCGCATGCGCTCGGGGAATGTCTATATCAACTATCCGGTCTGGGATCCGGGCCTGCCGTTCGGCGGCTACAAGCAGTCCGGAAACGGCCGTGAATACGCCGAATACGGTCTCGAAGATTTCCTCGAGATCAAGGGAATCGCCGGCTACGAAGCCGCGTAAAACATAGGCGAAACTAGGAGGCGGCGGGGACAAGGTTCACGCCGCGTCCGAACCCGGTCAAGGAAATCGCTTCGATGTCGATGCATCCCGCTTTGGCTCCCGGACGCGCCGCGGTCATCACTGGCGCCGCAAGCGGGATCGGGCTCGCCGCCGCAGTTAAATTCGCCGCGCTCGGCATGAAAGTCCATCTGGCCGACTCCAACCCGGAGGCGCTGAAAGGCGCCGCGGCCATCGTACGCGCAAGCGCCAAACGCCCCGACGACGTGCGGGCCTCCGTGATCGACGTCAGCGACATTGGCGAGGTGCGGCGCCTCAAGGACGAGAGCTATTCGGCGTTCGGCGACGTCGCGCTGTTGATGAACAACGCCGGCGTAGGGAATGGCGGCGGCGTATTCGCCGATCATTTGAGCTGGCGGCGCGTCATCGACATCAATCTGTGGGGCGTCATCAACGGCGTCCAAACATTCGGTCCATCGATGATCGCGCAGGGAACCCCCGCCGCGATCGTCAACACCGGTTCGAAACAGGGCATCACCTGCCCGCCCGGGGACACCGCCTACAATGTCTCGAAGGCCGGCGTGAAGGTTGTGACCGAAGCGCTCGCCCACGAGCTTCGCAACACCGAAGGCTGCAAGGTCAGCGCGCATTTGCTGATCCCCGGCTTTACGTTCACCGGCATCTCCACGCCTTCGCCGACCAAGCCGGCGGGCGCCTGGACGGCGGACCAGGTGATCGATTTCCTGCTGCCCGCAATGGCGCGCGGCGATTTCTATGTGCTTTGCCCGGACAACGACGTCACGCGCGAGATGGACGAGAAGCGGATGTTTTGGGCCGCCCACGACATCATCGAGAACCGTCCCGCGCTTTCGCGCTGGCATCCCGATTACAAGGACGCGTTCGCCGAATTCATGAAGGCGCCACGCCCGCAATCTTGATCTGAGCGGCAGCCGGGCGGTCGGGGAACGCAAGCTCGTGGCGGCTGCGCCATTCCGGCCTCACGTAGTTGACAATCAAGGATCGCCGCACGCCCTCGATGGGCCGGCGGTGGAAGCCGTGCCAGGTGTCCGCAGCGGGAATGAAGATGAGGCCGCCGTTGCGGCGGTACGGGGTCGTCGCGACGAGATTGAGGTTCCCGTCGAGAATGTCGGTGCCCCAGGCATCGCTGCCCGGTTCGCTCGAAAGATAGATCAGCATTGTGAACAGTTTGGCGCCGATGTCGGTATGCGGTTCGAGCCAGAAACCGTCGGTGTCGAGGCAATATTCGATGCGCAGATAGGCATTGCGCAGATGGATGTCGCACAGCCGTTCCAGGCGCGCGACGACGCCCTCGCTCTGCAGCGCAATCGCAAGCGCATCGCAGACGGGGTATTTCCGCCGCGCATCGACGCCGAAGAACAGGCGCGAAGAATTGTGCGTTTCGCGCTTGCCGCGCGTGTCGTCGATTTTCGGCGGCGTGACGGGCAGGGCGTCAATTCCCGAGCACGCCGCGTCCGGCAGCATCTTTTCCGGCAGCCAATGGCGATAGGGCTCGGCGCCGAAAGGCGAAGCGTCGAAGCTGGCGATCAGGCTCGCGGCGACCGAGGCAGCCTCAACCATGTGCGCCTTCCGCCGGCTGAGCCGCGGGTTTCAAGAGCGAAGCGGCCTGTTTGACTCGCGCGGAAAGGCGATGCCGGAACAGTTCGCGCTGCGCGGCGAAACCGCTCGTCATCCAATTGATCATGACGTAGCGGCGCACGCCCTCGAAGGGCTCATGGCCATGGTAGGAGCGATCGGAGCGGCGGAACGCGATCATGGTCCCTGCGTCCGGCGGGACTTCGCCGATCATGTCGTTGAGGTCGGTGGGCGAACGCAGGAGCCTGAGGCGACCGCCCTTGGCCTCCCACGGCTCGTTGAAATAGATCAGCACGGTGATCAACTTGCTCTCGGTGTCGGTATGGATCCGCCCGTCCCTCAAGGAGCAACGCCCGCGCACGGTGATCATCTGCGCGCGGCCGACGAGATCGACGTCGAACTTTTCCGAGAACGCGCGCGCGACCTCTTCGCTCTGCAATTCCTCAATCAGTTGAGAAAAGCGCGGACCCGGCCGAGTCGCCTCGACCGGCAACAGGCCGGAATCGGCGATCGCGGGGAAGTCGGCGCGAATATCGGCGGCGTCGGCGGTTCGTATCGCTTGTCTGACTATCGTGAAATTGAAGGGATCGCGCGTCAGCGGCGCCGCGCGAAACGCCTCAAGATCGATCAGCGGCATCGGTTCCTCCTCCGAGAGAACGCGTTGCCGGAGTAGCGCGGGGCTAAAGGTGGAATTTGATGGAGGTCAATCCGCGCATTGGACTTCCGTCGCGGGTCCCGGGCCGGGTCTACAGGGGCGCAAAAAGATCGATCATGTAGCCATCGGGGTCGGCTACAATTGCGTAACGCTGACCCCAGAACGCGTCCCACGGCTCCTTCAATACCGTGAAACCCGCC